>JAEIGA010004400.1_pt1 | contig 21793 bp, 20 predicted proteins | sample 9270691 | NCBI WGS metagenome assembly JAEIGA01 (sample SAMN17057246, study PRJNA624740) | gut metagenome | biome: biome; isolation source: fecal sample | host: Bos grunniens | place: China: Xizang | collected 2019 | reverse complement strand
GAGAATTAAGACTCCAAGTGAAAACCAATTAGTAAAGAATTTAAGTGGAGGAAACCAACAGAAAATAGCAATAGCTAAGGCTCTTATGACTCATCCAGATGTTTTAATACTTGATGAGCCAACGCGTGGAGTTGACGTTGGGGCTAAGAAAGAAATATACGACCTTATAAATGAATTTAAAAGTCAAGGTAAGGCAGTAATAATGATATCTTCTGAAATGCCAGAAATATTAGGACTAAGTGATAGAATATTAGTTTTAAGTCAAGGTAGAATAACAGGAGAATTTGATAGAGATTGTGCATCACAAGAGGCAATATTAAAATGTGCAGTTGAAGCTAAGGAGGCATAAAATTGGATATATCATCAAAATCACAAAGTAAATCATCTAATAATGTTAATATAAAAGAATTATTAGTAAAATATAAAAGTTTGTTAGGATTAGCAATTTTAATAGTTGTAGTTTCACTATTAAATCCTGCTTTTTTAAGTCCTAAGAATATTATGAACATACTTAGACAAACATCAGTAAATGCTGTAATTGCAGCAGGTATGACATTTGTTATATTAATAGGTGGAATAGACTTGTCAGTAGGTTCTATACTTGGAATAAGTGGTGCAGTATGTGCAAGTATACTGGTATCAGGACATGGAGTAGCTATGGCTGTAATAGCAGCTTTAATAGTAGGGGCAATAGTTGGATTTTTAAATGGATTTGTAATATCAAAAGGAAAATTACAACCATTTATAGCAACATTAGCAACAATGACAGTTTTAAAAGGATTAACATTAGTTTACACAAATGGTAATCCAATAACACTTGGAAGTAATGACCTTGCAATGAAATTTGGAAATATAGGTGGAGGTACTATATTTGGAATACCGACTCCAGCTATAATAATGATAGTAGTATTTATGGTATGCTATTATATACTTCATAATACTAAGATGGGTAGATATACATATGCATTAGGTTCAAATGAAGAAGCTACAAAGTTATCAGGACTTAATACTGATAAAATAAAGATATGGGTATATACAATAAGTGGAATATTATCAGCAGTAGCAGGTATAATAATAACTTCTAGATTATATTCTGCTCAACCAACAGCAGGTTCTGGGTATGAACTAGATGCAATAGCAGCAGTTGTACTTGGAGGTACAAGCTTAAATGGTGGTAAAGGTAAGATAACAGGTACAATAATAGGTGCATTAATAATAGGTGTATTAAGTAATGCTCTTAATATATTAGATGTATCATCATATTATCAAACAATGGTAAAAGGTGCAGTTATATTACTAGCAGTACTTTTAGACAGAAAAAGCAACTAAGAAAGGAAATCTAATATGAAAAAGTTTCTTTCTATAATATTAACAACAATAATATGTGCTACAACTTTAGTTGGATGTCAAAAAACTAATGATAGCAATGTTAAGAAAATTGGATTTATAGTATCAACTTTAAATAATCCATTTTTCGTAGATTTAAAGGATGGTATACAAAAAACAGCAGAAGAGTTAGGGTATAAAGTTGTAGTTTTAGACTCTCAAAATGACCCTGCTAAAGAAGTATCAAACATGGAAGACTTAACAGTTAAAGATGTAGATATAGTTCTTTTAAACCCTGTTGACTCAGATTCAGCAGTAGCATCAGTAATGATAGCTAATAATTATGATTTACCTGTAGTAACAGTAGATAGAGTTGCTAATGGTGGTAATGTAGTTACTCATATAGCATCAGATAATGCAGAAGGTGGAACTATGGCAGCAAACTACTTGATTGAAAAATTAGGTGGAAAGGGTAACGTAGTTGAATTAGAGGGAACAGCAGGTTCATCAGCAGCGAGAGATAGAGGTAATGGATTTGATAATGAAATAGCTAAGAGTGATATAGAAATTATAGCTAAGCAAATAGCAGATTTTGATAGAACTCAAGGGCTTACAGTAATGGAAAATATACTTCAATCAAAAACTGATATTGATGCAGTATTTGCTCAAAATGATGAAATGGCATTAGGTGCACAAAAAGCATTAGCTGATATGGGAATGAACGATGTTCTTATAGTTGGATTTGATGCTACAGATGATGCAGTTGATGCAGTTAATAAGGGAACTATGGCAGCAACAGTTGCACAACAACCATTATTAATAGGTCAAACTGCTGTAAATGCAATTGATAAAATATTAAAAGGTGAAAAAGTAGATAGCTTTATACCTGTAGAGTTAAAATTAATAACTAAAAAATAGATATCTAAACGCAGATTATATTTATCATAATGTAATCTGTGTTTTTTATTTATATATATTTTGATATAATAGTGTTTATAAATTAATAAAAGAAAGAGGTACTTATATGAGTTTAAATATAGTAGCAGTATGTGATAATGAAGAAAGTGCAAACTCTCTTAAAAATGCTAGTAAAGAGGTTGGGTATAATATATACTGTGAGATACAAGATGGCAAGAATATAAAAAATGAACTTTCAGTAGAAAATATAAAAAAATGCAATGTAGTACTTTTTGTAACAAATAGAAGTATAGAAGAGATAGATGGTATAGAAAGATTTATAGATAGAGAGTACTATGAAGTAGAGCCTCAATTTGTAATAAATGATCCTAAAAATGTATTAAAAGAAATAGCATCAGACTTAAACTAATAAAAAGCATAGATATCTATGCTTTTTATAATTCTCTTCTTGGTATTTTAAAATTAATAGTATTTTCTATTTCTTCAAGTGTTCTTAAGTTTTTAGGGTCAATAAACATACAAGTATATCCACCTTTACCAGCTCTACCAGTTCTACCGATACGGTGAACATAATCAGCAGCAGTCTCTGGAATATCATAATTATATATATTATCAACTCCGCTTATATCTAGTCCTCTAGAAGCTACATCTGTAGCAATTAAATATTGGATATCTGCATTTCTAAAGGATTTCATAATTCTTTCACGTTTTGATTGTTGTATATCACTATGAAGCTTAGCACAGTTATATCCATTTTTACCCATAGCTTCTTCAAGTGCATCAACTCTTCTTTTAGTTCTACAGAATATAATTGCCATAAAAGGATTATCCTCATTTAAAACCTTAAATAATGATTCCTGTTTTAATCTATCTGTAGTTTCTACAACTTCTTGTTTTATTGAATCAAGTGTTATCTTAGCTTCTTTTATACTAATTTCAATAGGATTATTCATATATCTATAAGCAAGTTTTTTTACTTGTGAGTTTAGAGTAGCAGAAAAGCATAAAGTTTGACGTTTTTTATTTGTTTTATTTAAGATAGCTTCTACTTCATTTTTGAATCCCATAAGTAGCATCTGATCAGCTTCATCTAATACAAAGGTTTTTATTTTACTAAGATCTATAGTTCCTCTATCAAGATGATCTAAAAGTCTCCCTGGAGTTGCTATTATCATATGAATGTTTTTCTTTAACTTGTTTATTTGAGAACTTATATCTTTACCACCATAGGCAGCAAGTATATTAATATCTTTAGCTTCATTTAGTTTTTTAGCTTCTTCAGTTATTTGAATTGCAAGTTCTCTTGTAGGCGATAAAATAAGAACTTGAGTAGAGTTTACATCCTTTGATATGTTTTCAAAAATTGGAAGTAAAAATCCTAAAGTTTTACCTGTACCTGTTTGAGCTTGAGCAATAACATCTTTATTATTTATTATTGGAATAATACACTCTTGTTGAATTGGAGTAGGTGTATTTATACCATTTTTTCTTAATATATTTAAGATATCATCTTTAATTCCTAAATTTTTAAAGTCCATTTTTTACCTCTCATGTTTATATATTTACTTTGTCTAAATTATAATATCATATTAAAATGATTAATACTATTTATATTATTACTATAAATGTTATTTTAAATTACATTATATAGATAAAAATTTAGTATAAGTAAACAAATAAAAAATTAATATAAACTTGAACTTAATTATACTAAACATTGAAAATAGCGAATCTAAACTTATAAGAAGTTTTAATTATTCAGAAATATTGAAATAAGCAATTCATATAAGTACTTAATGTAAATACAAAAATATATTAAAAATACTTGAAAAAATAATTTATATTTTATATAATTTTAAGTTTACAAAAGCTTAGTATACAAAAGCCTATTTATTATATATAATTATAATAAATAGAAAGAAGGGGTTTTGATATAATGGCCACGCGGCAGATAGTAAAAAGAATAATGTTGATTATATTAGGATCATCGATACTTGCATTTGGAGTATATAATTTTTACTTTTTAAATAATATAACAGAAGGTGGAGTGTTAGGAATTTTATTATTATTAAAAAATTTATATAATATTCAACCTGATATTGCAAATATAATAATAGACTTATCACTTCTAATAATAGGATACAAATATTTTGGTAAGAAGTTTTTTATGTATTCTATATTTTCATCACTTAGCTTTTCAATATTTTATTATATTTTTGAAAAGATTGGGCCTATGGTTCCAACTGTAGATAATATGCTTATATCAACTATACTTGCAGGAAGCAGTGTTGGTTTAGGTGTTGGATTAATTATAACAACAGGATGTGCATCTGGAGGTGACGATGCTTTAGCATTAATTATTTCTAAAAGTACATCTTTGAATATAGGTAGAGTATATATGCTTAGTGATTGCGTTATACTACTGCTATCATTGACTTATATGCCAATAGAAAAAGTATTTTATTCATTAATAGCTGTTGCTATTAGTGGACATATAATAGATTTAATATATGATTATGTAAAGAAAAATAAACAATATATAATGATAAAAAGCGAACTATAGAAGTTCGCTTTTTATCATTATATACTAAAATAATATTTGAAAAATACCTATAAAAATTAATAATAATCCACTAATTAAGTCAGAGTATGCTCCAGATAAATTAGATATATATCTTTTTCCAATATAGAACCCAAGAACAATACAGATGAGTGTTACAATAAATGTAAATAGAGTATTAAGTAATATACTTATACCAGCTATACTTGCAGCAACGCCAAGACTTAGATTATTTAAACTAAGTGCTATTGAAAGATTTAAACATTCTTTTAAATCCAAATCACCAGAATTATCTATATCAGCTTTTTCTGGAGAACTCAATATTTCTGAATAAGTTACTTTTTTATGTCTATTTAAATTGTTAAAATAAATAGTTCTGAATTTTTTTATAAAGATAGTTACCATACTGACTCCAAGTATTATTAATAATATACCACCAATGGAGGTTACAACCTTAGGATATATAAATCTTGTTATAACTTTACCTAATACCATAGATAAAAGAGTGCCTAAGGATGTTACAAAACTAATTAATAATGATGATAACATATTTAACTTTACTTTCTTCATTCCATAAGTTAAACAAACGGCGAATGTATCTAAATTAGATGATATAGAAAGTAAAATTGCTGTTATATAGTTCATAAACCGCCCCCTTGAAGCTAAAGTGATTAAAGTCCATATAATTTATAATATATTCTTTTATAAAAAATGTGATTTAAGGAATATGATAAGGAATTAAAAAAATTAGAACTAATTATATAAAAAAAATGACTAATGTTTATAAATAATATAAGTTGTAGAAATATAAATTAATTTTACGTTTTTTATTTAGATATGAGTACAAGGGATTTTTATTAAAATAAAGAAGTTATTTCTTATATGAATAAGATAGGAAAGAGGGAGTTGGAAATGGGCATATTTAAGTTAAGAAATGAAGAAGATTGGAAAATTAATTATATAAAAGAATTTAATGAAATGAGAAATGCTTATGAAAAAAAGCTTCAAATTAAGCAATTAGAAATAGAAAAATTGAAGTCTGAATTAGAAATGTTAAAAATCACAAAAGGAACATTAAAACCAAAAGAAAAGCAAATTAGAGACCTAGATATATTAAATATAAAAGACTTAAGAAAAAGTGGATTAAGTTATAGAGAAATTTCAAATAAAACTAGTTGGAGTAAGGCAACTATATGTAGAGTATTAAATGGATTTTATGATTAAATAAATAAGTCACCTTATATTACTGTAAATAAGGTGACTTATTTATTTTTTGTAAATTTATAAACTAATATTACTTGAATTAATATAATTATCGATATTATAAAAAATAAGATAGCAGGATTTATGTTATATATTGCTACATCTGATGGATTATGATAATAATTTGATATATAGTAGTTAAAAAAACCTAGGCTTACTAATGAAAATATAGTAAAAAATCCGATAAAAAGCTTTGAGTAAGATTTATTTTTCATTCAAACTCCTTTCATATATTATATATTCATAAGTAATTAATTTATATTACTAAAAATTTACAAAGTATTAATACTCAGTTATACTGAAATATAGACAAAAATAATTATGTAGGTGAAAAATAAATGAAAACAAGAGCTAAATCTAGAGAATATATATTAGATGTAATTTTAATTTTACTTATATTACAGCTAGGAAGGATATGTATAAATAATATTCTATCTAGCCAACTTAGATTATCTTTATCAAATTTTATGATTACTACTGTAATATCCTTTATACTTACTATAATATTCCTATTACTTGTATTAAAGAATAATAAAAAATTTAATACACCACATTTGAAAATTGTAAATATGTTTGATCAAAAAATTAATAGTATTCGTAAATTACTAGGTATTATTATAGGTACAATAGTATGTCTGATACCTTATTTTAAAGGAGGATATACATTATACAATATTGAAAAAATAATTTTATTTATAATTATTATTCCTATTTTTGAGGAATTAGTATTTAGAGAATATATGTGGAATTATTTATATAATTTTAGTAAAAATATACCGACAATATTTATATCCATAACCTTATTATATGCAATATTTCAGTTTGGATATGTAGATATAATAATTAAATATATGAAGCTTATCTATAGTACATCATATTTAATTGATATAGTTAATTTAGTTATTATAAGAGGTATAATTATAGGTGGTATTTTGAATTTTATTAAAGTAAAATTAAAAGATATATATATATGTATATTAGTACATATATTAATTAATATATTAATTTTTTAATAAACAAAAAGTTACCTATCTAAAAAGATTGGTAACTTTATTTATTTTATAATATTAATTTTCATTGCATTTAACTTGATTGTTTACACATAGATTGATTACAGATCCACCTACTAATGCTGGTATTATAGCCGAACTTAAGCATAGTTTTAAACTTTCTAAATCGATGTTATTTTTAAATGTAAGTAAGTATAATATTAAAAATAGATTATACATATTTATGTAATATGATATTTTAAAGTTTATTTTCATATATTTATTCAACTCCTTACTTTATTGATTGTTAACATAATTATAATTTAAAAATAAATACTAAGCAAATGTTTTCTTTATATTTGTTAAAAAAAGTACAATGTTAAAAAACAAGAGGGAAAACGTTATTAGAATAGAATTGTAATTATATAAAGATATTTAATTTAGTGGAGGGATATATTATGAAAGAAAGAGTATCTAATACTTTAAAAAAATTGAGGCCAACTTTTCAAAAAGATGATGGGGACATAGAGTTAATAGATGTAAATAAAGATGGTGTTGTTTTGATTAAGTTGAAAGGTATTTATAAAAGTTGTCCAGATTTAAGAGTTAGTATAAATGTAATAATAGAAAATCTATTGATGAATGAAGTTCAAGGTATTAATTCTGTATTATCAATATAGTATAAATTATTTATAATTTAAGTAGTTAGATATAGGGGGATTATTATGAATTGGATTTATTATGCAAAAGATATAAATTTATTTGATAAGTTTGATAAAGATATAAAACCTATGTCAAAGTCTGAAAAATATAGAGCAGTTAGAATTTTAATAGATTATTTTTCAAAGAATGATATAGTTTCTATTAATGAAGTACCAAATACATATGAAGAAAGATTAAAATTGCTTTATAAAATTTTAAACAATTATAATTTATTTGAAGTAAATGAAAATATGTTACAATTACTGGATAGGCTTTTAATAAGTGAGAATAGTAATGCGATAAATATAAATCAGTTAGAAGAGATAGATAGTAATATTTATATATACAAAGGTAATATAACCAATATAAAATCAGATGCTATAGTAAATGTATCTAATTGTAGGTTAACTAATAATAAAGTATCTTGTATATATAAAGATAAATCAGTATATTCTAGTGCAGGTTTAAGGCTTAGAATAGATTATAATAAAATAATAGATATGCAAAATTATAATGAATATATAGGTAGTGCTAAAATAACAAGAGGTTATTGCCTACCATCAAAATATGTCATACATACAATAGCACCTATAATAACTAATAATAATATATCCAAAGAAAAAGTAAAACAGTTATCATCTTGCTACACATCTTGTTTAAATATTATAAGTGATATAGATGACATAAAGAGTATAGTATTTAGTGCTATATCAACAGGATCATTAGGCTTTCCAATTCAAAGTGCAGCAAATATAGCGGTGAATACAGTAAAACAATGGATTAGCAACAATAACAAAAATATAAAAGTTATATTTAATGTATCTTCTGATACAGAAGAAGAAATTTATAAAAATACTATTTTGAACCATAGCATAGTTGATTATAGTACAATATAAATAATAATTGTTAATAAAGACTTATCTAAACTTAAGATAAGTCTTTATTTTATTTTACAATAATAAATAAATTTTAATAATTATAATACAAAAATAAGAGCGAAATTTTACTCATTTTCGTATTTGAAGTAAGAAATTAGACAACTTATAAATTAATATAAAGAAATTCAAAAAAAAAGAAGGTATTTTAATACATAGGTAGAATTAAGGAATTAGGGAATAATAACGTGTTTTTTTAATTTTATAAATTTACACTTTTTTATTAACAGCATTTTGAAGGAGGAGATTTCTATTAAGTATACGTCAATTATCAAGAGGGATAATATAGAAAAGTTTAAAAGTGGGAACTCAATTGATAGTTACAAATATATGGGAAGTCATGTTGTAACTCATGAAGAGAGTAAGGGTGTTTCATTTATGGTATGGGCACCTAATGCAAAGGAAGTATATGTAACGGGTGAGTTTAATGATTGGAATTGGGGATCTCATCCTATGGAAAATTTATATGGTAGTGGTATATGGAGCTTATTCATAGAAGGGCTATCTGATGGAGCAGTATATAAATATAATGTAGTTGGTTGTGATGGTATTAGTAGATTAAAATCAGATCCATATGCAACACATTCAGAATTAAGACCTAATAATGCTTCTGTTGTGTGTACTTTAGAGAGATACAGATGGAAAGATAAACAATGGCAAGAAGAAAAAGCTTTAAGAGCGACAGATAATGAGCCTATGAATATTTATGAAGTTAACTTAGCTTCATGGAAGAGAAAATGGGATGGAGAATTCTTCACATATAAAGAACTATTTGAAATGGCAGACTATGCAAAGGAAATGGGATATACTCATATAGAAATTATGCCGATTACAGAATTTCCACTTGATATGTCTTGGGGATACCAAACAATTGGATTTTACAGCCCAACTAGCAGACATGGAAAGCCAAATGATTTTAGGAAATTCGTAGAAAGATGTCATGAAAATGGATTAGGTGTAATATTAGACTTAGCATATAGTCATTTTTGTAGAGATGATCATGGTTTATATAGATTTGATGGATCACCTCAGTTTGAATATGAAGATCCTACAAAAGCTGACAATATTGGATGGGGAACTGCACATTTTGATTTAGGTAAGCCAGAGGTTAATAGCTTTTTACTATCAAATATGATGTATTGGTTCAAAGAATTCCATATAGATGGAATAAGAGTAGATGCAGTGTCAAGTATGCTTTATTTAGATTATGATATTGGACCTTGGAATCCTAATAAATATGGTGGAAGAGAAAATATTGAAGCGATAGACTTTTTAAGAAGGATGAATGAAGTAGCTTATAAGCATGTTAAAAATCCTATTATAATAGCAGAAGAATCAACTGCTTGGCCAATGGTTACAGGGCCAACTTACAATGGGGCATTAGGATTTACATATAAGTGGAATATGGGATGGATGAATGATACATTGAAGTATATGGAGATGGATCCAATTCATCGTAAGTATCACCATGATTTAATAACATTCTCATTTATGTATGCATTTTCAGAAAACTTTGTATTACCATTATCTCATGATGAAGTTGTTCATGGTAAAAAATCATTATTAGATAAAATGCCAGGTGATCCTTGGCAAAAATTTGCTAACTTAAGACTTTTATATGCATACTATATGATGCATCCAGGTAAAAAACTTTTATTTATGGGAAGTGAATTTGGACAAGGTCTTGAATGGAGATATTCTTATGGACTTGAGTGGCAACTATTAGATATAGACCTACATAAGAATATGCAAGAATATGTTAAAGATTTAAATCATATGTATAAAGGTGATAAAGCTTTATATGAAATAGATAATAGTTATGATGGATTTGATTTTATAGATCCACATAACAATGATCAAAGTATAATAACATTAATGAGAAAGGGTAAAGATGAAAAAGAATTTACAATTGCTGTAATTAACTTTACTCCAGTTGTTTACCATGATTATAGAGTGGGTGTTCCATATCAAGGTTCTTATGAAGAGGTATTTAATACTGATGATTTGAAATATGGGGGATCAAGTCAAACTATGAATGGTGTTGAATTATTCTCAGAAGATGAAAAATGGCATAATAAAGAATATAGTATAAAAATAAAAGTTCCACCTTTAGGTGCAACTTTTATAAAAATGAGAAAAGACCCTAATGAGTTAAATAAAATAGATGTTAAAGAAAAAGCTAATGAAGTAAAAGAAGCTATATAAGAAAGAAAAAAATTTCTACTACTTCTAAAGAAGATAGCATAAAAAACATATAGAGGAAAGTAAGAAAATAATTATAAAGCCTGATAAAAAATAAAAAATATATATACATAACATAATAAGATAAGTTATCTAAGGGGGAGTCAAAGCTAATGAAAAAAGAAATGATAGCCATGATACTAGCAGGAGGTCAAGGTTCTAGACTAGGTGTTTTTACAAAGAGTATAGCAAAGCCAGCAGTTTCGTTTGGAGGAAAGTATAGAATAATAGATTTTGTACTAAGTAACTGCTCTAATTCAGGAATAGATACAGTGGGTGTTTTAACTCAATATAGACCACTAATACTAAATTCACATATTGGTATGGGAAGTCATTGGGATTTAGATAGAATTAATGGTGGAGTATATGTATTACAACCATATATGGATGAACAAAAGGGAAATTGGTACAATGGAACAGCTAATGCAATATATCAAAATATGAACTTTATAGATAGCTATAATCCAGAATATGTTCTTGTATTATCAGGAGACCATATATATAAAATGGACTATAGTAAAATGTTAAAATATCATAAAGAAAAAAATGCGAAGGCAACTATCGCAGTTATAGAAGTTCCATGGGATGAAGCATCTAGATTTGGAATAATGAATACGACAGAAGATGGAAAAATATATGAATTTGAAGAAAAACCTGCAAGTCCTAAAAGTAATTTAGCTTCAATGGGTGTATACATATTTAATTGGAGTGTATTAAGAGATTACTTTGTTAAATCAGAAGAAAGTAATAAATGCTTTGACGATTTTGGAAAAGATATAATACCTATGATGTTAGAAGACCAAAGAGAAATGTATGCATACTCATTCAAAGGATACTGGAGAGATGTAGGTACAATACAAAGTTTATGGGATGCAAATATGGATCTTATAAAATATCCAGATGCAATAGACTTAAATGATTCAAGATGGAGAATATATACAAATACAATGGCAAGTCCTCCACAATATATAGGTAAAGATGCAGAAATAAACGAATCTTTAATAGCAGATGGATGCTCTATATTAGGTCAAGTTGAAAATTCAGTTTTATCACATGGTGTTTATATAGATGAAAATAGTAGTATTAAAGATTCTGTAATAATGCCTAATGTAAAGATCGGTAAAAATGTAACAATACAAAAGGCTATGATAGGTGAAGGTGCAGTAATAGAAGATAATGCAGTGATAACTAATAATGATGAAATAAGTGTTGTATCAGAATATGAAGTTGTAAAACCAGAGCTAGCTTTACAAGGGGGAAGATAAAAATGAGAAATGAATGTATGGGATTGATTAATTTAGATAAAAAAGGAAGTCCAAGCATAAGTAAACTTAGTTATGCTAGACCTATATCATCTATACCAATAGCAGGAAGATATAGAGTTATAGATTTTATACTTTCGAATATGGTAAATTCAAGAATGACTAATGTAGGTATTTATGCAAAAGAAAAATATAGATCACTTACAGATCATTTAGGAAGTGGAAAAGATTGGGATTTAAGTAGGAATCATGGTGGTTTATGTATATTAAGTCCTGAAAATACAAAATATCAAAATCAATATGAAGGTAGAAATGGTGATATATATACAATTCTTGCTAATATAGATTATATAGAAAAAAGTGAAGAAGAATATATATTAATAGCTCCAAGTTATATGCTTTGTAATATAGATTTTTCAGAAGTAATAGAACATCATAAAAAATCTAACAATGATATAACAGTAGTTTATAAGAATATAGATAACGCAAATAAAGATTTTAAAGGATGTTTGACATTAAACTTAGATAATAATAATAGAGTAATAAATATAGGTAGTAATTTAGGAACATTCCCAAGAGCAAATATATTCATGGAAATGTACATAATGAGACGTACTGATTTTATATCATGCATTTATGAGATGGTTAATGTAGGAACATATTCTTACTTCCAAGATTACATAACTCAAGAGGTTAACAATATACAAATTGGAGGTTATGAATTTACAGGATACTTAAAATGTATAAACTCTATTCAAAGTTATTATGAAGTAAGTAAGGATTTATTAAATCCAGAAATTGCAAAAGAACTTCTTTATTCAAATAATAAAATATTTACAAAAGAAAAAAATCAAGCTCCAACAATATATAAAGATAATGCTAATGTGAAAAATTCATTTATTGCATCAGGTTGTGTTATAGATGGTGTAGTAGAAAATAGTATTATATTTAGAAAGGTACATGTTGGAAAAGATACTGTTATAAAGGATTCAATTATAATGCAAAACTGTATAATTGATTCGGACGTAGTTTTAAACAATGTTATACTAGATAAAAATGTTACAATATCAGAAGGAAAAGAGCTAAGAGGGGATGAAAACTATCCTATGGTATTAGAAAAAAATCTAAGTATATAAGGGGGAAGATTTTGAATGAAAGTCTTTTATGTAACATCAGAATGTTGGCCTTTTGCAAAAACTGGTGGTTTAGGTGATGTATCTTATGCATTACCTAAAGCACTAAAAAAAGAAGGTGTTGATGTTAGAGTAATACTACCTAAATACTCAACAATACCAACATATTTAAAGGATCAATTAAAAGAAGTTGCAGTATTTGATGTTCAAGTTGGATGGAGAAATCAATATTGTGGACTTTTAGAAATGGAATATGAGGGAATTAAGTTTTATTTTATAGACAATGAATATTACTTTAGAAGAGAAGGTGAATTAGCATATCTATATGGATATGGAGATGATGCTGAAAGATTTACTTTCTTTAGTGAAGCTGTAATTAGAGCTATGGATAAACTTAATTTCTATCCAGATGTAGTTCATTTAAATGATTGGCATACAGGTATGATACCTTTAATATTAAAGGAAAGATATAGTTATTTACCAAAATATAAAAACATAAAAACTATGTTCACAATACATAATTTACAATATCAAGGCGTATTTGGTAAAGAAGTTTTAGGAGATTTACTAAATTTACCATATGATTATTATAATAATGGAGATGTTGAGTACTACGGTGGAGTAAGTTTTATGAAAAGTGGTATAGTTTTTGCTGATAAGGTAACAACTGTAAGTAAGACTTATGTTGATGAAATACAAACTGAATTTTATGGTGAAAAGTTAGATGGTTTATTAAGATCAAATTCTTATAAGCTTGAAGGTATATTAAATGGAATTGATTATGATATAAATGATCCTAAGAAAGATCCAAATATTTTCTTTAAATATGATGAAGAATCTTTAGATGATAAAGTAAAAAATAAATTAGAACTTCAGAAAATATTAGGTTTAGAAGTGAATCCTGATAAACCACTTATAGGTATAGTATCTAGACTGGTATCACAAAAAGGATTTGATTTAATATCTTATATAATGCCAGAGCTAGTTAGAGAGGATTTACAATTAGTAGTACTAGGTACAGGAGAAAATCAATATCAATCTATGTTTAATTATTATAGCTCTCGTTTCCCTGATAAAATTTCAGCTAGAATTACTTTTGATAGTAGTTTAGCGCAACAAATATATTCAGGATGCGATATGTTCTTAATGCCTTCATTATTTGAACCTTGTGGTATAGGTCAAATGATGGCTATGAGATATGGAACATTACCAATAGTTAGAGAAACTGGTGGTCTTAAAGATACTGTAGAGCCATATAATAAATATACTGGAGAAGGTAATGGATTTAGCTTTACTAACTACAATGCACATGAAATGCTTTATTGTATACAAAGAGGTCTTAGAGTGTATAAAGATAAAGATATGTGGAGCAGATTAATTAAAAATGCTATGGAAACAGATAATAGCTGGAAAAAATCAGCTCAAAAATATATAAAAGCATATCAAAGTATTCTCAATTAAAGGAGAGGTTTGATGATTACAATTAGCAAGAGTAAATTTAAACAATACTTCGAAAGCAAGATGTATAGCTTATATGCACAGCCTATAAGTGATGCAACTAATGAACAACTTTTAAATGTATTGGCAGGTGTATTAAAGGATCTTATTGCTAAAAAATGGGTAGACACAAAAATAGATGAAGAAAAAGAAGTATATTATTTTTCTATAGAGTTTTTATTAGGAAGACAATTAAAGTCTAATCTATTAAATTTAGGAGTAGAACAAAATATACGAGAAGGATTAGAAGAGCTTGGAATAAATCTTGATGATTTAATTCAAGCAGAAGCTGATCCAGCTTTAGGAAATGGCGGACTAGGAAGACTAGCCGCTTGCTTCCTTGATTCAATGGCATCAGTTGGTATGAGTGGCCATGGATATGGAATAAGATATAAATACGGACTTTTTAAACAAAAGTTTGTTAATGGATATCAGGTTGAAGTACCAGATAACTGGTTGGATCAAGAAAATTATTTATGGGAAGTTGTAAGACCAAATAAAGCAATTCTTGTTAAATTTGAAGGGGATGTACATTTAGAGAATGTTGATGGAAAATTAAAAGCAGTTCATAAAAACTACATTCCAGTAATGGCAATGCCATATGATATACCTATAATAGGGTATGAAAATAGTTGTATAAATACTTTAAGGCTTTGGAAAAGTGAAATACCAAGAAGAGATTTTGGTCAAAATACAGCTGATGCAAGAAACTGTTCAGCAAGTTATGAAGAAGCTTTAAATTATAAGTACTATACAGAAGAGATATCTCAAGTTTTATATCCAAATGACTCTAACTATGCAGGAAGACTTTTAAGATTAAAACAAGAATATTTCTTTGTAAGTGCAGGAATACAAGATATTTACAGAAAGTTTAAAAAGCACAAAGTTGACATTAAAGATTTTTCTAAAAAAGTTGCAATTCATATTAACGATACTCACCCAGCACTTTGTATACCTGAACTTATGAGAATTTTATTAGATGTTGAAGGTTTATCTTGGGATGAGGCATGGGATATAACTATAAATTCTATATCATATACAAATCATACTATAATGGCAGAGGCTATGGAAAGATGGCCAGTAGATATGCTTAGAACACTTCTTCCTAGAATTTATATGATAATAGAAGAAATAAATAAAAGATACATAAATTACTTAAATCACAAGTATGCAAATCCAGCTAAAAAAATAGAAAAAATGAGTATTATAAATAATGGCAATATAAATATGGCAAATTTATGTATAGTAGCAAGCCACAGTGTTAATGGAGTTGCAAAACTTCATACTAAGCTATTAAAAGAAGAAGTTTTAAATGATTTTTATATAGATGAGCCAGAAAAGTTTAATAATAAAACGAATGGTATTGCACATAGAAGATGGCTTATAAGCTCAAATCCTGAATTAAGTGATTTAATTACAGATCTTATAGGTCCTAGCTGGAAAACAGATACGTTTAAATTAAAAGAATTAGAGAAATTTAAATATGATAATAGTGTTTTAGATAGATTAGACACTATTAAATATGATAACAAAGTTTTATTATCAAACTTTATAAAGAATGAATACAATATAGACGTAGATCCAAACTCAATATTTGACGTTCAAGTAAAAAGACTACATGCATATAAAAGACAGTTACTTAATGTACTTCACATCATGAAATTATATCACAGAATCTTAGATTATCCAGACATAGACATACAACCTAGAACATTTATATTTGGAGCAAAAGCTGCACCAGGATATTATTTAGCAAAATGTATAATAAAAGTTATAAATTCCGTAGCAGATTTAATTAATAATGATCCTAGAGTAAAAGGTAAATTAAAAGTAGTATTTATAGAAAACTATGGAGTATCATTAGCTGAAATGATAATACCAGCAGCTAATGTAAGTGAGCAAATCTCAACAACTACAAAGGAAGCTTCAGGAACAAGTAATATGAAGTTTATGATGAATGGTGCTATAACTATGGCAACATTAGATGGAGCAAATGTAGAGATTTGTGAATTAGTTGGAAAAGAAAATATGTTCTTATTTGGATTAACAGCTGAAGAAGTGTTAAATTACAATAAAAATGGTGGATACTCATCAATAGATTTATATCATTCAGATTTAGGTTTAAAACAAGTTGTAGATGACTTAGTAAATGGGTTTATACCTAACTTAGGTATAGAAGGAAGGGCAGTTTATGACTCACTTATGACATATAATGATGAGTACTTTGTATTAAGAGATATGCATACTTATGAAAGAGCTCAAAAGAAATTAAGTGAGTTATATCAGAAGAAACATGAGTGGAATAGAATGTCTTTAGTTAATATAGCTAATTCAGGACTATTCTCTAGTGATAGAACTATAAAAGAATACGGAAGAGACATTTGGTTTAAAGGGTGTGAGAGGTATGAACAAATTAATAAGCTATAATTCTTGGGATGAAAATTTCAAGGCTCCATTTGGAGCCTTGAATCTTAAAGATGAAGGAACAATAAATGTAATTACAAATAAAGATTATAATGTATACAATGTATCATTAGTTATACTAGGGGAAAATGAAGACTTAACTACTTTTGTATATGATAAAATAAATCTAAATGAAGTACAAAATATAAATAATGAAAAAACTTTTAGTTGTAAAATAAAACCGTTTAATAAAACAGGTCTTTATTTTTACTATTTTGAAGTAGAAGCTAATATAAATGGAACTAATGAAAAAAGATTTTATGGTAAAGTAAAAAATAATGGACAAGCATGTGAATATGCATATGATGAAATAAATAAATATCAAATTACTGTATATGATAATTTACAAGTTCCAAATTGGTATAAAGAAGGTATTTTATACCATGTATTCGTAGATAGATTCAGTAATGGAAATAGAAATGATAAAATAATGAATCCTAAAAAGAATTCTTTTATATATGCTAATTGGGATGATGAGCCAATGTATATAAAAGATGCTAATGGAGATATAATAAGATGGGATTTCTATGGCGGTAACTTAAAAGGAATAATAAATAAATTAGGATACTTAAAAAAGATAGGTATAAGTATACTTTACTTAAGTCCAATATTTGAGTCAGTAAGTAACCATAAATATGACACAAGTGATTATAAGAAGATAGATCCTATGTTTGGAGATGAAGAAACTTTAGCTGAATTAATAGAAAAGGCTAAAGATAAAGGAATATCAGTAATACTAGATGGTGTATTTAATCATACTGGTGTTGATAGTAAATATTTTAATAAATATGGAAACTATGATGAAGTAGGTGCTTATCAATCAGAAGATTCTAAATATAAATCTTGGTATAATTTTAAAGGAAGTAAAGATGATTATGATTCTTGGTGGGGAATAAAATCAATGCCAAATATGAATAAACTAGACCCTTCTTTTATGGATTATATTATGTATGATAGTGATAGTGTAATTAAAAAGTGGACAAACATGGGTATAAAAGGATGGAGACTTGATGTTGCTGATGAACTTCCACCGAAATTCTTAAAAGAGCTTAGAAAAGAATTAAAATCTGTAGATAATGAAGCTATACTTACTGGAGAAGTATGGGAAGATGCTTCAAATAAAATAAGTTATAACAAAAGAATGAATTATTTTGCAGGTGATAAGTTAGATTCAGTAATGGGATATCCATTTAGAGACAATATATTATCTTTCTTAAAAGGAGAAATAAGTTCAATAGAAACTACAGATAAATTTATGCATCTTAAAGAGAACTATCCTAAAGAATCATTTAAATCAAACTTAAATTTAATAGGAACTCATGATGTAAAAAGAGTAAAAACAGAGTTAAGTTCTGATAAAGATTTAGTTAAATTAGCAGTTTTAACTCAAATGACTTTTGAAGGTATACCATATATATACTATGGAGATGAAGCTGGGCTTGAAGGACAAAAAGATCCAGATAATAGAAGAACATATCCATGGAAAAATGAAGATGAAGATATGGTAGACTTCTATAAGAATGCAATTAATACTAGAAAAAAATATAATGTTTTAACGAATGGAGATACTAAGTTTTTATATATAAATAATAAGGATGTTTTTGGATTTATAAGATTTGATGAAGAACATAATAATGATGTTTTAGTATTAATTAATAGATCTAATGAAGCGCAAAATATTTCTATTAGCTTAGATGCAGATTTTATAGAAGAAATACCTCTTAAATATATTCCTAAAAAATATGGTGAGATAATAGAAAAAGAAAATGATAGTTTATTTAATGTTGATTTATTTAATATTAATATTAATGAAAAATCATTTAGATTATTTACTTTAAAAAAATAATATTTAATGATAAAAGGACAAGCCTTATATATAAGGAATGTCCTTTTATTTTATATTAGAAAGGGAGATCATCCTCTTGCATTTCTGCTAATGGATTATCATTAAGACGTTCTGTAACTTCATCAAATATTTCTGAAGCACTATATTGTTTTTTATTACTTTGATTATTACTGTCTAAGAAATTAAAATTTTCAGCTTTAACTCTTGCAACAGTTTTATATTCACCGTTTGAATTTAGATAATTTTCAATTCTTAAAGAACCATTAACTGAAATTAATTTTCCTTTGGTTAAATACTTAGCACAAATTTCAGCTTTTTTATTCCAAATTTCAATATCAATAAAGTCAGTTTTATAACTTCCATCCTTAGATTTATAGTCTCTATTTACTGCTAAGCAAAAGTTTGCTACTGGAGAATTTGATTCTCCAACATATTTTAACTTAGGGTCATCAACTAGTCTGCCAACTAAAACGACACTATTCATTTATTCACCTCAATTTATTATATTATCTAGAGTGTAGACACTTAAAAAAATAAATATACGTTTAAATATACTTAATTTTAAAAAGAAAAAACGAAATTTTCTTATTAAGAAATTTTATAAACTTTACATTAGAAAAAAATGCAAAATTATATACGTAATAATATTATAAATTAAATATATATATTAACTTAATAAAATTAAGTATAATACGGTACTGATGTGCTTAAAATTAATTTTTTAATGTCAAATAAAATTAAATACTGTATAATTAAAATATAATAAAAATAAATGTTCGGACAAAGGAGAATGAAATGAAAAAAAAGCTGACATTAACAACGAAAATTTTATTAGGATTATTTTTAGGTTTTTTATTTGGTTTATTACTAAATAATATTCAAGATGGATTTATAAAAAATACAGTATTGTTAGATGGAGTACTTAAAGTATTAGGGAATGGATTTACATCTGCAATAAAAATGATGGTTGTACCATTAGTATTCGTATCTTTAGTATGCGGAACATCATCTGTTGGAGATATAAAACGCTTAGGTAGAATTGGTGGAAAGACAATGATATTTTACTTAGGAACAACTGCAATAGCAATAATAATATCATTAATATTGGGTAATTTATTAAAGCCTGGAACTGGGCTTGATATGAGTAGTATGGTTACAGGAGAGGTTGCTATAGGAGAATCAAAATCTATAGTAGATATAATATTAGGAATTATACCATCAAATCCAGTTCAATCATTAGCTGAAGGTGAAATGTTACAAATAATATTCTTTGCAATGCTTTTAGGAGTAGCAATGAGTGTATTAGGTAAAAAGGCAGATCCAGTAAGAGTTATATTTGAAAGTGCAAATGAAATTTGTATGAAAATGGTTAGTATAATAATGATGGCTGCTCCTTATGGAGTATTTGCTTTAGTTTCTACTACTTTTGCAACAGTAGGTACAGATGCAATTTTTGCATTATTAAAGTATATAGTTATAGTTTTACTAGGATTATTAATACATGTAACATTTGTTTATGGAGGATTATTTAAATTATTTACAAGACAAAAGATAAAACCATTCTTATCTAAGTTTAGTAGGGTAGCAGCGATTACTTTTTCAACAGCATCAAGTAATGCATCAGTTCCAGCTAGTTTAGAGATAATGGAACAATTAGGTGTAAGTAAGGGTGTTAGATCATTTACAATACCTATGGGAGCTACAATAAATATGGATGGAACAGCTATTATGCAAGGAATAGCGGCATTATTTATAGCTCAGATATATAATATAGAATTAGGTATGAATGATATGATGACTATAGTTCTTACAGCAACATTAGCATCTATAGGTACCGCTGGTGTTCCTGGTGTTGGAATGATAATGTTATCAATGGTATTACAATCAGTTGGATTACCATTAGAAGGTATAGGTCTTATAATGGGAGTTGAAAGAATTATAGATATGTTTAGAACTACAGTTAACGTAATGGGAGATAATATTTGTACATTAATAATTGCAAATAGTGAAAAAGAATTAGATGTAGAAAGTTACAATAGTGAATTAAAATACAATAAAGCTATATAATAAAGATTATTTAAAATTTTATATTTTCTTACTTTACAATAATATTTTAAGCATATAAATAAACTAGTACAAATAAAGTTTACTAGGGGGGATAATATGCAAAAGAAAAGTATTGTAAAAGAATCTATAAAATTTGCAGGTGTATTTATATCTGTTTGTATAGGATCGGGATTTGCAACAGGTCAAGAGATAATGCAGTTTTTTTCATCTCATGGTGTAACAAGAAGTATTTTTTCAGCTTTAACATGTATGATTATTTTATCATACTGTGGAGCTAAGCTATTAGAGATAGGTAAGGTTGTTAATTTAAAATCATCAAATGATATTTTTACATATTTATGGGGAAAAACTATAGGTAATTTATTTAAAGTATTTATGCCTATATTTTTTCTTTGCAGTTTTGTAGTTATGGTGTCTGGAGCAGGAGCATCTATAAATCAGTATTATGATTTAGATAAAGAAATGGGAAGTTTAATTATGATTATATTATCATTAATATCTGTACTTATTGGAATGACAAAGGTAATAGATATACTTGGCAATATAGGCCCAATGATTATTATAGTATCACTTGGAATCGGATTTATAACT
>JAEIGA010004399.1_pt1 | contig 21794 bp, 36 predicted proteins | sample 9270691 | NCBI WGS metagenome assembly JAEIGA01 (sample SAMN17057246, study PRJNA624740) | gut metagenome | biome: biome; isolation source: fecal sample | host: Bos grunniens | place: China: Xizang | collected 2019 | reverse complement strand
CTTTTGATTTTGCTCTTTCAAATTGGTCTCAAATGGATGGGGGGCTCTCTTTCATTGGTAATTGTCAGAGCCATAATTGATTTTTATCTCTCAATTGAGCCAGCTGTCTCAGCATATCTGGCTCAAGTAAACCATCATCAGCTTGCTTGTGATGTGTTGTGCATAGACAAACAAGATTGTCATCATCAAGCAAGCCATCTGGATTGTCTCTCAGCTTTGTGATGTGGTGTACCTCAAGAGATTCATAATTATAAATACCATTGACCAAACAAACAGCACAGAGCCAATGAGACCTCTCTCTGATTTCAAGGCTCTTGTTGTGCCATTTGTTTGTCTGTCTCAGCTTGTGCTCTCTGTCCATTCTGGCATCTTTTCTGACACATTTGATGCCAGCTGAATGAATCTTGCCACAGACAGAGCATGCTTTCAGCCTTGCCATGTCAGGTCAATCTCCTCTTTTTCAGCTCTGATTTCAAGCACATGCAAATATTCTCCCATGTAAAGAGCTTGGTCTCTCAATGTAATGATTGAGCATATTGGCTCAAATTCCAATGTGTCAGCCTCCAGCTTGATAATCATTCTGTGGAGCTTGTCATATCTGAGCTTTGTCTGAAAATATTCAGCCTTGAATCTATCCTTGTAATCATCAGACAGCATCAGCTCAACAGTGTCCTTCAATGTGATGTTATCACTTGCCATTGTTGTCAGCCTCCTTTGTCTCAAGCTCCTTGTTGTATGCTCTGGATGAGAGCATCAAGAGAGCTCCAAGAAAAGCATCAATTGCTGTGATTGTGCCAACAATCTGTTCTCCATAAGGCAATCCCCAGATTGATGCCAATGCAAAATACAATGTTGCAATAGCTGGCAATACAATCTGAGCAATATATTTCAAAATGTCATATGTTTTATTATTCATCATGATTAAACCTCCTTGTGACCTGTGAGCCATTCTCTTGAGCACCAGCCTTTGACACCATAAAAGCTGACAAAGAGCCAATCCATGTCATTCACTGTTGTATATTCACCAGATGCAATGACCTCCGATTTATAAGGCATGAGAGTGATGATTGCACCATCTCCAGCTGATTCTCTCAGCCTCAATCCATTCTGAGCATCAACTCTCCATGAGCCAGCATAATCAGCTCTGAAATGGTCATCATCAACAGGCTCTGGTGTAGGCTCTGGAGCTGGTGTTGGCTCAGGCTGAGGCTCAGGCTTTGAATCATCATGTCCTGATTCATCAACCTCATCATCATATCTTGGTCTACCAAAGCCAGAGATGTTGTCATCTATGTCATGCCATACTGTCTCAACCCTGTTGTTGTGATTGCCCTCTGATGAATAGAATCCACATCTGTCATCAGGTCTCCCAATGACAATGCCCTGATGATATTCCTCACCCTCAGAGCCAAAGAAAACAATGTCTCCCTCCTCAAAATCATCCTTGCCATACCATGCACCAGCATCTCTGAAATACCTTGCAAACCATTTGCAAGCACAAGCATAATTCTGTGATGGATTTGGCTGATATAAAAAGAATAATGTGTCCCATTTCCTGTCATTGTCATCATAATCAGGATTTGTGTCTGAATATACATTCTCAAAGACACCAGCCTCACAGTATGTGCCACACCATGCAATCCCATTCTTGTCACCAGCAAACAGCCCAACTCTGTCAACAATCTCTCCATAGATTGTGCGATTTGAGCCCATTGGATGCTCCTCTGTGCCCTCTTGCTCTTTGCACCATCTAATGAGGTCACTCTTGTGCAAATTTCCCATGATTGTCTCCTCCTTTTTTAGTTTAGGCATAAAAAAAGCCCTCAATTATATATAATTTTAGGCTTTTTCAAAATAATATGCAATTATCTGATTATTTGATTGGCATCTCCTTGATTGGACACCATTCAGGTCTTGGCAATGTCAGCTGATGCTCATTGTCTGTGATTAGTCTGGTTTTATTCTTGATTGCCTTGCATTTATAAACAACCTTGAATCCAAGAGCATTGGCAATCTTGAAATTGCATTGAGCACAACTCTCTGGGATTCTCATGATTGGCAAATATCCCTCAATCAATACTTTTCACCTCCTCAATCAAAACAAGGCAAATCATCAATATATATAGAATCTTGCCTTTTGCTATCTGTCAGATATTTGAATACTTTTTCAACATATGAATACATGTCATCTGTTGCTACATTCTCACCTTTGCCATATGCAATCAGAGCACTGATGAGAGACATCCTGTCACTGTCATCATCAAGCAATTCAATTGCCAGAATCAATGGCTCTGACATCACCAATCTTTTTTTCTTTGTCTTTTCCATGTCAGACCTCCTCAATGTCATGTCCTTGATATTGCATTATTTTCTTTTTTAGTTTATAGACATCAGTGTGAACACCTTTGGTGTCAACAATGTGGAATTTTCCTTGCTTGTCATAGTATGTGAAATCAGCAACATATGCAATTGATTTGATTGTTTTGCCATTGTGCTTAAAAGATGGCTGGAGCTCAAATCTCACTTGTCTCTGGAGCTCTGAGATTGCTCCCAGAGCCTCCAATTTCTCAAGATATATGTAATATTCACATTCCTTTTTAGAATCAAAGCTGATGCCCTTATATTGTGTTCTTTGATTCCCATATTTGTTATATGATTGCCATCTCATATGTCAAAAGGCAATTCAGCTGGCTCAGATTGAGGCTCAGGAGCTGGAGCTGATGTGTCAGCTGTCACAGCTGTCTCATTTGGAGCTGTTGCTGGCTGTGCTGATGGCTGAGATTCCACAAACTCAACCTCATCAACAATGACCTCTGTCACAAATCTCTTTTGTCCATTCTGGTCATCAAAGCTCCTTGTCTGGATGCTCCCAACCAATCCAATCTTGTTGCCCTTGTGAAAATATTTCTGGATGAAAACAGCTGTCTGTTTCCAAGCCACACAATTGATGAAATCAGCCTGTCTCTGTCCATTGGCATCCTTGAATCTCCTGTCAACAGCAATGGTGAAATTGCAAAACTGTGTCTGATTGGATGTCAGCTTGATTTCTGGCTCTTTTGTCAATCTTCCAATAAGCTCAACCTTGTTCATGAATATCTCCTCCCAAATTCGTTTTTATATTCTGATTGCTTTTCCATTCTCTTGTTATATGCAACACCCCTGAGCTCAGGATTGTCATGCTGGAGCTTTTGTCTGTGCCTCTGGATTGTGTCAAAGGATGGCAAATCAAGCTCTCTGTGTTGCCACATTACTTGCTTGAATGGCAAATCCATGACATCTGGCTTGAGATTGGCACAAATCCAGCCATATAATCTGAAATCAGAATCTCTGGCATCTGGATGATTCTTGAGAATGGTCTCAACAATGGTCTTGTAGTCTTTCATTGCTTTTTCCTCCCAATCCAGCACAATGCAACAACAGTGACACAAATAATTGCTGTGATGATGACAGCTGTCATGTTAATCATCAGAATCACCCTCCTCTCCTGTCTCAAGCTCCTCCTCAAAGTAAAATTCATATTTCTCAGCATCTTCTCTCTCAAGCTCTGATGTGATTTTCATGTATTCATAAAAATAATCCTCTGGCTTGATGCCACAGAGCTCATTCAGGATTTTCTCCAGAGCTCTCCCAGACCTTGCACATTGGAGACAATGAAAAACAGCATTGTCAAAAGCATGGAGAATAAATGCCTCACATTCTTCTTTGGATGCTGGTGCATATGTGAATCCAGATTCATCCTCACCAGACACCAGCTCTCCCTTGAGAGCCATCTTGATTCTCTCTTTGTCAAGATTAAAGCTGTCAGCCATTGAAATTCCTGAGCCATATTCACTCATGTCATTTGTCCTCCTTTAGTGATGTGATTCTGACATAGCCTTTCTCACCCTTCTTGATTTCTGTCTTTGTCTCCATGTATTTCTCAACAAGCTCTGGATGCTCAGCCATGAATCTCTCAGCATTGAAAAACTCATCTGTCACAGCTTTGTCCTCAGCATCAGGAATCAATGTGATTTTATATCCATTTGGTGTCTCCCAATTCTTGACACCAGCTGTCTCCATTGCTTGCTTGAGCCTGTCCTTTTCAGCCTTGATTTTCTTCTCCAGCTCTTTCATCCTTGAGACCTGTTGCTCAAAAGCAATGATTCTCTTTGTGATTTCAGGAATCTCAGCTGGCAACAGCTCATCCTCAGTGATGAATGGATTGCTCTTGACCTTTTGCAAATCATCCAAGAATCTGGAGACAGCATTCTTGATGTCATTCAACAGAGCATGATGGTCTGTCATGTGAATCTCCCAGATTTGAAGATTGTCAGCATTGAATGTCTCATCCATGTCATCTGGCCTCTTGTAAACAGCCAGCAATCCTGTTTCTTTGCCTGTCATTGCCATATAGAAAAGAATTTGCACCAAATAAATCTGATAATCATCAAGGCTGTCAAAGACATGAGATGCTGTCTTGATTTCAAGGATTGCATCATCAATCTCTCCATCTGTGTGGCATCTGATTCTCATGCCATTTGGATGTTCATTCCAATCCTTTGGCACATCCATGATGTGCTTGCCCTCAGCAAATGTGGAGATGAGGCCAGAATTGATGTGGTCTCTGATTTTGGATTCCATTGTGTTGCCATATTCTGTGAACACATTGCCATCAAAATCATCCTTTTTATATCCAGCTTTCTCAAGCAAGAGGTCAAATCTGGATTTGAATGGAGACAGCTCCATGATGATTGGAATGTCTGAGCCTCCGATATATTTTTCTCTGTCTTGTTTCACTGATTCTTGCATGTTCAAACCTCCTCTGAATAATCAGGCATCTTCTTTGTTTCCTTTTTTCTTAAATGTAGTATAGATAAGCCTCCTGAGAACATTCTCAAATTCCTCATATGAGCTCTTGGAATTGAGAGAAAATTCTTTGCACACAGAAAACAAATCAATATTATTTTCTGAACAGAATTGAATCAACTCATGATATATGGCTCTTATCTCATCAATGCTGTGTCCAGCTGGAGCTGTCTGAGCCTTTGCCTTTGTCTCATCCATTGTGATGTCCTCCTGATATAAAATTGTTTGGATTCTTCTTGAGCTCTCTGAGCTCTTGTTGTGAGAGGAAACAATCAGAATCCTTGATGTGCCTCCTCATTACCTCATAAATGTGTCTTAATGCCTCATGTGATGTCTCTTTTTTACGGATAATCACAGAGCCCTCCTGAATAGATAATCAAGAGATGTCTCCTGACCTCCATGAGCCTCCAGAGCTCTCTTGATGGCATCCATGTCATCCAATGTCCAATCTGTTGAGCCATTGAATTTGCCATAAATAGATGACACAGCCATCCCAATCTCATTGGCAAGCTCACTCTTGCTCATGTTTAATCTGGCAAGCTCAGCCAATAGATTTGGGAATAACACATTGGATTTCTTTTCTTTTGTGATTTCTTCCATGAATCACAGCCTCCTTTTCAATTTATTGTCATAGTATTTCAATATATTGAAATACTATTCATCATAAATGATAGCATTGTTTTTTCTTATTGCAATAATAATTTATGACTACACAGGAATTTTTTATTATTTTATTGATATTCATTTACAAGATATTGAAACATCAATTATTATAGATAAGAGGAGGGATTCAATTGAATTTTTTATATAATTTGGAATTTTTAATGGATAGAAACAAAATCAACAGGAGTGAGCTGGCAAAAGCCATTGGCATTGCTCCTTCAACAATAAATGCATGGTACACAAAAGACTACAAAGGAATCACATTGAAAAATCTGAGCAAGCTGGCATCATTCTTTGATGTGAGCATGGAGGCTCTTGTGTATGGTGACAGGCAATCTCTGACATTTACTCTGGACAATTATTCGGAGGCTGAGCTGAAAGCCATTCATGATTTTTCTCAATACATAAAGGAATCAAGGTCTCATGAGTAATGTTGCAATATATCTGAGGAAATCCAGAGATGAGGACAATGAGACCAGAGATGTCACTCTTGCAAGACATGAAAAGATGCTCAGAGATTATTGTGAGAGAAATGACCTGATAATAAAGAAGATTTATAAGGAGGTTGTCTCTGGAGAATCCATCTCGGCCAGATTTGAGATGCAAAAGCTCCTGATTGATGTCAAGGCTGGTCTCTTTGATGCTGTTGTTGTCATTGAGCTGGAGAGATTATCAAGAGGGAATCAGGCTGACCAAGCTGAGATTCTGGAGGTCTTTAAGAAATCAGGCACAAAGATTCATACATTGACAAAGAGCTATGACCTTGCATCAGACAATGAGATTGATGAGGAATTCTTTGAGTTTGGATTGTTCATGTCAAGAAGGGAATATAAAACAATATGTAGAAGATTATTAAGAGGGAGAATCTCAGCATTGCTTGAGGGATATTACACAGGCTCAGTGTTGCCATTTGGATTCTCCAAAGAAAAGAGAGACAAAGGATTTGTGCTGATTCCAGATGACAAAGAGGCTGATGTGGTCAAAATGATATTCACCAAATATGTCTCTGGAGATGGATTGACAGAGATTGCTCATCAGCTGAATGCCTGTGGCCTGATGCAAAGGAATGGCAAGAGCTGGCAACCTCAGAGAATCAGAGAGATTCTGAAAAATCAGACCTATGTTGGCATGCTCCATGTCAAGAATGCCAAGATTGATGATGAATGGACAAAAGGCAAGCATGAGCCCTTGATTGAGCCAGAGCTCTTTGCTCAGGCACAGAGGAGGCTCACATCAAAAGCTCCAAATGTCAGAAGGTCTCTGAAAATCATCAATCCTCTTGCATCTTTGGTCAGATGCTCTGAGTGTGGCTCCTCTATGGTCATGAAAGTAAATGGAGCTAAGGTCAAATATTTGTCATGCAACACATTGGATTGCAAAACACATTCAACCAAGTTTGATGATGTGGAAAGACAATTGCTCTTGGAGCTCACAGAGGCTCTCAGAGGCTTTCAGAAATACATTGATGATAATTCATCAAGGATTGAGCTCATGGCATCTGAGAGAGCAAATCTGGCTGTCAGAATTGATGCTGAGATAAAGAAAAAAGATGCAATGCTTGAGAGATGCTGTGAATTGCTGGAGGAGGGAATCTATTCCAAAGAGAAATACCTCTCAAGAGTGAAAATTCTTGAGGATGAGCTGAATGGATTGCTGGAAACTCGGCAACAATTATCAGATGACAAGGATGAGCAAGAGATGGAGAACATCAAGACAGGGATTCCAATTCTTGAAAGATGTCTCCAGAAATATGATGAGATGGATGTCAAGGCCAAGAATGAGATTTTGAGGTCATTGATTGAACATATCGAATATAATAAACAAGCAAGGAAGGAAAAATTTACCTTAAAGATTTACATGAAAATTTAATTGACAATTCTGGTCATTCTATTATATGATTATTGATGTATCATGAATGACCAGATTTATTGGTCAATTTAAGATAACACAACAATTGAATACTTGAGCCAGCAATGGCTGGGGCTTGATTCCCAACTGAAAGCCCTGAAATATAAAACGAGAGTGTGGCTCAGCTTGTGATGGTGAAAAATGAGCTCGGTGCAATGGTGGAGCATCACACATCATTCATCTGTCAGGTCAGGGATTCGCTGTGGCTGACCTTAAACAACAGAGCTGAGGCTGGGGCTGGTGTCTTAGGACAGAAGGGCTTGAGAGTGTCTCTGGGAGACAGCAATGAGACTATACTCTCAAGGATTGTGATGCGACATGAACGGGGGCATTGATTCTCAAGGATTGTCATCATTACCCTTTTGATTTTTCGGAAGGGCAATTGTGCCCAATTGGATGGCAATCCTAAAAACAAATCAAACTCAGGATTGTCAAGTTTAGAAATGAGACAGCATGGTGCATGTTGAAATTTCAATAAATTGATTGTTTTGAACAATTGATTGAACAAACAGACAATCTGATGGAGAAACAGATGAAACAGACATATGGAAATTACATGAAAGAATATTGGAAATCCAATTGCAAGAGAATCAGCATTGTGCTCCATAATGAAAAGGATGCTGACATCATCAGAGCTCTGGATGGAAAGAACATGCAAGCAACAGCAAAGGAATTGATGAGAGCTGGAATTGAATCAAAGAAATAAAGAATCACATAATTGGATGAGAGAGGAGCTCTGGATTTCTGGAGCTCTTTTCATTTCTTTTTCTTCTTAAAGACATCATAAGAAATGATAATTATCTCAATTATAATGAACATGACCTCAAGACCTTGCAATATAACCTCAAGTGATTGTTTGTCCATGAAAACACCTCCAGATGTATTATTCACCAATAGCTGTGAAATATTCGGAAAGCATAAAACAAGATAATTGTCAAATGTAGTAAAACAGGGATGTTGACAGGAATCAAAGAATGTGAATGACGAACAAAGAAAAGAACACCATTGCTGATGTTCTTTTCAATAATTAAATATCTGTTTTCAAGATTCTACTCCAAGTATTAAAACCAACAATTCCATCATCATCAAGATTCTCATCTCTCTGGAATTCTCTCACAGCATAATCTGTGTTATTGCCAAAGATTCCATCAACATCAAGAGGCTGACCATCTTCACCCTCAAAGCCTCTGGCATTCAGCAATGTTTGCAATGTCTCAACCTGAGCATTCTGATTTCCTTCTCTAAGCATAAAAAGAACAATCTCAACCAACACAATCACCTCCTCAATTCAGTATATTGAGATGAGATGTCCATGTTGCATGAAAAAAGCCATCTCATCAGGGAGAATGAGACAGCTTTTTCTGTGTGGTGTTCTTTATGGATACAAAGAGCCCTCAAATAAGGTCTTTTAATTGTATCAATCAATTGAGTTATTGGCAAGAATGTCAGCTCTGATGAGCTCCTTGATATATGCTTGTTTGTTGTCAACCTCCGAAAGCCAATTGATGATGTCAGAATCCTTGCTCTTGTTTAATCTCAAATAAAAGCCTGTGATGTTGTCTTTATTCCATTTTGGAGCATAGGCTTTCATGTATGCCTTTTGCTTTGTCTTGTCTTTATATGGCATTATGTTTCTCCTTTTTCAACAGGTATAAGCTCAATAAATGCCTCATATGTGACACAATTCATGATGGCATCCTCTCTCCTCCTGATTTTCATGTTGTCAGCAATATGAGGAATGAATTTCTGAGCCATCATCTCCAGCTTTTTATGATATGGAATAATGTCATCATATTCTCTCTCAAGAGTGACACATGCCATGAATTTCTGTGGATGAATCGTTGTGCATATGATTTTGGGCTCTGGCATAGTAATATCCAAATATCTCTCAGGAAATCTCTTTGCAAATTGTTTCTCAATCCATCTGTCATATAATTTCATGTGTCAACCTCCTGATTGAGCCATTCATATTTGCATGCTGAGCACATCTCTCTGGGGATGCAAGAATCACAATTATAGCAATGAGCTCTTTTGTCACCCATTGTGTATGGACATGGGATGTTGTAATAAACAAAAGCCTCCTCAGCTGAGCCTCCATCATCCACAAGAGGAGAATCCTCTTTGATAGCTTTCAAATTATCAATCATGTTTTCAAGATTTGTCATGTTGTTTCCTCCTTTGTGTATGGCTCAGGCAAGGGCATCCATGCCAGCACATCATCTCTGTCCTCATAACCTTCAAAATAACATCCATAATCATAATCAACATAAAATGTTACAACCCTGACACCCCATTGTGTTGAAACAATGACCTCCTGATTATCATCTGGCAATTGGCAATCAAAACACCAATGCTCAATTTCATCAGGAGCAAACATGTTTTCAAAGCCCTTGACAAGCTCCTCAATCTCCTCAGCTGATAAATCTCTTGTTTTGACAGGAATCCAGCTGGAATTTTCCAGAGCCTTGATTGCCATCTCATAAGCCTCACAGAGCTCATTCATTTCCTGATAATACTCAGGAGCTTTGTTCTTATCCTCAAGATGAATCTTGCAATGTTTTAATTCATCTTTAATGATTGCAATTGCTTTTTTATTTTCCATTTTCAGAATCCTCCAAATTTCAGCTTTGAGCATGCAATGATTCTCTTGACCTCATCCTCTGGCATCTTGTTGATTTGAGCAACCTTGCCAGCAACATGGATGACCTTGAATCCCTGACCTCTGAATGTGTAATATTTGACCATTCCAATGATGCCCTCAAGATGACCATGCTTTGACAGGAATTCAGCCTGTCTCTCTGGTGTGATATATCCATTTTCAATCATTCCAAATTGTGTCATGTGTCATCCTCCTCAATCCATTCAGCCTCTGTGATGTTTCCCATGATGAATTCTTTGTCAGTGTTGCTCAGAATGCCTTTGAGCACCATTACAGCAATCAACCTCCCAAGTATTTCAGCAACCTCAATCATTGTTTTGCCTCCTGTTCTATAAATTTATTCTGGAGCTCAATCAGCTCATCCTGTTCATGAATCCAATCCTCCAGCTCCTCCTGTTTCTTCTCCATGTGAATCTTTGTGAAAAGAATTCCCATCATTAAACCAAAAGCCAATCCTCCAATAAACATCTCAATCATGTTGTCACCTCCCTGAGCAAATCTCTCAAATATTTATTCTCAGCCTCAAGCTCTTTCCTCCGATAATCTGGAATTGACCAGACATTGAGCAATCTTTCATTTGCCTCAATCAGAATCCTGACAGCATCAGGATTTGCTTGTTTCCTCTCCTCTGGTGTCAGGTCATAGATTGATTTCATATCATTTCACCTCCTTTGTCACTTTGCATCTCTGGAGCTCTGTCTGTTTAATGCCTTTGTATTCCTTGTGAGCCTTGATTGTGCCCTTGAGCTTGAGCTTGTCACCAGCTGTGAGTTCATTGAATGATGTTGTGTTCCAAATCAGGCAATTGCCAGAATCATCAATGAATGAATAGATGTATTTTGTCTCCATTGCTGGCTCATCCCTGTGATAATATCCTCCGAATGCTTGCACCTTATATGTTGACATTTTCCAGAATGTGACAGGCATCTCAATCTTATCTCCAATGTTGCCGATATATTCAGAGCTCATTGGAGCTGTCAGCTCATCCTGTTTTCTCTGAGCCTCTGAGATGAGCTGTGAGAGCTCCTCATTCTTCCAGCTATGAAAGACACCAAACTCATTCTGATTGCAAATCTGAGAGGCTGTGAGCTTGATTGAAGGATAGCCAGCAAGCTCATGGTCACAATGCCAGCCCAGAGATGAATAATTGAATTTGCATCCCAGCTCCTTGAGCTCATCCTTGATGGAATATGTGTCACCCAGAATGCACCAGATGTTGCCCTCAGAATCAAATCCCTCTCTGGAGAAAAATTTGAGATTGAGCTCCTGAGCCTTTTCTCTTTGCTCAGCCTCCCATTGTGCCTGTTTCTTGGCCTGTCTCTTGGCTCTCTGAGCATCCAGCTTTGCCTGATGCTCTGGTGTGTATTCCTTGAAAATCATGGGCTTATTTCTGACACCTGTTCCACCACATTCAAAACATGTCCAGCCTGTGAAAGCCCATTTGTCAGCTCCACCAGCTCCACCACATCTGGAGCATCTCCAATCCTCATAAACCTTTGTACCATTCTTGTCAATCCTGACCAGCCTTGTGAATTTATCCTGTGCCATTGTTGTCTCCTCCTTTGGTGTTGTCTGAGAGGCTGTGAGCCTCTCAGATGTACTCCTTGACTAAAACTCTGACATGCAATCTCTGGATGTTATAGCCACCAGCCAGAATGCTCTCAACTCTTGCTCTCCCTTCTTTGCCTTCAACATATCCATTGAGCACAGGTCCATATGCTCCAGCCTGACAATGAATGCCTGACCAGCTTGTGATTTCTCCTGTGATGTCCTTTACTCTGATATAAAGATTCATGACAAGGAGCTCTCCATCTCTCTCATTGGAATCATGAATCTGGTCATCTGTGAGGTACATGAAATTGTAGCCAGCCATGTGATGCTTTTTCATGAATGCTGAATAGCCAAGCTCTTTGTATTCCTCATCCAATCTTTCCCTCTTTGCTTTGTCATAAGCATCCCAGCTCTCAACCAGCTCTGTTTTCATTGCCTTGATGCAATCAGGAATCTCTTTGAGATAGATTGATTCTCTCTCAATCTCTCCATTGAGCTGAGCCTGATATTTCTTGAGAGTTTCCATCTTCTCAGCAATCTCCAGCTTGTTTCTTCTGATGTCATCAGCCAGATGGCCAATGTCATAAACTGTCCAGCTGTCCTCTCTCTCCATAGCTGTGAGGTCAATGGATTCTTTGATTGCTCTCTCAAGCACTCCATATTTCCTATACATTTCACAATCCATGTTCTCAAGAACATTTCTCATGGCTGTGAGGTTATATCCAGCCTTTTCAAGCTGAGTGAGCTTTTTCTCAATCTGAGCCAATTTCTTGCTGATGGTGTTTTCCTTCTTTGCAATGGTCTCCTGAGCCTTTGTGATTCTGTCCTGTAATGTTGTGATTTTCATGGTGATGTCCTCCTTTAAGGTTTTCTATATACTATACCTATTCAAAGAAAAATCCATCAGAAAATTGAAAAATTTACATAAATGTAACATTTGGAAAGCATAAGATTGAGATTTTGTCAAATGCCTTTGATTTCAGTGATTTGACAGATTGAATGTTTTGACAGGTCTGAACAATAATGAAATATTGTTCGTAAAACACAGAAATGATTTTGTGTCAAATTTTGATGAATTTGACAGATTGAATGTTTGGAGCATTGTGAACATTAAAAAAGAGCCCTGATGCTCAGGCTCTTTCCGTTTTGGTAGAATTATACGAATAAATAAGAATCACATAAAAAAGAAACATAGTATGTCAACAACAATTTATCAGAGAGGTTTTGATTGAATTGTCATTTATATTATTTCACCATTGCTGGATTTTATTCATAATTGGACAGAAAATTGACATATATAATACCATCCAGAATCATCAGCTCCTGTCCTCCTTTTGTTGAGCTTTTATTCGGATGATTATTTCTCCCAATCACCAAAGAATCAATCTGTGTTGAGCTGAGATTCTGGAGCTAAAAAAAGAGCCATGAGAGGCTCTCTTTTTATTTATCCATCTTTTCCTCCAGAGCTTTCAATCTGGTCTCAAGGTCATCAATTCTCTTTTGCTGGTCTTTGATGACCTTTTGCAAATATGGAATCATCTCAACATAATTCAATGATGCTGGTGTCTCCTCTGTCTCCTCTGTGACAAGCTCAGGGATGACATCAGCAACATCCTCAGCAATGAATCCTCTCATGTCTGTGCCTTGCTCTTTGACCTTATAATCAAATGTGACAGCAACAAGCTCAAGAATCTTCAAAGCCTCCTCCAGAGACAGCTCATGGATGTTCTCTTTGACCTTCCTTGAGGATGTCTGAGTGAGTGAGACACATTTCACATTTCCTGTTGAGCCAGCACAGACAATTGTTGTTGTGCTCCCATCTCTGAGATTGATTGTGCCTGTTTTTCCTGACATGTTGATTGTCCATGTGCCATATTCATTACAGACATTGATTGTGCCATCATCAGAATTGCCAGCAAAAGCATTGACAGCAACTGAGCCAGATGAATTTCCAAGCCAGAAATCTCCTCTCCCTGAACTACCAACAGACAATCTTGCTTTATTAACACCATTGGAATCATATGCACCAATGAATCCATTGTCAGCTGAGGATGTGCCAAGCCTTGTCAGCACTTTGCCAGATTCATTGAATGTTGTCACATCTCCATATGCCTTGCCAGCTGTTGTTGAATTAAATGCTGTAATTCTGGCAAGACAATTTGATTCAGCTGTTGGCTTGTCACCATCTCTGATGAAAAGAGCACATGATTTCAATCCTCCATCTCTTGTAACAGACCATAAATCAGCAACAGTGTCATGTGTTAGATTCTTGATTTTCAATCTCCTGTCAACAACAAGCTCATTTGTCTCATCTGGAAATGTGCCAATGCCAACAGACCTCTTGGCTCTGTCAACAAAGAATATTGGAATACCTATCTCAACAACAACATTATAAATTGTTGTTGCAATTCTATCCTGAATGGTAAATCTGACATTCCATGAGCTCTCATTGTCAAGATTGATAACTGTTGAGCCACCATCAGACAGTGAGCCTCCAGATGTCCATGTGGATGCTGTTGTGAGCTTATAATCCCATGTGATGCTGATGGTGTTGTGTCCTCCCAGAGAGGAATATGATGCATCAGCATATATTGTTGTTGGATTGTAGAAATTGGATTGCCTTGTGGCTCTCACAATAGCTGTTGGAGCTTTCCATTCATAAACATTGATGTTCATGTCAATGCTCCTGTTGTTGCCTCTTGAATCAGTGACAACAACAGATGCTGTTGCATTGCTGGATGTGTCAATTGTTCCAAATGTCAGAGAGACATTTGACATTGATGCTCCAGACAAGCTCAGGCTCTTTGTCACAGAATTGATTGTGACAGCCAAAGATGTCAATGTGGCTGATTTCAAAGCTGTCAAGCTGGAGAAATTAAACACCAGCTGTGATTGATTCTGGATGATGTATTGATTGTTTGTTGTGATGGCAACTGTTGATGCATTGTTGTCCTTATATGATTGTCCTGTGATTGTTGGATTGCCATTCACAATTGTCATTGTTGCTGGCTTGTTGCTCCAATATTGGACACCAGCAATTGTTGTCCTCACATAGAAATAAACAGTGAGAGTGTTTGAATTAGCACAAGCATTCCTCAATGTTGTTCTCTCAGCTGAGGTCAAATTGAATGTATATGATGAGCCTGTCTTTGAAATTGCTCTGTATGGCACATCATCTCTTGAGCCTGTCAATGAGATGCATGCATCCAGAGCTGAGACAGCATTGCCAGCTGGATTTGAATATGTGATTGTTGGATTCTGTTCATCATTGAAATTCTGGACAGCTGTCAATGTTGCCTGTCTTGGAATGTTTGATAATGTGACAGTAAATCCATTCCAATCAGATGAGAATCTGGAATGAGAAATCTCAGCCTCAACAAATATGCTCTTTGTTCCATCAGCATTGTGAGGGATGGTCACTGTCTGAGAGAAAAGCACTGTGTCAGAATTATATTCAATGTATTGGCTTGAATTTATGCCCTGAGAATATGATGTGCCATTGATGTTGCAATAGCATGTTCCAGAGCCATATGTTGAATAACCTTGATTTGTTCTCCATGCAATGACCTTGACAGTGACAGAGCTGGTGTTGTTTGCCACAGATGTGGAATTCTCTGTGACAAGTATTTGATATTTTATATATTGATTGCTTGTTGGAAAATATGATGATTCAGCCATATAAACCTCCGATAATTAAACAACAGCAACAAGACCAATCCCATCATTGTCAGCTGTTGTGATTGGAATGAATCTCAGCTTGTTGCACAATGTGATTTCCTCCTCAACAACAGATTTTTTCATGTGGAATTCATCTTTGGCAACCCAATATATTTTGTTGCCAAGCCTGTCAAATCCAGCAAATCCAACATTTGTGTTCATGAGGACATATGAGCCATCTTGACCATACATCTTGAGACCATTGTTGTTGAGCTCAGCAATGAGATTGTTTGCTGTGTCAAAGACCTCCAGCTGACCATTGCTGTTGAGATTTGAGCCCAGCTTGAGTGTGCCTCCCTTGATTAAATCAGCAACCAGATGAATGACATTGATTTGAGCCATGTCCAATGTGCCATCTATAAGCCAAGCTGATGAAAATGAGCCATTTATTCCATTTTGAGAAAATCCAATGCCAGCTGAGTTAATTCTGAGCACATTGTGAGCTGTCTCTTTTGGCAATGCATCAACAACAAGGATTTGATTTCCTTCATAGATGCAATATGAATTGCCAAGAGCTCCCCAGATTTTGTCTTGAGCCTCTTGGAGCTCAGCTTGCAATGTCACTGTCAATGTCTGATTGTTCTCAGCAATGGCTGTGTTCATGTTGCTTGTCACTGTTTGCATCAGCCCAGAGAGCTGAGGCTGTGCATTGCCAAATTCAATCTCTGTGTATTTGTCAAGGATGCAATCATAAATGTATGACAGCACAGATGTCATGATGTTGATGCCAAGCCTCTCATCAATGACCTCAACAACATCACCAATGTCTGTGATTTTCTCCATGTTTGCCTTGAGAGTATAATTGACAGAAGGGATGCAATGGCTGTCAACATATGCCTGAGCTTGCACTCTTAAATCATCAAGCAATGCCTGATGGTATGCCTCCTCATCACCATCAAAATCCTCCAGCTCAAGCTCTTGCTCAAAGCTGATTGTCTTTGTGAATGGTATGTCATATTGGATGTCTGAGGCAACAAATGAATCCTCAAGCAAGAGGCCATCCTTGCCAACAGGCATGAGCTTTGTCACAACAGCTGACCAATCATAATCAACTGTGATTTCCTTTAGATTCTTTTTATATTGGATTGTAACACCATTATCTTGACCAATCTGATTCATGATTCTGATGTTCCAATTGTCTCTGACAAGATGACCTCCCCATCTCTCAAGGACAGTTTGGATTGCCTCATTCAGAGATTTCCTGACACATCTGAATGAATTGATGTTTGTGACATTTGATGCTGTTGAGAATGGTGATGTGTTGTCTGTGGCTGAATTGAGATGGTCAAGAGCATCATTGCAATTCTTTGAGACAACATTAGAATCAGCAATCAGATAATTGTTGGAATCATAAAAGAGATGGAGACATTTGGCTGAGATTTTTCTTCTTGTTGTCTGGACATTGAAGATTCTGAAAGCCTGTTCTCCCTGTGGTGTTGGAGCAACAATGATGTTATTTGGTATGACATAATCAATATAATCAAGAGAGCATTCAAGCTCCAAATAGAAATCACCATTGTCAACCTTGTGCACCAGAGCCTTGAATGGCTGGATGACAACATCTCCATTGCTGGAGAATAATCTGTCAGCCTGTCCAAAGCATTTAATCATGATGAATCACCTCATTTGTTGATTAGATATTCCTCAAGGCTTTTCTCAGCCTCTCTGAGAGCCTTTGTGTCATTTCCATTGATAGAATGTTTCAAGAGAGCAAGCAAGGCTGTCTGTGTTATCTTGTTGCCCTCCTCAATCTCTTTGAATCTCCTGTCATCATTGCTGAAATATCCTTGAAATTTCTCAATGATGGCATCCATCTTGTTGAGCCTCTCCTCACAGTGACCAATCCTCTCATCCTGTTTCTTCTCAGGCTCTTTGAGCTTTGAGATGAGATTCACAATCACTCCACAGGCTGTGGATATTGTGATTATTGCTCCAGCCAGAGCAATCAGCTGTGCTGGTGTAAATTGAATCACTGTGTCCATGTTTTGCCTCTTTTCTATTCCCCAAATTATGAATTATACCGACTTATGCTATTTCCCAAATTTTGACAATAGCCGTATTTGTACCACTTCCACTCGCTTCTGAAATTGTGGCAACACCAGCGCCACTATTGATGTATATACGATAACGGCAATATTGTGTGTTATCTCCCCAGAAAGAAACTTGCCAATAGTCGTGTCCACCATAACACAAAGTATAATTGTGCCAATTTCCACCCGTAAAGCCTATACATTCAACTACATAAAATTTAGTATTATCAAAATTGCTAATTGTTGCCGTATCATTCTGTTGATATATATTGCCACTCCATGCTAAACGAGGTTTGTTTGCCTTTCCACTCAAACCATTGGCAACAGCTGAATTTGAAATGGCATTGCTTGAGCTGGGATTCAATGTCTGGTCAACAACAGGAATTGTTGGCTTGTTGAGAATCTCAGCAACACCAGAGCTGGCATCCCAATCAGCATTGACCTGAGCTGGAGGAATTGATGGCTTGTTGCTCAAATCATCATAATCACCAGAGACAGCAACCACTGAAAGACCAGCACTGTCAGCCTTGTCATCAATCTTGTCTTTGATTGATGTGTTGGCATCATATTTGAGTGTGGATGCATCAACAGATTTATTCTCCCATTTGCCTGTTGTGAGATTATATCCAAGCAATTGCTCATCTGAGATGGAATCAAGGTCAACATCATCAAGCTCTGAGAGATTGTCAGGCTTTGCATCAATCTCATTTCTGATTTTGTTGGAGCTCCATGTTGTGTTTGATGCTGTTGTGTTGTCATCAATCTCAGCTCCACCAGCATCTCCCTTGTCTCCCTTTTCACCTTTGAGCATCAATGTCTTGAAGATGACATCATCAATGCCATCATTCTTGATTATTACCTTGAAAGCAATGTCATTCATGATTTCACCTCCCATTCAATTGAGAGAGAGCCCTTCATCAGTGTCAAAACATCCTCATTGATGTCAAGCTCAAGGTCATAAAAGTATTTGCCAAGCTCAACATCCTGTGTGAGCTCTGGAGCAACTCTGACACCATAGGTCAATGTGTCTGTCTCAGCATCATATGACCTTTTTTCAATGCCATCTCCAAGAGACAGCTGAAAAACAGGCTCAGAATCCTCAATGAATTCTTTGCATGTGAAATATATCTCATCAGGCTCTTGACCTTCCAAGCCTGAGACCTGAAATCCAAAGCTCAATGTGTCACCTTTGACCATTGTGATTGACCTCTGGATTGAATTGTTGAAATCATCAGCCATTTTCATGCTCCTCCTGTCATTTTGATTATATCATAGCCATCTGGAATAGTTATTGACAGCAATTTCTGTCACTGTTCCAACATATGAGATTGTGTTCTTGCCAGCTTTCAGCACCAATCTGTCATAATTGCCTGTGACATGTCTGTTCATGAGCAAATTCTCAGGATTGTATGCATTCATCTCAGAGGAATCCAGAATGATGACAGGATTCTGAGACATATCAAGCCTCATGACCTCCATTCCATTGATGCTCAGATTCACTGTGCCTGAGCCTGTGAGCTTGATTTGAGGTCTGGATGCATAATTGCCATTGTTTCTGATTGAAAACTCTCCTGATGTCACTGAGGAGCTGAAATCAAATGTCTTTTCTCCCTCTGACACAGAATATTTGAAGGGCTGGACATGGAATGAGACCTCAGCTGTCTTGAATCTGATGAGCTTTTCAAAATCAATGGCATCATATTGAGCAAAATTATAAAATTTGTCAGGCTCATTGGAGAATGTGACCTTGCCTGATTGATTAAAGAAATCAATTATCTCATCAATGTCAAAATCTCCATGCAATCCAATGGAAATCTTCTTGTCATAAGCTGAAAAGCCAAGCTCTGTGACAACATCTCCATCCCTTCCATCAATCTCCTCAGCTGTCACTCTCATCTGTGGCTTTGTTATCGGAGGTAATTCTGAGATGAGCAATCCAGAGACCTCCATTGAGCTTTTTCCATTTATGATGATATATGGTCTTATATTGACAGCCATCTTGATTCCTCCTCTTTATTGATAAATCTCTCTTGAGATGGTCTTGACAACAAATTGAGCAAATCCATCCTCTCCCATCTCAATTTCCATGCCTTGCATTGCTGTCTTGAATGCCTCAACAAGAGCTGTTGTCTGGAATCCTCCTGTTGATGAGCTTGTTGGCAAGCCAGATGCTGTGACAGGCACATCCAGAGATGTTGGCATTGCATCTTGCATCTCTGATGTGACATCTTTCATCTCATCAGCAAATCCCTCTCCAAAGCCCTCAGCTGTGAATGCACCCAGCTGAGCAAATACTCTTGAAGGGCTGTGAATGCCAAGAGCATTCTTGATTGTGCTGGTGATACCAGATGCAAGATTCTTGACCTTATCCTTGAGCCAATTCAATTTGTCCATGAGACCATTTGCAAGACCTGTGATGAGATTTTTTCCCATCTCCAGCATCTTGGATGGCAAATTCTTGATTGCATCCCAGATTGTTGTGAATATCTGGCCAGCTTGCTTTGCCAATGAGCCAATCACAGAGCCAATGCCCTTGATGAGCTCCCAAAGAATCTGGACACCAACCAACAGAATCTGAGGCAAATTCTTGAGCAATGTGCCAACAATTGTGAAAATTATCTCTGGCAAATATGCAATCAGCTGTGGAATTGCCTGAGTGAGACCATCAATGATTGCAACAATGAATTTCATTGCCATCTGTATAATTTGTGGCAACATTCCAAGCAATGTGTTGATGAGTGTGTCAATTATTGTTGGCAAATATGCAATCAGCTGTGGAATAGCTGTGTTGAGACCATTGATGACAGCATCCAGAATCTGAATGCCAGCATCCAAGATGAGAGGCAAATTCTCCATGATAAATGTCACAATGGTGTTGATGAGCTCAGGCAACATTGCAACCAGAGCTGGAATTGTCTCTGTGATGCCCTGAATTAAAGACATCAAGAGCTCCATGCCTGTGTTTAATATCAGAGGGAAATTGGCAACAAGAGTGTTGACAATATCCATGATTAGCTGTGGCAACATTGCCAAGAGCTGAGGAATGGCTGAGCTGATGCCTGAAATTAAAGACATCAGAATCTGGATTCCAGCTTGCAACAGCTGAGGCAACATTGAGATGATTGCTGAGACAATCTGAGGAATCAATTTTGAGATTGAATCAATGATTGATGGCAAGACCTCAAGCAAGCTCTGAATGGCTGTCTGACATGCCTCAATCAAGATTGGCAATGTCTCCTCAATGAGAGGAGGAATCATCTTGATGAGCTCAGGCACTAATGTTTCAAGCAAGCCCTTGACCATCTTTCCAAGACCAGAAATCACTGTCTGGATTCTTGGGATGAGATTCTGAGCCACAGTGAGCACAGAATCAACAAAATTATTGATGAGCCCTTCAAAATCAGCATTGTCATCAGCAATTCCTGTCAAGAGATTGCTCCATGCTGATTTTGCTGATGCAAGAGAGCCAGAGATTGTCTCTGATGCCTCTTTTGCTGTTGTGCCTGTGATTCCCATCTCATTCTGGATGACATGGATGGCATCAACCACATCAGCATATGAGCTTATGTCATATTCAATGCCAGAGATTGCCTGAGCATCAGCCAGCAATCTTTGCATCTCCTCTTTTGTGCCACCATATCCCAGCTTGAGATTGTCCAACATTGTGTAATTCTGTTTAGCAAATCCCTGATATGCATTCTGGATGGATGCAATGTCTGTTCCCATCTTGTTGGCATTGTCAGACATGTCAGAGATGGCTCTGTCAGCATATTCAGATGCTTTTGCTGTGTCTCCTCCAAGAGATGAGATGAGTGATGCTGAGAATGATGTCACTGTCTCCATGTATTCATTGGCACTCATTCCAGCTGTCTTGTATGCATTTGATGCATATTTCATGACAACATCAGAGGAATCCTTGAATAATGTCTCAACACCTCCTGAGAGCTGTTCATAATCAGCATATGATTCAATGGCTTGCTTGCCAACATTGAGCATTGCTGAGCCAAGATTCTTGAGACCATTCAGAGCTCCCTGAATGGCTGATGATGCAAGATTTGCAAGCACTCCCTTGAATACTGTGAAACCTTCTCCAGCATCTCTGGCTTGCTCTCCAGCATCCTTTGTGGAATCGGCCAGCTCATCTGTTGCTTTGTCAGCTTTTCCAAGCTCTGTCTCTGTGCCAGCAATGGATGTCTTGAGCCCATTCATCTCTGTCCTCATGCCAGAGAGTGTCTGTTCATTTTTAGCATTTGCCTGAGAGCTCTTGTCAACATCCTTTGCAAGATTTGCAACAACCTGAGCCTGTGCCTTGTATTCAGCTGATGATGTGCCAAGCTCATCTCCAATCCTCTTGAGCTCAGCCTGTTCTTTTTCATATTCAGCAACAAGAGCATCATGCTTTGATTTGTTTTTCTCTTGCT
>JAEIGA010004398.1_pt1 | contig 21796 bp, 13 predicted proteins | sample 9270691 | NCBI WGS metagenome assembly JAEIGA01 (sample SAMN17057246, study PRJNA624740) | gut metagenome | biome: biome; isolation source: fecal sample | host: Bos grunniens | place: China: Xizang | collected 2019 | reverse complement strand
TCAGAGGTAAAAGGTCGCCTCGAAGAGGCAAAAGCTAACAGCCCAGGGCAGAGCGACGAAGGAGCGGCACCCTGGGTTGGTATACGCCCCGAATGGTACGCCCTGAATGGGCAAAAGCCGCATACAAAAAATAACATCTTTAATTCCAATGCTTTTTGCTTTTGCCCATTCAGGGCGAAAGCCATGCGGTCTATGTACCCAGGGTGCCGCTCCTTCGTCGCTCTGCCCTGGGCTGGTGGCAGGTTGGCCCTTTAGGCCGCCTGAGTTGAGATGTGTACAAAGATTAGCCTTAAGATAGGGGGAGTACCTCCGTAGGAGGGGGTATGATGATGATTATTATATTGGGGCAACTGCTATATCATTACCAAAATAATAATAGCCCTAAAGTATAAATTAGGGGTTATCCACAGTGGAAGTACTTGTGGACGAGGTTGAGCATTTCTTCTTGGTTGTCGCCAATGTCGGCACGGAGGGTGCGGTCGGCATAGCTGCGGAGGCGGGCAATGATGCCGTCGATCATGGCGGGACTGAAGACGTTGTGCTTTTCGAATACGGCACGCGCTGCTTCGAGGCAGTCAGCCGATGCTTCGCAACTGTCGGGGAGTTGGGCAAGGTTCTTGAGCTTGTCTTCGTTTTCCTTGCGGTGGATATTGACATTCACATACGTGCGTTCTGCCAATTCAAGGGCATTGTCGAGCTCAAAACCGTGGCGGCAGGCTACGGCGAGACCTGCGATAAGCTGGTAAATGTCTGCCGAACCGTCGGGAGAGCGCATTTCTACGGTCTGCTTCTGCGTCGTGTCGTAGTTGCTGACGGGTTCGAGGGGGTTCGCTATGCGGCACATATCGCTCTTTGCTGCCCATCCGAGGGGAACACGCACGAGCACAGAGCGGTTGCGGTCGCCCCAGCATACGTTTGTGGGCGCTTCTTGATGGGGCACGAGACGGAAATAGGAAGTGGGGTTCGTGTTTCCGAAAGCTGTAATCGCGGCTGCGAGTTCCATCATGCCGGCAATGGCTTTGCGTGCCGTTGCAGAGAGCACACCGCCGTCGAGCATCTGATTTTGTCCGTCCTTCACGATGCGCATGTGAACATGGAGTCCCGAACCTGCCTTGCCGGCAGTAATCTTGGGCGCAAAGGTAATATCGTAGCCGTACTTGTAGGCGAGGTTGCGAATCATCCACTTGGCAATCATGAGCTGGTCTGCCGCATCATTGGCATTGACGGGAAGGAACTCAATTTCGTTCTGCTCATAAATCATGCCGTCAATCGTGAAGTTGCCCACTTCCGAGTGACCGTACTTAATCTGTCCGCCAGCCTGAGCAATGTATGCCATACACTGAGTGCGGAATTCGTTGAACTTCGCATAGGGTGCAGACTCGTGATAGCCCTTTTGGTCGGTAGCAGGGAACATTTCATCATCGGGGGCGATGACGTAGTATTCCAATTCGCCCATTGCCTGGAATTCCATGCCAGTTACGTCATTGAATGCCTTGCATGCCTTGCGGAGGGTGTGTTCGGGCGAGCTTTCGAGGGGTTCACCGTCTTTGTTGAAGAACGAGCAGAGCATGGCGAGCGTGGGGAGTTCAGCGAAGGGATCCACAAAAGCTGTGCAGAAGCGGGGGAGCACATAGAGGTCGCTACTTCCAGCTTCGATGAAGGGGAAGAGGCTACTGCCGTCCACGCGTTCGCCACAGGTGAGGATGGCGTCGAGGTATTCGGCACTGTTGATAACAAAGTTGAGCGTCTTGAGGCGACCATCGGCAGCGGGATACATGAAGTTGACCATGCGAATGCCGTTTTCTTCGATGAAGCGCACGATGTCGGCCTTCGTAAATTCCTTACAGGGCTTGCCCAAGTAAGCAACTACGGTGTTGGGATTCATTTTAAGCGTTGACATATTTTTTGAAGGGTTAAAGGTTAAAGGGGGCTGGCGCGGCGATTGAGGGAGGGGCTGGAAAGAGTATCAGGCCGGACAGGCCGGAACGGGCCATGACGAGCCTTAACAGGGGGCTGGCGCGATAATAAAATCGATGGGGAATCATCCCGCATGGTTGTTAAGACCTGTTACTGCTTGTTATAGCCTGTTAGGGCTGATAAGTTGTTGAGGCCTGTTAAGCCTGAAAAGTAGTTATGCCCAGTCACTGTCTGTTAAGTCAGCCGCCTACAAAAGTATAGATTTTCTTGGAAATAGAAATAGTTAGCACATTTTTTATTCTTAACTGATAAAGTTTTCAAAAAGAAAATTAACTTTGCGACTGGAAGTTTCATTGTCTTATCACACACAACTTATATTTCCTATGTTGCGTAAAATTAGAATCGTGCTTGCAGGGATATCCTTGCTACTCATCACGTTGTTGTTCCTTGACTTTACGGGAACAGCGCATGCGTATCTGGGTTGGATGGCAAAGGTGCAGTTGGTGCCTGCCGTCTTGTCGGGGTCATTGCTTATATTGGCGGTGTTGGTGGTGCTGACATTGCTGATGGGGCGCGTGTACTGCTCCGTGATTTGCCCGTTGGGCATTGTGCAGGACCTTGTGGCGTGGTTGGGTAAAAAGGCAAAGAAGAACCGCTATGCCTTTTCGCCTAATTGTTGGAAGACGCGCTTGGGGATTATGGTTGCCTTTATCGTTGCCCTGCTCGTGAGCCTTCCGGGAGTGCAGTTTGTGGCTTCGTTGCTCGAGCCTTATAGTGCCTTTGGACGTATTGCCACTAACCTGTTGGCACCCGTGTGGCAATGGGGTAACAATGCGTTGGCTTATTTTGCGGAACGCTCGGAGAGTTATGCTTTTTATGAAACGGAAGTGTGGTTGCGCAGCGCCTTGTCATTAGGTATTGCGGTGGCTACGCTCATCATCATCGCCCTTTTTGCTTGGAAGGGCGGTCGCACGTATTGCAACACGATTTGCCCCGTAGGTACCCTGTTGGGACTGCTCAGTAAGGTGAACCAAAAGCACATGTTGCGCCCCGTGATTGACACGTCGAAGTGCAACGGTTGCCGCTTGTGTGAAAAGAACTGTAAGGGCGCGTGCATCAACAGTAAGGAACATGAGATTGACTACTCGCGCTGCGTGATGTGTATGGACTGTATCAGCAAGTGTAAGCGTGGGGCGATCAGTTATGCCATGAAGGCACCTGCAACGTCTTGCAAGGCAGCTGCTCCAACGAAAGAGGCTCCGGCTTCAGAATCTCGCCGTGCCTTCCTGACGGGTACCGTAATTGCTACAGCAGCTACAGCGGTGCAAGCACAGAAGAAGAAGGTGGACGGCGGACTTGCCGTGATTGAAGATAAGGTTGCACCTCAGCGTGAAACCCCTATCCTACCCCCAGGAGCGATGAACGTGCGCCACTTCACAAAGGCGTGTACGGCGTGTCAGCTCTGCGTATCGGCGTGTCCCAATCAGGTGTTGCGCCCCTCAACAGCTTTGGAGCGCTTGATGCAACCCGAGGTGAGTTATGAGCGTGGCTATTGCCGCCCCGAGTGTACGAGTTGCTCGAATGTATGTCCCACAGGTGCACTCACGGCATTGACACGCGAGGAAAAGTCGTCTCGACAAATTGGTCGCGCCGTGTGGATAAAGAAGAACTGCCTGCCGCTGACGGAAGGCGTAAGTTGTGGCAACTGCGCCCGCCACTGCCCCACGGGAGCGATTCAGATGATTCCCTCAGTGGAAGGCGACGACAAGAGCGTGAAGATTCCCGCCATCAATACAGAACGCTGCATCGGCTGTGGCGCTTGCGAAAATCTTTGTCCCTCACGACCTTTTAGTGCTATTGTGGTCGAGGGGCTGGATACGCAGAAGGTGATGTGATTTTTCAGGGCTAACAGGCAATAACAACTTTTCAGGCCTAACAGGCTATAACAGGCCGTGACAAGCCTTAACAGCCTTGCGGGATGATGCCCTCAATTTTACTACCGCGCCAGCCATTGTTAAGGCTTGTCATGGCTTGTTATAGCCTGTTGGGCTTTTCCTCTATTACCGCGCAAGCACTTTCTCCTTTTTCCTTTCTCATTTCTCATTTCCCAAAATGGACAGACGTGAATTTCTCAAAATAGTAGGTATAACTTCGGCTACAACTGCCGGATTGTATAGTTGTGCGCCAAAGAAGGGCGCTGAACTCACGAGTAAAGAACTTGGTCCTGTGCCTACGGTCCAGATGACGTGCCGATCGTTCCCAGGACTGGGCGACGACCGCCCCTCGCTCCTCGGTTACGGATGTATGCGCTGGCCGACCATTCCCAATCCTAATGGTGAGGGGAATATGATTGACCAGGATGCTGTGAATGAATTGGTGGATTATGCCATTGCGCACGGGGTAAATTACTTTGACACGTCGCCCGTGTATGTGCAGGGTTGGTCGGAAAAGGCTACGGGGAATGCCTTGAAGCGCCACCCCCGTGAGTCGTTTTACATCTCCACGAAGTTGTCAAACTTCTCAGACTACTCGCGTGAAAATTCCTTGGCGATGTATCGTCAGTCGTTCAAGGACCTTCAGGTGGACTATATTGACTACTACCTGCTCCACTCTATCGGTGGTGGCGGCATGGATGCCTTCCGCCGTCGCTATGTGGACAACGGCATGCTGGACTTCCTTGTTGAAGAACGCAAGGCAGGACGCATCCGCCGCTTGGGCTGGTCGTTCCACGGTTCGAAGGAAGTGTTTGACGAGATGCTCGCCCTTCACGACCAATACCACTGGGACTTTGTGCTCATACAGATGAACTACGTAGACTGGCACATTGCCAAGGGTAGCGGTATCGGAGCGAAGTACCTTTATGAGGAACTTGAAAAGCGCGGCATCCCCGTGCAGATTATGGAACCCTTGCTCGGTGGACGCCTCTCAAAGGTGCCCGACCACGTGGTTGCCCTCTTGAAAGAAAAAGACCCTGAACGCAGCGTGGCATCATGGGCATTCCGTTTTGCGGGAACGCCCAAGGGTGTGATGACCGTCTTGAGCGGGATGACCTACAAGGAACACTTGGAAGACAACATCCGTTCGTACGCCCCACTCGTGCCGCTCACGGAAGAGGAAAACGAATTCCTGTTCCATGCCGCCAAACTCATGGAGCAGTACCCCACCATTCCGTGTAACTACTGCGCCTACTGCATGCCCTGCCCCTACGGCATTGACATCCCCTCGCTATTCATGTATTACAACAAGTGCGTGAACGAGGGCAATGTGGCTGAGAGCCGCCAAGACCCCAATTACAAGGAGGCGCGCCGTGCCTTCTTGGTGGGTTACGACCGTGCGGTAGAAAAATTGCGCCAGGCAGACCACTGCATCGGCTGTGGTAAATGTAACAAACACTGTCCGCAAAACATCAAGATTCCCCGACAGCTCCAGCGCATTGATGAGTTTGTGGAGAAGTTGAAGCAGGAGACGCTGTAAGGAGAGGATTCTGGCAAGACAAACTTTCAAGGCTAACAGGTTTTCAGGCCTAACAGGCAATAACAAGTCGGAACAGGCCTTAACAGCCATGCGGGATTGTGGTCAATTGATTTTACTACTGCGCCAGCCATTACTACTCACTACTCACTCCTAACTACTCACTCCCTATGCACACCCTCATTCCCCTACTCCACACCGGCAATTTCTCTTGCGTCATTCGCAAGGGGGCGGAGGTGCGCACCTTTACGCAACGCGGAGTAGCGGATTTATATGAGTTGCTGACTACGGATGCTGACTTTCTGAAAGGTAGCTACATTGCCGACAAGGTGATTGGTAAGGGTGCTGCGGCGCTAATGATTAAAGGAGGCGTTCAGCACGTCTATGCAGATGTGATCTGTCGACCGGCTCTGGCTTTGCTTCAGTCTTTCCACATGAATGTGGAGTACGCAACCTTGACCGACAATATTATTAACCGTGCAGGTACGGGCATCTGCCCTGTAGAAGAGCGGTGCTTGCCCTTGGAAAAGCTGGAGGATATGGTGGAGGCTATAGGGAATTTTGTGGAAGGAGTTCAGGGCTGGCAATTTAACAGGCCTAACAGGCTGTAATAGGCCTTAACAAGCAGTAACAAGTGGTAACAAAGCCCTCCGGCTCATTACTTTGATTTATTAAAACAATAATTATGGAATATACTTCCCGCGCCACAGCATTGACGCTTGACAACTGGCGCACCTACCTTTTCGCAACCCTCTTTACAGCAGGTAACATCGCACTTCCACAGTTGTGCCACCTTGTGCCCCAGGGTGGATTGCTGTTTCAACCCATTTACCTCTTCACGCTCATTGCTGCTTGCCGATGGGGATGGCGTGTAGCGTTGCTCACGGCATTGGTGAGTCCACTTCTTAACACACTCTGGTTTGGCATGCCTTCCGTAGCAATGCTTCCCGTAGTACTTCTCAAATCGGTTGTTTTGGCACTCGGCGTGAGTTGGGCGATGACGAGCAAGGTGCGTAAGCCTTTGTGGGTGGCAGTATTGATTATCATTGGCGCACAACTCCTCGGTGCTGTCGCGGAATGGGCATTACTTTCAAGCGCAACTACCTTGTGGCTTTGCTTGCCTGGAGTAGCGTTGCAAGTTGTGGTGGCAAGTTTAATAGGCAGGGACAGCTTTAGAGATTAACAGAGAGAGAGACAACTTTTTAGGGCCTAACAGGCAGTAACAGGCTATAACAGGCCTCAACAACCTTGCGGTGCAATCTTTCAATTGAGATTCTTACTGCGGTTGCCTTGTTAAGGCTTGTTAGGGACTTGCCTCTCTCCACTGCGCCAGCCTTGTTAAGGCTTGTTATAGCCAGTTATGCCTGTTAGGCTCTTAATCCCCTCAAAACCTCATAACCTCATAACCTTATACTCATGTTTGGAATTGGCTTTCAAGAAATCGTCATTATAGCCCTCGTGGTATTGCTCTTCTTCGGTGGCAAGAAAATCCCTGAGCTCATGAAGGGGCTTGGTAAGGGTGTCCGTAGTTTTAAGGACGCCATGAATGGCAAGGAGGCGGAAGACAACGAAGCGAAAAAGTAACCTCGCGTTGTGAGTGCTGCCCCTCAAACATTTTGGGAACACCTTGATGCGCTGCGCAGTAGCATCATCAAGATAGGAATTGCCGTAGTGGTTTGCGCCATTGCGGCCTTCTGCTTTAAGGCTGAATTGTTCGCCCTGTTGCTTGCCCCTTGTACCGACGACTTCGTGACTTACCGCCTGTTGGAACAAGTAGCCGCCTACGTCACTTCGAGGACAGCAGCGCCCTTGGCACCCTTGGACGTGCAACTCATCAACACAGGACTCGCCCAGCAGTTCATGCTCCACCTCAAGGCGGCATTTGCCGTGGGATTGTTGGTTGCCTCGCCCTACGTCATCTACCTTCTGTTCCACTTCATAGCCCCCGCCCTCTACCGCCACGAGCGCCGCTTGGGCATTCGTATCGTAGTCAGCGGTTACCTGATGTTTATATTAGGGCTATTGCTCACCTACTTCCTCATCTTCCCCTTAACCTTCCGTTTCTTGGGCACATATCAAGTAAGCAGCATGGTGGCGAATACCGTAACACTCTCCTCCTACCTTGAAACGCTCCTAATGCTGAGTCTCTCCATGGGCATCGTGTTTGAGATTCCCGTCATTTGCAGTATTCTGGGGCGCTTTGGACTCATCCATGCCCAACTGATGCGCAAATACCGCCGCCATGTGATTGTAGGTCTGCTCATTCTTGCTGCCATCATCACGCCCACGGCGGACGCTTTCACACTGCTGCTCGTTGCCTTCCCCATGTGGTTGCTGTTTGAGGTGAGTATTTGGGTGGTGAGAGAAAGGCCGGACAGGCAGTGACAGGCCTTAACAGGGCTTGCGCGGTGAAAAGATAGATTGGACACTTGCCTCGCATGGTTGATAAGGTCTGTTATTGCTTGTTAAGGCTTGTTAGGCTTGATTGCCTGTTACTGCCTATTACTGCTTGCAGCCTGAAAACAAAAAAGTTGCCTCCCGTGTGGGAAGCAACTTTTTTAGTTTGTATTAAAGTCCCTTGCCGTGGCAATTCTTAAACTTCTTTCCGCTACCGCAAGGACAGGGGTCGTTGCGACCGGGAAGTTGTTCCTTCACGATGGGCTGAGGAGCACGTTCTCGGGTGTCGCGCTGTGCTGCCTTCTGCATGGAATTGTCGGGCGACTGGTTGCCTCCGTGTGATTCCTGCAACTGCTGCTTGGGGCGCTCGGGCTCGGGTGCTGCCTCACGTACCTGCTGGGGTGCTTGCACGGGGATTTGTGCGCGCATCAAGGTGGCTACGGTAGCATTGTTGATCTTGTTCACCATATCGTCGAAGAGCTTCACACTCTCGAGTTTGAAGATGAGGAGGGGATCCTTCTGCTCGTAGCTGGCGTTGTGCACAGAGTGCTTGAGTTCGTCAAGGGCGCGGAGGTTTTCCTTCCAAGCATCGTCGATGTTGTGGAGGAGGATGGCCTTTTCAAAGTCCTTCACCACTTCCTTGCTCTCACTCTCGTACGCCTTCTGGAGGTTCGTGCGGATGTTGTAAACGAGCTTGCCGTCCGTGATGGGGATGAGGATGTTTTCATAAACATGTGCCTGCTGTTCGTACACCTGCTTGATAACAGGAACCGCGATTTCGGCAAGGCGATCCGTACGGCGCTTGAAGTTTGCCATAGCTGCCTCGAAAGCACGTTCGAAGAGGTCTTCGGGTTTCATAGAACCGTATTCTTCAGCGGTGAAGGGCGCGTCCATCGCCATGATTTCGATGAAACTATCGCGGCACGCATCGTAGTCAGCACTCTTCTCAACGATGTAGATACAGCGGTCCCAAATCATGTTTGAGATATCCATGCCGATACGTTCACCCATGAGGGCGTGGCGGCGCTTTTCGTAGATAACAGAGCGCTGCTTGTTCATCACGTCATCGTATTCGAGGAGGCGCTTACGGATGCCGAAGTTGTTTTCTTCCACCTTCTTCTGCGCACGTTCGATGCTGGAATTGACCATAGGCGCTTCGAGCACTTCACCTTCCTTGAAACCGAGCTTGTCCATCACCTTCGAAATCTTGTCACCACCATTGAGGCGCATGAGTTGGTCTTCGAGTGACACAAAGAAGATGGATGAACCGGGGTCGCCCTGACGACCGGCACGACCACGGAGCTGGCGGTCTACACGACGGCTTTCGTGGCGCTCCGTACCGATGATGGCAAGACCACCTGCCGCCTTCACTTCGTCGCTCAACTTGATGTCGGTACCACGACCCGCCATGTTGGTGGCAATCGTTACGGCACCCTTACCGTCGGTGCTACGACCCGCATTCTTTACGATGTCGGCTTCCGCTTGGTGGAGCTTTGCGTTCAACACCTGGTGAGGAATGTCGCGCATGCGGAGCATACGGCTGAGGAGTTCGGAGATTTCAACGCTTGTAGTACCCACGAGCGTGGGGCGACCAGCATTGCGCTCCTTAATAATCTCTTCGATTACAGCAGCATACTTTTCGCGGTTGGTCTTATAGACACGGTCGTTCTGGTCGTTGCGGTTATTGGCGGGACCGTTGAGGTCCTTCCACTGCATGTTGGTGGGGATTTCCACCACGTCGAGTTTGTAAATGTTCCAAAGTTCACCTGCTTCCGTACTTGCCGTACCTGTCATACCCGAAATCTTGTGGTACATGCGGAAGTAGTTCTGAAGGGTAATCGTAGCGAAGGTCTGTGTAGCGGCTTCCACCTTTACGTGTTCCTTAGCTTCTACCGCCTGGTGGAGACCGTCACTCCAGCGGCGACCTTCCATGATACGACCCGTCTGTTCGTCAACAATCTTCACCTGACCGTCCATTACGACGTAGTCCACGTTGAGGTCGAACATTGAGTACGCCTTCAAGAGTTGCTGAATCGTGTGGATACGCTCACTCTTTACGGCATAGTCGGCATAGAGTGCGTCCTCGCGGGCAATACGTTCTTCATCGGGGAGTCCCATTGCCTTGAGCGCAGAAATTTCAGCCGTAATATCGGGGAGCACGAAGAGGGTTTCGTCACCCACCTGCTGTGCCAACCACGCAGTACCCTTATCCGTGAGGTCGCAAGAGTGCATCTTCTCATCCGCCACGAAGTAGAGGGGCGCCACCGCCTCGGGCATGCGCTTGTTGTTGTTCTCCATGTAGATTTCTTCCGTGCGGAGCATACCCGTCTTCACCCCCGGTTCAGAGAGGAACTTGATGAGGGGTTTGTTCTTGGGAAGCGCCTTGTGCGAACGGAAGAGCTGAAGGAAACCTTGCTCACGCTGTTCCTTATCTCCCGACTCCACGAGTTTCTTTGCCTCAGTGAGGAGTTGGGTAGCCAACTGCTTCTGAACGGTCACGAGTTTTTCCACAAGGGGTTGGTACTGCTCAAAAAGTTGAACATCACCCTTGGGAACGGGACCTGAAATGATGAGCGGCGTACGGGCATCGTCGATGAGCACAGAGTCTGCTTCGTCGACAATAGCGAAGTTGTGCATGCGCTGAACGAGGTCCTTGGGACTCATCGCCATGTTGTCGCGCAAGTAGTCGAAACCAAATTCGTTGTTAGTACCGTACGTGATATCGGCCTGGTACGCACGGCGACGCGCTTCGGAGTTGGGTTGGTGCTTGTCGATACAATCTACAGAAAGTTCGTGGAACAAGTAAAGGGGCGCGTTCCAACGGGCGTCACGCTTCGCGAGGTAGTCGTTCACCGTCACGACGTGCACACCGTTACCTGTAAGGGCGTTCAAATAAATAGGCAAGGTAGAAGTAAGCGTCTTACCTTCACCCGTAGCCATTTCGGCAATTTTTCCCTGATGGATGGCTACGCCACCAAACAACTGGCAAGGATAGGGGTCCATGTTCCAGTCGCTTTCTTCAAAGTCATCGTCGTAAAGCGCCTTATCGCCGTCAATCTGCACCACGTCAGGATACTTCACCGCCATCTCGCGGTCGAAGTCCGTAGCGGTAAGCACGGTGTCGAAGCGACCAGTGCTGTCCTTGAAACGGCGGCAGGTAGATTTTACGATAGCAAAGGCTGTGGGGAGCACTTCGTTGAGTTTTTCTTCATAGCGCTCAAGGATTTCCTTTTCGAGTTTGTCAATCTTCTTGAAAATAAACTCGCGCTCCTCAATGGGAGTGTCTTCAATCTTTGCCTTAAGCGTATCAATCTCCTTGCGGAGGTCATCGCCAGACGACTGTACAATCTTCTTCAATTCACGTGTCTTCGCACGTAGGTCGTCGTTAGAGAGGGCATCAATCCCAGGATAGATGCTGAGGATTTCATCGACAATAGGTTTAATCGCCTTAATGTCGCGCTGTGATTTTGTACCAAAGAGTTTGGTAAGGAATTTGAATATGTCCATAGTGTTTTTGAGTTTCTGAATTTAAACTTGAGTAACGAGTCACCTTGCCTTATTGTTGTTGCAAGGAAAGCGGAGCGTTGCTACAAGCATTCGGGGCGCGAATACGCATCACCTTGGAGAGCGTGGGCGCAATGAAGTCTATCGTAACGGGCGTGTCAATCTTTGCACTGACCGTAGTGTGCCCGTAGAAGATGATGGGGAAGGGAATGTAGGACGCTCTCACCAACTGATTTTCCTTGGTGTCGGCATTCACATAGCGCCACCCGGGAGCGATTTCTAAGAAGATGTCGCCAGAAGTCATGGCGTTATACCCGCCTCGGATTCTGCTGATGCCCGGTGTCCAAGCGCCTTGAAGCAGGCGTTGAGAAGTATAAACGTCCTTTACGCCAGAGAACTGCAGGAGCAAGTCTTGCGCACGTTCAAGGAGTTCGGTCAAACTGATTTGGCGCTCCTCAATAAGTTTGTGGTTGAGGTAGAACTGCGTGCCATGAGTCGCTTCAACAAACTGACCAGGACCGTAAATCGCAGCCAAGTAAATGTTGAGCATGCTGGCAGTGCGCACCACGTCAAACTTACCAGTGGGAATGCGGTAAGTAGAAAGGTCTGCGCTTTCCTCATCGGCATAACCTGAAGAAGTCAGTACGAAGAGGGCGTTCTCACGTCCTACCTTCTTTTCTACTGTCTGAATCAACTCTGCCAAAGCACGGTCAAGGCGCACGTAAATATCTTGCAATTCTATGGGCGCTACGGAAGCCGTCTGGTGGCGGTAATTGCCGGCGTAGAAGGTTACAGAGAGATAGTCGGTAATATCATCGCGCCCAATCATTGTATTGGTCAGGCAGGAGGTAGTGAGCAATCCCACTTCCTCATTGATAAGTCCACAGGTCTTATAATCAAGGAAGGCGGTCTCCGTCTTAAACTTGTGCTTAAAGGGATCCTTCACACCGCCCGAGAGGAAGTAACTGAAGTTGCCCGTCAAGGGATTTATGGGTTGCCACGTCGTAGCTTTTACCTTTTCAGGAATATTCTGAAATTGGTTGTGCACCGTCACCCACGCAGGAAGTCCGCCGTAGTAAGAAGAACTTACCCAATTTCCCGAGTTATCGTCCAACCATAGGGCGCAGTTCGCAGCATGACCTGCCGAGAAAACCGCCGCCTCGCGGAAGGGCGCAATGGCATAAACAAGCGCCTTGCCTTCGGATGCCACTTTGAGTTCGTCCCCAATGGTAGTTACACCAAGATGCTTGGGAGAGGTTGCATCCGTAGTACCCGCACCAGTATACTTGCTATCGTCGCAACAGAAGACAGGACGCAGCGTCTTGCGGTCAATCCATTTCTTACCCGTAACGCCGTGGTTGGAGGGCGAAGTTCCCGTAGCGAGCGACGCTGATGCCGAAGCCAAATCGGGGTTTGCCAAAGGATATTCCGCTTGTGTATAAACGCGACCTTCGTTCAGGAGTTTCTTAAAACCTTCCTCGCCATAAAGCGGCATAAAGGCCTCAAGATAATCCGAGCGCAACTGGTCAACAAGTATGTTCACCACCACGCGCGGCACCCCATTCGCCGCCTTACTGCCCTGCGCCGAAGAGAGCGTAGAGACGGCAAGCAAGAGCGACAGCAGCAACGTTGTGCGATGCGTATTTGAGGGGAGATTTTTCATATTTTTCTATTAATCAAGGGGGATAGTAGATTTTCTATACTATCTAGAATTTCTAGAGGCAACGAGTTTTCCAAAATTCAACACTGCCAATACCGCCACCACCAACCACACGGCGCCAACCACGCCCTGCGCATGGAGCATTCCTACGCCAAAAGCATAGGCGGCAAGCAACGTGAGTTGCACGAAAGGATAGTAATTGCGGTGACCCTTACTCACTGCCCACCACTGGTAAGGTATTGCCAACAGCGGCAGGGGATTCAGCAGGAGCAGGTTCCAGTTATTGTCTACCGCTGGATGTTCGGAGAAGAAGCAGAGGGTGAAGATGATGCACCCCGCCAATCCTTGCACCAGCAAGATTGGTGTTTCAACGGCGTAGAATGTCTTTCGCCACCCCAATCTTAACAGCACGACCAGCACTACGGCAAGCACAAGCAACGCTCCGAATACCACTTGCGGACTCAGGGGATGCGCAGCAAACTGCGTCTGATCTGCGGTCAGTTGGGTCGTCTTTGCCACCAAGGGGCGCTCAACGCCCGCCGTGTCGGTGATTGTTGCACCTGCCACCAAGCGTTCTGCATAGAGCGGGGCGAAGAGTTGTCCGCGCACACCGATAAGCGTATCGACCTCCATGCCGAGCATCACGTTCTGGCAAAAGAAATCCCAGGGGTTACGCTCCGTGTGTTCCTTCACCAGTGCGCGAAAGGTCTTCCCCTGCTGCGCCTCGGGAAAAGTCACGTTTCCATCCACCGCCTTCGCCACCATATCCACGGCACGCGTCACGCAATTATCTTCCAAGAAGTTGTAGCGGTATACCCGATTTTCAAGTTGCGCATTTTCATTCAGCAACGCTTGCAAGCGCTTCGCCTCAGCGGGCGTCAAGTTCAGCACCTGCTCATCCATGCGTCTGCCCTGTGTGGCATAGGCATAGTGGAAATACGGATAAGTTGTTACGCCCAGCAGGTAGTCGGTCTTGCCGAGGATAAAGCGAAGCACGAAGTTGTCGCTCTCGAAGTCAAAGATGCCGTAGTTGTACACCCAGTCCGTACCCTGCTCCAAGTCCATCACACGCAATGCCGAATGGCCGTAAAGTTCATACGTCAAGTCGCCAGGGTGGCAGGTTATCAAACTTACCACAACGGGATTTTCCTCCACCTTCTCCGCTCTACCTTGAACGGCAACGGTGAAGAACACCAACAGTGCTAAATATAAAGAATGTAGACTACGCATTATCGTGCAAAGTTACTGCTTTTTTATAAATAATGAGGGGCGCTATCCTTGCTTTTTTCAAGGAGCGCCCCTCAAACATCATATTTGAAGTCGTTTAGAATCAAAAATTAACCGTCAACAGGCATTACATCATGCTGCTTGCCGCTTCTGCACAACGTTCGCCATCGACCGCCGCACTGACAATGCCGCCCGCATAACCGGCTCCTTCACCACAAGGATAGAGTCCTTCAAGGCGGATGTGGGCAAGGGTTTCGCCATTACGGGGAATGCGCACAGGGGCTGAGGTGCGCGTCTCGGTAGCAATGAGTTGCGCCTCGTTCGTAAGGAAACCGCGACTGCGCTGCCCGAAGGTCTGGAAGCCCTCTGCCAAGCGGGTTGTGACAAACTTAGGCATCCAGAAATGCAAGGGGGACGCGATGAGTCCGGGGGAGTAACTTGTGGCGGGCAAATCGGCTGAAAGTTTGCGGTTTACGAAGTCGTGCATGCGCTGTGCGGGAGCCGTTTGTCGGCGGTTGCCTTGTATCCAGCAGGCACGCTCAAGCGCTTCTTGGAAATACATCATGCGTAACGGATTTTCGGCAACTCCGAAGTCCTTGTGCAGACTTGCAAACGCTTCATCCTGAAAGGCTTCTTGCATAAACGGACGGAGTTCGCCGTCAAGGTCTTCCAAGCGCGTTTCTACCACCATGCCGGAGTTGCTCCATGCCGTGTTGCGCGTCGAGGGACTCATGCCGTTGACCACAAGTTGCTCGGGACCACTTGCTGCCGGCACAACGACACCACCGGGGCACATGCAGAAGCTATACACTCCGCGACCGCCACACTGGGCTACGTAACTGTATTCCGCCGCAGGGAGGTACTTTCCACGCCCTTCGCGATTGTGATACTGCAATTGGTCGATGAGGTGGGCAGGATGCTCCAAACGCACACCGACGGCAATGCCCTTCGCTTCAAGTTCGATGCCCGAAGCATGGAGATAGCGATAGACATCGCGTGCAGAGTGCCCCGTTGCCAAAATTACGGGACCCTGAAAACTACGTCCGTCTGCCGTTTCTACACCTACCACCTTTGTACCGTTCTGTACTAAAAGGCGATCCACACGAGCGTTGAAATGCACCTCACCTCCGCTTCGGCGAATCTGCTCACGCATATTTTCGATAATGCGGGGGAGTCGGTCGGTACCGATGTGCGGATGTGCGTCCACAAGTATGTCGGTCGAAGCACCGTGTTGGCAGAAGACGCGCAAAATCTTCTCTACATTCCCGCGCTTCTTCGAGCGGGTGAACAATTTACCGTCAGAGTAAGCGCCCGCACCGCCTTCGCCGAAGGAGTAGTTACTTTCACTATCCACAAGGTGCTCACGACTGATGCGAGCAATGTCTTTGCGGCGCTCGTGCACGTCTTTTCCGCGCTCCAACACAATGGGGCGCTTGCCCAATTCGATAAGGCGCAGGGCGGCAAAGAGCCCACCAGGTCCTGCCCCCACAACGATGACGGGCGCAGCACCTTCGACGTTCGGATACTCAATAGGCGCGAAGTCCAAAGTGGGAGGTTCTTCATTGACATAAGCATCCACGGTGAGGTTTACGTAAATCGTGCGTTGGCGCGCGTCAATACTGCGCTTGCGCACCTTCACCGCCGTCACGCTTTTGGGATTTACCCCCAACTCACGCGCTATGTATTTTCGGAGTTCCGCATCTTGTGCCGCCACGGAGGGGTAGACGCGGAGGGAAAGAGACTTCATAAAAAATGAGAAATAAGAAAGGAGAAAGGAGAAATGCTTTAACCATGCGGGGAGTCATGCGCCAGCACATTTCTCCTTTCTCATTTCTCCTTTCTCATTTAGTTAAATATTTGACACCCGCAACACATCTGCAAATACGCCTGCCGCCGTCACGGCAGCACCTGCGCCGTAGCCCTGGATGAGCATGGGGTATTCGCGGTAGCGTTCTGTGTTGAGCAAGATGATATTGTTGGAACCTTCCAAGTCATAGAAGGGGTGACCAAGGGGAATTTCACGCAAACTTACCTTACCCTTGCCGTCTGCCCACTCTGCTACGAAGCGCCAACGCTTGTTTTCGCGTACGAGGCGCTGACGTTCAGCCTCGAATTGGGCATCAAGGGCGGGTAGACCTACCCAGAATTCGTCGATAGTGCCGTCGAAGAGTGACGCGGGGATAAAGAGGTTCTTTTCAATCTCATCCGCCTCTACGCGGTAACCACTTTCGCGTGCCAAAATCGTAATCTTGCGAATCACGTCCTTACCTGAAAGGTCAATGCGGGGGTCGGGTTCGCTATAACCTGCTTCCTTCGCCATCTGCACCGCCTTGCTGAGGGGAATGTCTGCCGAAAGCGTGTTGAAGACAAAGTTCAGCGTGCCACTCAACACCGCCTCGATGCGCAAAATCTTGTCACCCGAAGCACGGAGGTCGTTAATCGTGTTGATGATGGGAAGCCCCGCACCCACGTTTGTTTCAAAGAGGTATTTCACACCGCGTTCGCGCGCCAAGTGTTTCAGGTGTTCGTAGTTATCGTAGTTAGACGACGCCGCCACCTTGTTTGCCGCTACCACAGATACGTTCGCACTGAGCAAACGTCCGTATTGCGCTGCCACTTCTTCGCTTGCCGTACAATCCACAAAGACAGAGTTGAAGATGTTCATCTCCAAGATTTCATCAACCATACGTTCTACGCCACCTTCCTTACCACTTTCAGCAAGGATTTCCTTATAGCGTGCGGGGTCAATGCCTTCGCGAGAGAAGGCTGCCTTTGTGCGACCGCAAACTCCCACAAGGTTTACCTTCAAGCCGCGCTCTTCCATCAGCATTTGACGTTGCGCTGCCAACTGTTGGAGAAGACTTCCGCCTACCGTACCGGTTCCGCACAAGAAGACGTTCAATTCCTCGTGCTGACTGAGAAAAAAACTGTCGTGAAGCACGTTGAGGGCCTTGCGCAACTGATGTTTTTCCACCACGAAGGAGATGTTCATCTCCAATGCGCCTTGCGACATTGCGCAGATGCTGATACCGTTCTTGCCCAAGACGGTAAAAAGTTTGCCTGCCGTACCAGAATGTTGCTTCATGCGTTCGCCGACCACGGCAACGGTAGCCAATCCGTCCTGCTTGCTGGTGTGGTGCATCGCACCGTCTTGAATTTCCTTTTCAAACTCCTTGTCGAGCAACTGACACGCCTTTTCGGCATCCTGCGTAGTAACACAAAGTGAGGTGCTCGTTTCAGAAGACGTCTGCGCCACCATGAAGACGCTGATACCTCCCTTAGCGAGCGTAGCAAAGATGCGACGGTTCACACCAACTACCCCTACCATTGAAAGACCACTCACCGTAACGAGCGACATTTCGTTGACCGAAGAAATACCACGGATGGGACTCTTGCTACTCGTAGCCTTGGCGTGAATGATACTGCCCTTGGCGGTGGGGTTTAAGGTATTCTTGATAAGGATGGGGATGTTCTTAACACACACGGGGTAAATCGTGGGCGGATACACCACCTTCGCACCGAAGTTGCAGAGTTCCATCGCCTCACCATAGGTCAATTCATCAATGGTATAGGCGGTAGAAATCACGCGGGGGTCGGCAGTCATAAATCCATCTACGTCGGTCCAGATTTCAAGTACCTCCGCATCAAGTGCTGCCGCAAGGATGGCTGCTGTAAAGTCGGAACCACCGCGTCCGAGGTTTGTTGTAGCCCCCGTCACGGCATCCGTAGCGATGAAACCGCCCATCACAGCAATACCCTTATGGTCTGTAAAATTGTCAAGGATATTTTTGTTCGTGAGGTCGTAATCCACGAGGTGCTTTTCGCCCTGACGTGTAGTCTTAAAGAGGGTACGACTGTCGTAATGCTTGGCATTGTCGATAAAGGTTGCCACGATGAGCGACGAAAGGCGTTCGCCAAATGCCACAATGGCATCTGCCGTCTTCTGCGTAAGGTCTTGGATGAGATATACGCCGTGAAGGATGCTGCGCAAGTCGTGGAAGAGCGCCTCAAGGTCGTTCATGAGCGCCGCCTGTTTTTCTTCCGCAATCTCCGTCTTAACCAAGTCGAGGTGACGGCGGATGATGGCATCGAGATCGCCGATATAGGCAATATCCCCTGCCCCGGCACGCTTGCCAAGGGCGATGAGTTTATCAGTAATACCGCCAAGGGCTGACACCACCACAATCAGCGGTTGGTCAGCGCCTTCAGCAATTTTCTTTATATTGTGTAATCCAATAACGGAACCTACTGAGGAACCGCCAAATTTAAGTACTTTCATAATTTAGTGTGTTGTTTTTTTGGATGCAATATAGAACCTATAGAAATCTATTGCAACTATACCTCCAAACTCTAAAGTTTCACCTTACGCTTCACCAACTTACTCTCATTCTGGAGGCGGTCAAGCGCAGTCACGACATAAGTGTATTTCGTCTTGCCATCCTTGTAGGGAAGTCGGAGCATGGTCTTATCCGTAATGGTTACGATATTCTTGGGGTTGTCAAGGTTTACCTTTTCCTTGCCCTCAAAACGGTAGACCACGTACTTCTGCGCCTTATCCAACTCGTGCTTGCCCGCAGGTGCCTGCCAGAAGAGGTAATACCCGTCGGGCATCCAGAGTGCTTTGAGTTTCTTCACTTTACCCGGCGCCTCATCGTCAAGGAAGGGCATGAGGGGTTGCAAAGCGGGCGTTGCATGATAGTTGTATGCTAATTGAGAAGCATAACCACCCTCGTTGCGCACCACCGCCGCACTGTACCACAAGCAAGAACCGTCAACGTTGGGAAGGGTGCGCTGCAAGCGGAACTTTTCCGCCATCTGGTTTTGCGCAGGATTGTTTTTATCCTTTGCCTTTACCGTACGTTCCACATCCTGCCCGATAATGAGGGGACGGTTGCTGGCATAGCGCGACCACCAACGAATCAATTCGTCGTAGTCTGCGGCCTTATGGCCAATCTCCCAATAGATTTGGGGCACATTGTAGTCTACCCAACCCTTATTCACCCAGAAGATGATGTCGGCATAGAGGTCGTCGTAATTCTGAAGACCGTTGGTCTTACTGCCCGGCACAAAACCGCCATTCTTCTCGTTATGGTAAATACCGAAGGGGCTTACGCCAAACTTCACCCAGGGTTTCGCACGGTGAATTGTGGTAGACAACTTTTCGATAAAGCAATTCACGTTGTAGCGGCGCCAATCATCACGGTTCTTATACCCATTGCTGTAAAGCGTAAAGGTTACATCGTCGGGAATCTTCCTTCCCGCCTCGGGGTAAGGGTAGAAATAGTCGTCGATGTGAAGTCCGTCAATATCGTAGCGCTTCACGATGTCTTCCACCACCTTGCAGATGTACTCGTGGTTCTCTGGTTGACCAGGGTCGAAGATGAGGAGGTCGCCATAACTGAAGAAGCGCTCGGGATGTTGCACATAGGGGTGCGTCACCGCCAATTCCGTAGTGCCCTTCGTCTTGGCACGGAAAGGATTTATCCACGCATGGAGTTCCATATTGCGCTTGTGACATTCCTGCACCATCCACGCCAAGGGGTCCCAGTAAGGTGAAGGCGGTTGTCCCTGCTTGCCCGTCAAGAAGCGCGACCAGGGTTCGTAGGGGCTTTCATAAAGCGCATCAGCCTCGCCACGCACCTGAAAGATAATCGTATTGACCCCACAGGCTTGGAGCACGTTGAGCTGATTCGTGAGGTTCGCCTGCATCTGGTGGCGACTCATGCCCTGAAATTGTCCGTTGATGATTTGAATCCACGCTCCGCGAAATTCGCGCTTGGGCGCATTTTGAGCAAATGCCCAAAGAGGAAGGAGCGTAAGCAAAAACAAAAAAATACGTTTCATTGTGTTGGTTCAGTTGTCTAAAATAAAGCATCGTGAAAGGCACATACGACCTTCCACGCCTCTTGTGTTGGGAATAATACGTGCCAAAGTTAATGAATTTTGGCATTTTATGCCCCCTACTCTATAATTATTTTAAGAAAGAGCCACGTTTTTTACACAAAACTCCTTGCAACAAACGGTAAGGTGGAGACCTACAAAACAAACTCCCTCATATTTCAAACTATCCAGAAGATAATTCAAAATACAAGGGAGTTTGTTTTTACAATGTACCGAAGCGTTTTTACCCGTAGGGAACAAGCACCTCCTCATCTTCGTTAGGCATTGTGTATCAACAACTCATCCGCCTGCGCATCCACCACGATGGGGGCTTCCTTTGAAATTGTCCCCGCCAAAATGTCGTGACTGAGTCGGTTGAGCAACATGCGCTGCAGGGCACGCTTCACGGGGCGCGCTCCGAAGTGCGGATCGTAGCCTTCGTGGGCAATCAATTCCAGAGCGGCTTCTGTAAGCGAAAGCGTTACTTGTTGGTCTGCCAAACGGTGGCGAATTTGATCGACCTGGAGGCGCACAATTTCCTTAATGTCCGACTCGCTCAAGGGGTGGAAGAGAATAATGTCGTCCACACGGTTCAGGAACTCGGGGCGGATGGTTTGCTTGAGCATTCCCATGACCTCATTCTTCAACGTGTCGCCCTCGCGAGCGAAGAAGTTTTCGTTAGAAGTACCCGCCTCACGCGCCGCGTCAAATCGTGCTTGAATGTGCGCGCTACCGAGGTTGGAAGTCATGATGATAATGGTATTCTTGAAGTTTACCGTGCGCCCCTTGTTGTCCGTCAGGCGACCGTCGTCAAGCACTTGCAAGAGGATGTTGAACACGTCAGGATGTGCCTTTTCTATCTCGTCGAAAAGCACGACGGAGTAAGGCTTACGGCGCACCGCCTCGGTCAATTGTCCGCCTTCATCATACCCTACGTATCCCGGAGGCGCCCCCACAAGTCGACTCACACTGTGCTTCTCCTGGTACTCACTCATGTCGATGCGCGTCATCATCTGCTCGTCGTTGAAGAGCAATTCTGCCAGTGCTCGCGCTACCTCCGTTTTACCTACCCCCGTAGTACCGAGGAAGATAAACGAACCAATCGGGCGCTTCGGGTCTTGAAGTCCCGCGCGGCTACGAAGCACGGCGTCGGCAACGGCAGTCACCGCCTCATCCTGACCAATCACACGGTGGTGAAGTTCTTCGTCAAGGTGCAACAGGCGTTCGCGCTCACTTTGAAGCATACGCGTCACGGGAATACCCGTCCAACGGCTCACGATGTCGGCAATATCGTCGGCAGTAACGACCTCTTTCACCATGGCTTCAGCCCCTTGGCGCGCTTTAAGGTCATTGGTGAGTTGCTCCAAACGCTGGTCGAGGGCGGGAAGGGCACTGTAGCGAATTTCCGCCACCTTTCCGTAATCCCCTTCGCGTTCGAGTCGTTCAGCGGTGAAGTTCAGTTGCTCCTTCTCCTGCTTGAGTTTTTGGATTTCGGCAAGCACACCACGCTCGCCTTCCCACTTGGCACGGAGGTCCTTGACCTGTTCTTCGAGGGTCGCAAGTTCGGCATTTAAGGTCTCAAGTTTCTTCTCATCTCCCTCACGCTTGATAGCCTCACGCTCAATTTCAAGTTGGCGGAGGCGACGCTGTGTTTCGTCCAACTCCTCGGGTTGAGAGTCGCGCTCCATGCGGAGTTTCGCCGCCGCTTCGTCCATCAAGTCTATGGCTTTGTCGGGAAGG
>JAEIGA010004397.1_pt1 | contig 21801 bp, 17 predicted proteins | sample 9270691 | NCBI WGS metagenome assembly JAEIGA01 (sample SAMN17057246, study PRJNA624740) | gut metagenome | biome: biome; isolation source: fecal sample | host: Bos grunniens | place: China: Xizang | collected 2019 | reverse complement strand
GCATGGAATGCAATAGTGCAATAACAGAATCTGATGTTCTGAAGATGAATGCCTACAATCTATTCATCTTCGGAAACGGAGGTGTAGTGGAATAAGAGTTTTTAAATCTTGATATACAACAAAAACAGAAGAAATCTAAACGATAAAGATATATGGGGAAGCCGAAAACCATTAATAGAGTAGGCATTAATTAAAAAACTGACTTATCATGAAAAAAGTAATGTTAACTTTGGCGGTAGTTGCTTTCGTAGCCTCTTTGGCTTCTTGTACTAAAACTTGTTCTTGTACTACTTATGTAGGTGGTTTGTCAAGTGAAACAATCGAAAAAGAATTGGAAGAAGGTGCTGAAAGTTGTGCTGATATGACAACAGGTGCAAGTGTAGCAGGTGTAAAAGTTGGCGAATTTTGTGAATAAGATTTCAATTAAGATAAAGAGAAGCATTATGCTTCTCTTTTTTTTTATAACAATTGGAGATGAAAAAACGATCATCAAAGAGGCGTTTAACGCTAAAGGGTAGAAACATTGTGGTGTTTCTACCCTTTATGTTTTATTTCACTGTTTTCTTCATATTTCCAATCAGCACTCCCGATACGCTCCATGCACTAAAACTGCCGCCTTCGGCCTTGCCTTGTGGAATGGCAACGGTAATGGTGTGTGTGCCTGCCGGCAGATATGACAGGTCGAAGTATGTAGGCTGAGTGGCGGTGCCGGGGCACCAGCCTGAACGTGAATAGTCCGACGACGATACGCCATTCCAGAAGTTGCCCGATACTGGGTTTAGATGACGAAATGTGCCGCAGTCCGAACGCCAAGGGGTATGTGTAAACACCGTTTCGCCATCTATTATAATCTTGTTTTCTTTTGGGTTGAACTCATCGCCTCCGCCCCAGCCGCCATGACCGGTAGAGATGTAGCGCAGACGCAAATTTTCTACACCTTCGGGCACCACAAAGCTGACGGTCAAGCTGTCGGTATCGAAGAATCGAGGGTAGTTTTGTCCGGCCATCTCCATTACATTGCATGTGTTGAATATTGGCAGTATCCATTCTTTGGTATCTTGGTTGACGGTATCCCATTCGTAGCTGCCGGGGTAGGCTTTTATGTCAAGGCTCACTGTGTGGCCGCCACCATCGTAGTTGCCTATAAATGCCCCCACTATCACATCTCCTGACAGTATAGGTGCTAGGTCGGTAAGTTCTTGTTTGTAGTATGCTTCGTTGGCCCATTCGAGGCCGTCTATCTGCACCCGGTCGTTGAAGTGTCGTACTCCAAAGGGTGTAAAGAAACGCATTAGTTCTATGATGGGTAGGTAGTTGCTATCTATAGTCATCCCTCTGTACTCTTCGCCTGTTTGGGATTTAAATCCGGGCACCACCGATATTCCTTTGGTAAGGGCATCGTAAAAACTTACCTCTCTTTCTGTAGGTATTACAAATATCGAACCCGTTCGGTCGTAGGCATCGCCCTCGGAATAGGTGTGCAGCTCGGCAAATATTTGATAATGCTGTGGTAGCTTGTCAATGTTTATCTGTTTAAGAATGAGTGTTCCTCCTGCAAAATGCACCACGGTATCAAATGGCATATCGGTGGTCCATTTGGTATCGGCACCCCAATGTATCCTGTCGTTGTCAAATACCTTGGTGTTTATAATCATTTTGTTTCGGCGTATGTTGTCGAGTTCTCGCGAGTTTTTTTCTATGCCTAGCGAGGCCGGGATGATGGAGGTGGGTTTATTGTTGCGGTCTATACTTTTTAGTTCCATAACCGAACTTCCATTGCGTACATATTTTACCATTACACCCTGAAGGGTTCCAAACTGTGCCATGGCAGTGGCATTGAATCCCAAATCAGTAGTTATCCAAATATCAATACTATTGGAGTTGATACTTGTGTGATATTTGGTGCAGTTGTAGCCTAGTACCTTTTCACTTTCACCTTTGGTAAATGAAATATTTTTGTTGGATAATGAAAATTTGGTATAGTAGTGTTCGTTGTTGTTGTATTGCAGTTGTGAAAAACCTTGCATACTGTCGTAGTCGATATACACTATTGCTTGGGCTAGGCCTGGAATGGTGTTGGCTACATCTGTTGGCTCGTCGTTAATGGCTATTTTGTTGTTATACTGTTTTACTATAGTATATGTAGTGTCTTGCTGTTTCACACCCTGTTTATACGACTGGTAAACAATAGTGTGAGATATGTCTTTCTGTGCCTTCACCGATGTAGCTATCAGTATTATTACTGCTAAAAAGCTGTATATACGTCTCATTGTTAAAGTGTTCGTTGTTGATGTTTATATTGTTTTGATTTGCAAATATACATCAAAATTTTGGAATATAAAAATTGATGGCGTTTCAAACAATCAACCTTTGAAAATGGTTAATATTTTAAGCTTGCATTGTAAATGTTTTGATATATTTTGCATCGAAAAAAATAAAAGTTTTGAATTTCTGTATATTATCAAGAAAAATGTGTATTTTTGCAAGTCGAAATAGAGTGATATAGAAGTATGTAAAATAAGGTTATGAAAGTGTGTAACAGTATTTTACATATATAATATACAATATACATATTAGGAGAAAAAATGATAAATATAACATTACCCGATGGTTCTGTTCGTCAATATGAACAAGGTGCTACTGCATACGATATAGCTAGAAGCATTAGCGAAGGATTAGCTCGCAATGTATTGGCAGCTAAAGTTAATGATGAAGTTGTAGAGCTAAATCATCCTATCGATATAGATTCTACAGTGCAACTTCTTACATGGAACGATGAAGAAGGTAAGCATGCTTTTTGGCATACATCGGCGCACTTATTGGCAGCAGCTATTGAGGAGTTGTATCCTGGAGCAAAATTCGGCATAGGTCCAGCAATAGAGAATGGATTTTATTATGATATAGATTTTGGTAATTACACTATATCGTCAGACGATTTTGCAAAGATTGAAAAGAAAATGTTAGAATTGGTAAGTGCCAAAACTCCTATAGTTCGCAAGAGCGTGAGCAAAGCCGAGGCTTTGGATTTCTTTACTAAGAAGGGTGATGAATATAAGTTAGAACTTATAAACGATTTGGCTGATGGTACTATTACTTTCTACGAATCGGGTAAATTTACTGACTTATGTCGTGGACCACACTTGATAGATTTTTCTCCAATCAAGGCACTTAAACTTATTAACTTGGCGGGTGCTTATTGGCGTGGCGATGAAAAACGTAAACAGCTTACACGTATATATGCCATCAGTTTTCCAAAAAAGAAAGAACTTGATGAGTATTTGGCTATGATGGAAGAAGCTAAAAAACGCGACCATCGTAAGTTGGGTAAAGAGTTAGGTTTGTTTATGTTCAATGACGTTATAGGTAAAGGTCTTCCTTTGTGGTTGCCAAAAGGTACTGACCTGCGCTTGCGTTTGCAGAATTTCCTTACTAAGATACAAAAACGTTACGGTTACGAACAAGTTATAACTCCACATATAGGTGGAAAACAACTTTATGTAACTTCGGGGCATTGGGAACACTATGGTGCCGACAGTTTCCGCCCTATTACCACACCTGAGGAAGGTGAAGAATACTTGTTGAAACCTATGAACTGTCCTCATCACTGTATGATATTCCGCAACGAACCTCGTTCGTATAAGGAATTACCTATACGTTATGCCGAGTTTGGTACAGTGTATCGCTACGAGCAGAGTGGTGAACTTCATGGACTGACACGTGTTCGTTCGTTTACACAAGATGATGCACATATCTTCTGTCGTCCTGATCAAGTGAAAGAAGAGTTTATTCGTGTGATGGAGATTATCGAAATAATCTTCAAAGCATTGAGTTTTGATAAGTTTGAAGCTCAAATATCTCTAAGAGACCCCAATAATAAAACCAAATATGTAGGAACTGACGAAAATTGGGCCAAAGCCGAAGCTGCCATTGTTGAAGCATGTAAGGAAAAGAATCTTCCTGCAAAGGTGGAATATGGCGAAGCTGCTTTCTATGGTCCTAAGTTGGACTTCATGGTGAAGGATGCTATAGGTCGTCGTTGGCAGTTGGGTACTATCCAAGTGGATTACAATTTGCCCGAACGTTTTGATTTGGAATACATAGGTAATGACAATCAAAAACATCGTCCAGTAATGATACATCGAGCTCCATTTGGTTCCATGGAGCGGTTTGTGGCAGTTCTTATTGAGCATACTGGCGGTAAATTCCCATTGTGGCTTACTCCTGAACAATTTATTATATTGCCTGTAAGCGAAAAGTTCGAAGAGCATGCTCGTCATATGGAAAGAATATTGGATGATCTTGGATTGCGTGGTATAATAGATCTTCGAAACGAAAAGATAGGTCGTAAAATTCGCGATGCTGAAATGAAGAAGATACCTTTCATGATTATTTTGGGAGAAAAAGAAGTGGAGGAAGGTACACTATCGGTACGACGTCATGGACAAGGTGATCTTGGCTCTATGACACCACAAGCATTCGCCGAAATGATAGAGAAAGAAATTCAAGAATTATTGTAACAATAAAATAGATTAGGAGTATATACTCCATAATAAATAGATAATAATTAAAATAGGAGACAAAAGTTATAGCAACACCTGTAAAACCAATCAAGAAAGTACGTCCCAATAGAGGACCTGTGAAAAAAGAAATGTTACACAATATCAACGATGCGATAACATCACCTGTTGTCAGAGTGGTTGGAGAGAATGTGGAGCAAGGAATTTTCAATTTGAAGGAAGCTTTAGAAATGGCATATGAGCAGGAATTGGATCTCGTAGAGATATCTCCGACAGCCAATCCTCCGGTATGCCGTATAGTTGATTACCAAAAGTTCATGTATGAATTAAAGAAGAAACAGAAAGAACAGAAAAGTAAATCAACAAAGATAGTTATAAAAGAGATACGATTGGGACCACAAACCGATGATCATGATTTCGATTTTAAGTTAAATCATGCTATAAGATTCCTGAAAGAGGGCTCTAAGGTGAAGGTGGATGTATTTTTTAAAGGTAGAACAATAGTATACAAAGAGCAAGGTGAAGCTATATTGTTAAAGTTTGCCGAGGCATTGTTGGAATATGGGAAACCTGAGAAGATGCCTCAGTTAGAGGGTAAACGAATGATGATGATCATTGCTCCTAAAAAGTAGTGAAACTATATATTCTTTTATATATTAACTTTTTAAAAGACAGTAAAAAATGCCAAAAATGAAATCAAAATCCGCGGCCAAGAAGAGATTTGCTCTTACCGGTACCGGAAAAATTAAGAGAAAGCATGCGTATCATAGTCATATATTGACTAAGAAAGAAACATGCCAAAAACGTAATCTTACACATACCGGATTGGTAAGTGGAGATGATGAAAAACGCGTAAAAGAAATGTTATTAGCATAACATAAAACGCTAAGTAAACGGAGTTATTAACCATTGTTTTATGCACAAAAGAGCTTGTGAAATATCAAGACGCTGAAACGAAAATAAAATTAAAAAATTATGCCAAGATCAGTAAACGCTGTTGCTTCAAGAGCACGCAGAAAGAAAATCTTAAACCGTACCAAAGGGTATTGGGGAAGAGGTAAAAACGTATGGACCGTTGCCAAAAATAAGTGGGAAAAAGGTCAACAATATGCATACCGTGATAGAAAATGTAAGAAAAGAGAATTTCGTTCGTTGTGGATTAACCGTATTAACGCTGGTTGTCGCTTGAATGGTATCTCTTATTCTGTGTTTATGGGTGAAGTTCATAAAGCCAATATTGGTTTGAACCGTAAAGTTTTAGCCGACTTAGCTATGAATCATCCTGAAGCTTTCACCGCCGTTGTAAAAATGGTAAAGAAGTAAATCAAAGTTTATAAACATTCAAACATTTTTATGTCATGGGAAAAACAGAATTAATGCAATATGTAGAAAATTTGGTAGAACGCAAAGAGTTTCCAAATTTTAAAGCAGGTGATACCATTACAGTTCATTACAAAATCCGTGAAGGAAATAAAGAACGTATCCAACAATTTCAAGGCGTTGTATTACAACGTTCGGGAAATGGTGTTACAGAAACTTTTACTGTTAGGAAAATATCTAGCGGAGTAGGAGTGGAAAGAATATTCCCGATCGTGTCTCCTTTTATCGAACGTATTGATGTTAACAAACATGGTGTAGTTCGTAGAGCACGTATATTCTACTTGAGAGGATTGACCGGTAAAAAAGCTCGTATTAAAGAAAAAAGAAGATAATTCGATTTTTGATAAAAGAGTATATAGTAAGAGGGTGCTTCGTGTAGAAACACCCTCTTTTTATTTATCTCTTATTCTACGTGTTTGGATAGCTATATGATTAGTCTTCTTTTTTTTGCCATCCTTGGGCTCGAAGTTCGATAGTGGTGTTTTGAGGTGTTACCATCATGGTACCTATGTTCGGATCGGTTATATGGCCTATTATGTGTACTTCGTTGCAGTTTTTTATTTTTTCGTAGTCAGATTGTTTGATTGTAAATAGTAATTCATAATCTTCTCCTCCGTTTAGAGCGTTGGATATAGGTAGCATCTTGCCAAATTCACCACAAACCATAGTGGTGGCATAGTCGATGGGTATTTTCTCTTCGTATATCTCGCACCCTACATTCGATGCTTTACATATCTGCATCATATCCGATGCCAAACCATCAGATATATCTATCATTGATGTGGGAAGTATATCTTTGTCTTTTAGAAATTTTATTATGTCTAGTCGAGGCTCGGGTTTGAGGTATCGCTCTAGTACATAATCGAACGAAGCTAAGTCTGGCTGATAGTTGGGATTGGCTTTGAAGGTGGCTTTTTCACGTTGCAATATAAGTAATCCAGAGTATGCTGAACCTAAGTCGCCACTTACACACACAAGGTCGTGGATGTTGGCACCACTGCGGTAAACCTCTTTTTTGGGTTCTACTTCACCTATCGCCGTTATAGATATGTACATTCCAGTGGGGCTTGATGAGGTATCACCTCCAATTAAATCAACGTCATAACGTTGACATGCAAGGTATATTCCTGCATATAGTTCGCTAAGTGCCTCTACAGAGTAACGATTGGATACGGCAATGTTTACTGTTATCTGTTTTGGGGTGGCATTCATGGCTGCAATATCTGAAAGGTTGATGGCTACAGCTTTGTATCCCAAGTGTCGCAATGGGGTGTATGTCATATCAAAATCTATGCCTTCGATAAGCATATCTGTCGAAATCACAGTGTGTTTATTGCTATTGTTGATTACAGCCGCATCGTCTCCCACACCTTTGATAGTGCTGGGATTTTTAATCTCAAAATCCTTGGTCAAATGTTCTATAAGCGTAAACTCGCCTAATTCACCTAGTTCAGTTCTCAATTTATTTTCTGTTTCTATCATCTGTGTTTGTTATAGTTTTGTGCTATAGAAACGGATAAAGGACATTATTATTTTCTCGATGCCCGATTTTTTGCAAATATGTTTCAATGCCTAATTTGGCTTGCTTGCCTAATAGACGTGGATTAGAAATAATAAGTACATTGCATAAATATTCATTTAGTCCAATATTGTAGATATAATATGTTTATTATCAGTATTGCTGTGTTGTAATAGTACTTATTGTATGGGTAGGTTTGTTTGTTTGGAAAGTATCACTATCATAGTGTTGCGGTTGTAATATGGACAAAATATATTTTTGAGTATTTGAAGCTAGGCTTTGATATATATTGTATTTTACGAATTTTATAGTGGATATATTTACAAGGGAGTTGTGAATATTCGTGACAAGCGGAATGGATATTCGTTTTAAGGCTCATTATTTGAATTAATCTAGTGCATATTTTATATGACCGATAGATTTATCTAATTAATAATTGGTATATTGCGTAATAGATATGTTGGATGAATTAAATCATAAATCTATTCTCAGCTATTATGTAACAGTATGTTGTGAGTATGATGATATGCTATTGACAATTACTTGATATGCCGCATCAAAATCTGTTGCTATGTAACTAAAAATTCTCCCCGATATTGATCTAGTTGATATGCGATGTAGATAAATTTACCTCGGGATGTAAATTTATTTCATTGATTGTGATATTTTAAATTATATGTTCTTGCAAATATTCGAGAATTAAATTGAACTAACAATATAACCATGGTTTGTTAAGTATTTGTGTTGATTAATAATATTTCTAGATACACTTAATTATTTCTGAACTTTTTATTGGTTTAGGGGTGATATTTTTATCGATAGGAAATGGTAAACGCAATATTATAGTGTTATTAACGTTTATTACGAATCAAATTGTATATAATGGTGTCTTAACATCAATACAAAATATTATATGTGTTGAATTTAATATAGTTGATGATGAAGAAAAATTTACTATCTGTAATATTGTTGTGTATTGCCACAACTGTGTTTTCTCAGTTGCAAATTACTCAAGGAACATCTTTTCCTTCGGGTTGGACAGCTGACTCGCTAGTTCGCAATGTGCTTTTGGGCTCGGGTGTAGAGGTGTTTAATGTGCAGTTTAATGGCTCTTCGGGAGTGATAAATTGTAGTGCCATTGGTAGTTTCAATACCGGTGCCAATGCTACCAACCTAGGTATAGAGGAGGGTATAATAATAGGTAGCGGAGCTGTAAGTTTTGCGGCAGGACCAAACAACAGTGGCGGTGGTAGTGCTTCGTCGGGATGTTCGATCTATACCGACCCAACTCTTACTGCTATTGCATCGGGTACATTGAACGACGTGGCTACTCTAGAGTTTGACTTTATTACTAAGGCCGATACTGTTAAGTTCAACTATGTCTTTGCTTCGGAGGAATATCCCGAATATACTTGTTCGGACTTCAACGATATATTCGGATTCTTTCTTTCGGGTTTGAACCCGGCGGGAGGTATGTATAGCAACTATAATATTGCCCGTGTTCCCGGCACCAATATTCCCATCACTATCAATAGTGTAAACGGAGGCTCGGGTGGTAGCGCCTCGGCTTCGGGATGCTACTACACTTATTCGCAATACTATGTGGACAATGCCGCTGGTACTACCATACAATATGACGCATTTACCACGGTGCTTACTGCCATAGCTCCGGTTATACCATGTACTCCCTATCATGTAAAGATGTGTATAGGTGACGTTACCGATGGAGCATTCGATTCTGGAGTGTTTTTGGAAGCCAATAGTTTCTCGGCCAATGCCATTGTTACCGATTTTACCAACCCTACCAATCAGAACGCTCCATATATCTTGTACGAGGGGTGCTATGGTGTGGATATAGTGTTTTCACGTCCGCAGGCTAAAAGTATAAATGAACTCATACCTATAACCTATATTGGAGGAACAGCAAGTAATGGTCAGGATTATACCTATATCAACAATTCCATAACTTTTCCGGCAGATTCTTCAAGTGTAACACTTCATATCTATCCTTCGCTTGATGGTGAGATAGAGGGTGAGGAAACAATAATATTGGCCTATCAGGCTACACCCTGCGAAACGGATACAGTATATCTAACTATATATGATGTGGATACTATGGTGGCAGAGGTGTCATATACCCCTCCGGTAGTAACGGATAATGAGGTAACGCTTCGTGCATCGGTTACAGGTGGCCATGTCAACGAAAGAGGCTATACATATCGATGGAATACAGGTGCTACTACTAGTGAGATAACTGTTCCTACCGAACCTACGGCAGAATATTATTACTACGCAGTAGATGTATGCGACAAAGTGGCATTTAGTGATACTATAACAGTAGGTATCCTCAAGGATTTTGCTACCCCTAGTAACGATACTACAGTATGTGCTTTCTCGGGTATATTACTTTCGGTGCATGGTGGCGATTATCAGGAATGGAGTACGGGCGATACCTCATCAACTATATTCATACGTCCAGGCGAAGACTGTATGGTTTCTGTAACATCGTACAAGTATTGGAATGGAAGTTTGTGGGAAGATACCGATACTATTATTATAACCGTAATACCAAGTCCGGAAATAGAACTTACAGCCTCAAAACAGGTGGCTTGCCGATTTGATTCTATACGTCTATCAGTTACCGGTGCTGCTCAGTATTCGTGGAATAATGATACTAACTTCTCGACACGCTCAACTATGGATGTACGACCAGAATATAGTACAACATACATAGTTTATGGTCGTGCCGAAGGGCATGAATGTTTTGGATTCGACTCTGTAAGGATAGAGGTTACTCCGTTCTACCCTGCTACCATAACTGGTGGAGAATATGATTGCCATACTAATTTGGCAGTACTGACTGTAGAGACTGAGGCACCCGAAGTAAAATGGTCGTCATCTCCGGCCGATACTTCGCTTACTCGTCAAAAAAATAGTAGAACTATCAGTGTGTCGCCACTACAACATACCACTTATACTGTGGCAGTAGAAAAGGACAATTGTGTGAATAGAGAGTCGAAGTATGTAGAAGTTGATTTGAAACCCAAAGCACGTATCAAAGCCGCTCCCGAAGAAGTGTCGTTAGGAAGTATGCAGACTATTCTTACTGATATGAGTTTCAATAGTGTACGTAGGGTATGGTACTTCTATGATGGTACAAAATCATACAACAACCAAGTTGTTTATCAGGTGCCATATTCGGTCGATTCGGTGCCTATAGAAATGGTGGTATATAATGCTCACGACTGTTCTGACACTACTTCGAAGGTGATATATGTAAACAATAATACTATGTGGATACCCAATTCTTTTACCCCTATGGCAGGTACTAATAGTAAGTTTGATATAGTGGCAGCAGGTTTGCAGGAATATGAAATAGAGATTTTCAATCGCGATGGAATGTTGGTATTTCATTCGGATGATGTAAGTAACTCGTGGGATGGAACCTTTAATGGTAAATATTGTCCACAGGGTGCTTACGTATATATTATTAGGTACTCTTTCCGTAATCAGAAAGGCGAAACTCTTGTGCGGAAAGGAAATGTGGTGATAGTGTATTGATAATATTTATGATATGTCAAATGGTCGAAATAAACTATCTTATTTCGACCATTTGTATTTGTACTTATCTTCTTTTGGTAACGGATATTTGCATATCATAGTTCATTTCTAGTTTGCCAAAGTCTATCATTGTGCGTACAGTTTCTATAACTTCTTCTTCGGCAACGTCGGGTATAGCTTCTAAAATTTGCTGTATTGTCATAACCGATGTGGCTAGTAGTGTAAGTAATCGTTGATCTATATTATTATTGTTTTTCTTTTTCGTATTTTTTTGTGACAATATGCACACATCGCATTTGTTGCATATTGTCTCATCAACCTTTTCGCCAAAATATTCCAACAGCATATTACTACGGCAGTGGTGTTTATTTTCTATGTAGTTAATCATGGAATTTATTCTATTGTTAGCGGTGCTTTTCAGATATTTATATTTGGAACTACTAAGGTATAGATACGAGGCATCTACGCGTTCGGATGTGAATATAATCTGTGGTTTGTCGTTCTTCTTTTTATATGACAGTATCTGTCGTTTTTCTAGTTTTTCTAGCATTGTTTCTATATCGGAAGTTCTGTAGTGTAATATTTTGGCAATATAGTTTTCATTTATTGGTACAAAGTCGGTGAATAGTCCTCCATACATTCTTAGTAGCATTTTTATGAAGTTGTCGTATTCCATGTGAGACACTTGAAAGTTGTACAATTCCTGTTTGTTGCACATTATCCATATTTTTGATATAATTTCTCCATTGTCGGGTATGGATATAAGACCTTCTCTTTCCAGTATTTTCATAGCACTTACAAAAGGTAGTAGGCTGAATTTGTAGGTGTCGCATATTTTTGCTGCATCAAAGTTGAAATTAAGGCCGTTTCCTGAACCGATGGGTATTCTGTAGTAATTACATACTGCTTTGTACACATTTTGTATGTATGTTACAGGTGGATAACTGTTTTCAAAATTCTCCTTCAGCGTATCGATATCTTTATTATTGTACATAAGCACTGCATATGCATATTTGCCATCGCGTCCTGCTCGTCCTGCTTCTTGGAAATATGCTTCTGGCGAGTCGGGGATATCCCAATGTATCACGTATCTTACATTACTTTTGTCTATACCCATGCCAAAGGCATTGGTAGCCACCATTATGTTTACCTTGCCTTCCAACCATCTTTTTTGGTTCCGTTCTCTATCTCTTGCTGTCAGACCTGCATGGTAGTGTGTTGCTGATAGTCCTTGCGTTTCTAGGTATTCGGCTATCTCTAATGTTCGTCTGCGATTTCTCACATATACTATTCCACAGTCTCCCACTTTGCGTATAATACGTAACATACGTCCATATTTGTCTTCTTCGGGTAGTACCATATATGCAAGGTTGTCGCGGTAGAAACTTTTTCTAAAAACTTTACTTCCTTTTCTGAATAGTAGTTTCTCTCTTATGTCGTCTATAACGTTGGGGGTGGCTGTTGCCGTAAGGGCTATTATTGGTGCGTATGGATGGTATTTTCGTATGTCGGCAATATCGAGGTATGGAGGTCTGAAGTCGTAGCCCCATTGTGATATGCAGTGCGCTTCGTCAACGGCTATCATGGATATTCTCATCTGTTTCAGATGTTCTACAAATACCTTATTTTTCAGCCTTTCGGGCGATACATATAATATCTTTACTTTGTGGTGGATACATTTATTCAGCACTATCTCTGTTTCATACTTGTTCATGCCTGATGTAATGGTGTAGGCTGCAATACCTTTTGTTGCAAGGTTGTTTACTTGGTCGTTCATAAGGGCAATTAGGGGTGATATTACCAAGCACATGTCATCCATTGCCAATGCCGGAACCTGAAAACATACCGACTTGCCACCGCCCGTAGGCATAAGTGCTAAGGTGTCGTTGCCTGACAGTACACTATTTATCACTTCCTCCTGCATGTCACGGAAGGTGTCGTAGCCCCAATATGTTTTCAGTATTTCGTGTATATTGCCCATAGTAATTTTTTTCTATTGAACTATCGATAATTTGGCAAATCGTAGTAGCAGTTGTTTTTCACCCATAGCTTCGAAAAATACTATTGCTTTTCTATCGTTGTTTTCACCCTCTATACTTTTCACTATTCCGTATCCAAACTTATCGTGGTGTACTCGCATACCTACTTGTATGGCATTAATCTGTGCAGGCGTATTCCCTGATGTGGGGCCGTGTTGTACTCGTTTCAGGGGTTCTTTGGTTATACTTTTGCGTTTGGTAAACATTGGTTTGGGCAAGTCGCCAACTTTGGGTAGATTGTTTTTTTGTAAGGGTATGTCAATATATTTATCGTCTATCTCGTCAACAAAGCGGCTCAGTTCTTGGAATGATACATTGCCGTATTGGTAGCGTGTTTTGGCATGCGATAGTGTGAGCATCTTTTCGGCCCGTGTTACAGCTACGTAGAATAGGCGTCGCTCTTCTTCCAACTCTTGACGGCTAGCTATTGATAGTGCCGATGGGAATAGGTTTTCTTCCATGCCGGCCACATATACGTATGGAAATTCCAAACCTTTAGCTGCATGTATGGTCATAAGAGATACTTTGTTGGTATCTTCTTTGTCGTTTTCCTCGTCGGTAAGCAGAAGTACTTGTTGAAGAAATAGGTCGAGGGTTTTTATCTGTAGCTCCTCTTCTTCGTCGGGAGTTATTATATCTTCTTTTTCGCAAAATTCTTGTATGCCGTTGAGTAACTCTTCTATATTTTCTATACGGTTGGCATTGTCGGGATCTTCATCTTCTTTCAAGAAACGTATTATGCCCGATTGTCCTATTATTTGTTTGGCCAAGTCGTAGGCATTCATCACTGCAAGTTGTGCAGTTGCCGACTTTATCATCATCATAAAGTCGTTGATTTTGTTCATGGTGCCGCTGTTGATACCTAATCCGAACGATGGTAAATTTTCTATTACTGTCCATATACTTATGTCGTTGTCAGAGGCTGCTACACGTATGCGGTCTATTGTAGTTTGTCCTATGCCGCGGGCGGGATAATTGATTACTCGTAGTAGTGCTTCTTCGTCGTAGTTGTTTATTACCAATCTGAGGTACGAGAGTACATCTTTTATCTCCTTTCTTCTGTAGAATGATAGTCCTCCGTATATCTTATATGGTATTTTCATTTTCCGAAGAGCTTCTTCTATTGCTCTCGACTGTATATTGGTACGATATAGAATGGCAAAGTTGCTGAAGTCTATACCTTCGGCATTCTTTGTGTCAGCAATAGAGTTTGCCACCATAAGTCCCTCTTCGCGTTCGTCTTCGCCCCTTAGCAGGCGTATGCGGTTGCCGGTGTCGTTGGCAGTCCAAATTTCTTTTTTTATCTGTTCTCGATTGTTGGATATTATGCTGTTGGCAGCATTTACAATGTTTTGTGTTGAGCGGTAATTTTGTTCTAGCTTAAATAGTCGCACATCCGGATAATCGCGTTTGAAATTCAATATATTCTGAATGTTGGCACCACGGAAAGCGTATATACTTTGGGCATCATCGCCTACCACACAAATGTTTTGATAGCGGGCTGCCATTTTCTTTATTATAAGGTACTGTGAGAAGTTGGTGTCCTGATACTCATCAACAAGTATATGGCGAAAACGTTCCTGATATTTGAGCAACACATCGGGAAAGTCTCGCAAAAGTACATTCATATTGTACAGCAAATCGTCGAAATCCATAGCCATCGAGTTTCTAAGCCGTTGATTGTACTGCTTGTATATTTCGCCAATCATAGGTTTGCGCGATGCTTGGTCGGTCTGCTGTATTTCAGCATTGTTCATATAGTCGGTTACTGATATGAGGTTGCTTTTGGCCATCGATATGCGTCCAAGTACAAACGATGTGTTGTAGGTCTTTGGGTCGAGGTTTAGCGACTTTACTATCTGTTTTATTGCACTTTTGCTGTCGTCGGTATCGTATATGGTGAACGATGGTATATATCCAAGCTTTTCGGCTTCGAAACGTAGTATTTTGGCAAATATAGAGTGGAAAGTACCCATCCATATATTTCGGGCATCGTTTCCCACTAGTTTGATGATACGCTCCTTCATTTCGGCAGCAGCTTTGTTGGTAAATGTAAGTGCCAAAATATTAAAGGGGTCTATACCTTCCTCTATCAGATGTGCTATACGGTAGGTAAGCGTGCGTGTTTTGCCCGACCCTGCACCGGCTATTATCATCACAGGTCCTTCGATACATGCGGCAGCTTTGCGTTGCTCGTCGTTTAGTTCGCTCAATAAATCTCTCACAGCTTAATAATTAATACATTAAATGTTCAACCATACATTCGATATCTTTTGCAAAGATAGTTTTTTTTGATGGAAATAAAAAGCAACCGACATTATTATTTTTATAGCCTATGGTTATTTATTTTTATTCATTGTGTAAAAGCAGTTTGTGATAATTTCTTTCCTATAATTATTCCCTTTTTAGCATGCAATCAATAGGCGGTTGGTGATGCTTTTGCCCACACCCTATTATCATTGATTTCGTAAATAGGGTATAACTGCCTTGACGATATACCGTCAATTACACGATAAATATGCTCAGAAAATCCTCGTGATATAAACAAATTTTCCTCACGTGTGAAACGCAACTACTACGCCATGCAGTTCTGCCTACATCGTAATACAATTACAGAATATTTACTATATTGATATATACTTGTTATTCAAGAGATTTTCAATTTCTTTGAAAACTATGGTTACATGTGTGCTGTATTGATGGTTAGGTTTGTGCTGCGGTGGTGGTTGAGTTTGTTTGGCGAAGGTGGTCTCCTAATGCCATTAGGAGACTATCTACATAGTACAAACAGCACCATCACTACGACACAAACAGCACTATCGTTGCAGCACACATTGTAGCATAAGGCTCGAAAGATAGGTGGAATGTTATAGTTGGTTTGCACATTTGGGTAGTTATAGTTTTGCCAAAAACATTTCCTCGAATAAAATGTTTGGGATATAATAATATTAAGTTGTATGGACGAACTTTTTACACAGGGACTGTTTGCCCTATTTTTTGTAATCACCATCGGTCTTATATTGGGCAGGGTAAAAATCAAAGGTTTCTCGCTCGACGTGTCGGGTGTGATATTCATAGCCATGCTGTTGGGCTATTGGGGGGTGGAAATACCGCAGATGTTGGGTAATTTTGGGATATTACTTTTTATTTTTACCATAGGCATACAGTCGGGACCAGACTTTTTCGGAACTTTTATAAGTGGAGGCAAAAAACCTATAATACTTGTGGTGGTAATAATAGGGTCGGGTGTTCTTATCACCTTGCTGATGTGTAAGCTGTTGGGTATTTATGATATCGATTCGGTACTAGGGGTGTTCAATGGAGGTATGGCCAGTTCTATAGGATTGGCAGCATCGATTGATGCGGTGTCGTCGTCGAAAGTATCGCTTAACTATAGTCTTATATATCCCTTTGCAGTGATGATAACGATATTGTTTTTCCAGCTTCTGCCTGTGGTGGCCAAGATTAACTTTGAGCGTGAAAACGCCAACGAAGCAACAAGTTTGAGACAGCGAAAACCTATGATATTGCGCAAAGACTATCGTGTGGATAACCCGAGTATAGAAGGAAAAAGTATTAGAGATTTGAACTTTAGAACAACCACAGGAGCCACAATATCAAGAATAAAGCACGATGGTACTGTTATAAATCCTACGTTGAGCACTATGTTGCATAAAGGTGATATACTGAGGATAATAGGGGCCGAGGATAACCAGCAAAAAGCCGAATTGTTGATAGGTCGCAACGTGGAAAACGAAGATATGGAGTTGCAGGCTCAGTATGAAAACATTTGGCTGCTGGTAACCAATAAACGTATAGTAGGAAAGACATTGGAGGATATAAACCTTTCAGGTATATTCAATAGCAATGTGGTACAACTACAACGTGGTACCGACGATATACAGCCCACTGCCAAAACCAAGATACGTTATGGCGATAGGCTGTGTATAGCCACCGATATTTCGCACGCCGAAGCTGTAGCCGAATTTTTGGGTAACAATATAAAACAAGTTATTGACACAGATTTTTTGCCAATAACGCTGGGAATTATTATAGGTATATTCATCGGAAGCCTCACTATACCTATACACGATACTTTTCAGATAAAGTTGGGTCTTGGAGGTGGGGTGCTAATATCGTCGTTGGTACTTAGTTATATTGGTAAAACGGGGCCTATAGTATGGGCTATGAGCAATGTGTCTAACAATCTATTCAGGCAGTTAGGGTTGTTGATGTTTCTGGCAGCCGTAGGTACCGATGCGGGCTCCAAACTAGGTGATGTGCTCAATATACATAGTCTTGGTGTAGTAGCAATAGGGTGCATAGTGGCATTAGGACCCATGATTATAGGCTATATAATAGGTAGATATATTATGAAAATATCGTTTATACCATTAATGGGAATATTAGCTGGTGCATTGACATCTACTCTTGGGCTAACAATAATAGGGGTGAAAACAAAATCGGAAAACCTACAAGCAAACTATGCCACAGCCTATCCATTTGCGTTAGTTTTGATGATAATTTTACCTCAAATTTTGTCGATTTTGATGAAATAATGAATGAAAAAACATGTATTTTTACTGTTTTGGAACAAAAAAAATGAATTTTTTTTATTGATTTAGTTTTTTGATATATAGTTATATATGATTTATAAAAAGAAAAAATATCATTTTTCTGAAAAAAAATTCTTGCAGATTCAGAAAATGTTCGTATCTTTGCAATCGCAAATCGAGAGAAAATGGTTGCAATCGGGAGCATAGCTCAGCTGGTTTAGAGCACCTGCCTTACAAGCAGGGGGTCATAGGTTCGAATCCTATTGCTCCCACAATTTCCTCAAAAATGATTATACAACTTTTTTAGCCTCCAACATTCCCCGTTGGAGGTTTTTTTCTTTTATACATTTTTCTATTCGGGAAACTTTGGTATTTCACTGTGATATTCGAATCGATGTTCAGATTTTATAAGAGAGAAACAATAATGTTGTAATCCGTTAGTGATAAAAAGGTGGGGAACATTAAGTGTAAGATTGTAACGGCATACTTGATCGAAAACTTTTTGAGTTATAGCTACTGTATGTTGTTTGCATTCTACCAAAAGAAAAGGAGTGAAGGTGTGTTTATTGAAAACAACTAGATCAAAGCGTCGCGAAAGTCCGTTTATTGATATACTTCCTTCTACTTGCATAAGTTCAAGTGGATAACCTTTACAGCTATGAAGATAGTGTATTACGTGCTGGCGTACCCATTCTTCTGGCGTTAGTGATACGTATTTTTTTCGTACAATATCGAAAATATGACAACCATTGTCTTCTTTTTTTGTGTGGAACGAGAAAGAAGGAAAATTTAATATTGGTAAATTATTGTATGTGTTGGTCATAGTGTTAAGTTGTATGTGTGTTATTATTTTGAAAAACAGTAGTTGAGATGTATTTTATCAAAAATGTTTGTTTGTGCAAAGGTAGTAATAATATTTCGGATTTCTACTATATGTTGTAATAAAAAAAAGGATAACTCCTATTATGATTGGGAGATATCCTTTTACTAATTTAGTAGAAGAAAATATTTAGAAAAGCTTTTGTTGAAGTTAATTGTTTACCACAATAAAATCTTCTTCTGCTACCCCGCAGCTGTTGCAGCCTGCTGTGCCAGCCTTGTGTGTAGAGTCGGATATGCTACCACATACGGGACATACAAACCAAGTGTCGGATACAGCCATGTCACTGCCATTTTTGCTAACCGTTTCCAATACAGCCAAGCCATATTGTTGGTCATTTTTTCTGCCATCGGCAGCCCATTGCAAAGTAGTTATTGTTAGAGAGTCACCGGCCATTATAGCCTGCTCTATGTAGTTTGGATATACAATAGTAACTTGATATTCATCGTCGTTAATACTTTGTTTCAGATTGTCGGCAGTGGTTTTGGGTTGTATTTTTTTCGGTGCAGGACGTTGAGCTAGTTTGTTAGTGTCGGTTATTGCAGCCAATGTAGCTTTGTGTTTTTCGGCTCTTATAGAGTCTGCTTTGGCCTTGGCAGTAAACATGCTGGCAACATTTTTGTGGTTTTCTTCTTTTGCTTTTTGGGCATAGGCTTTGTTATTAGCACTTGACTGTTCTTCGGCAACAATCACATATTGGATATTTTCAACAATGGCAGGGTTGGTATTGCTAGTATTGTCGCATTGTTTGGAATGGTTGTTACATGCTATTGCTATCAACGATATTGTTGCAATAGATAAAATTTGTGTTTTCATTGTACATTCGTATTTAAGGTTATCGGACTTAAAACAACAAAAATAATCTTTTGTTTCGTATGTGTTCAATAAAAATGAAATATTTGCGTTTATAACCAAAATTAGGTAAGAATAAAAAAACGAAATAATATAAAAACATGGAAGGAAACGAATCGATGAAGAAAAATATAGCCGTGGTAATGGGTGGCTTTTCGGGTGAACACGACATCTCTATCAATAGTGGAACAGAGGTGTACAAGGCGTTGAGCAAGGATAAATACAATGTTTACCGAATAGTTATAGACAAAAAAGATTGGTATCATCTTTCAGATAATAACGAAAAGGTATCAGTGGATAAGAATGATTTCTCCATCACATTAGATGGTGATAAGATAACTTTTGATTTGGCTTTTATTATTGTTCATGGTGACCCAGGTGAAAACGGTCGTTTGCAAGGTTACTTCGATATGATAGGTGTACGCTATAACACTTGTGGATTCTATACTTCGGCACTTACGTTTAATAAAGGCTATTGCAACGCTGTAGTACGCAACTCGGGACTGGTGAATGTAGCAAAGTCGAAGGTGGTCTATCGCAATAATCCTCTTGAATATTCGGCCGATGTAGTTGCCGATATGAAGATGCCCGTGTTTGTAAAACCTGCATCAGGTGGTTCTAGTGTAGGGATGACAAAGGTAAAGGACAGCAGTCAACTTATCGATGCTTTCCGTAAGGCTTTCAACGAAGACTGCGAAGCTTTGGTGGAAGAAGGTATAACAGGACGTGAATTTGGTTGTGGTGTGTTCCAAACAAAAACCGACAGAATTATTTTCCCCATAACAGAGATTATACCAATAGGTCGTGAATACTTTGACTACGAAGCCAAATACGAAGGTTGCTCTAACGAGGTAACACCGGCAGAAGTTGACGACGCAATAACAAAAGAGATACAACAAACAGCCGGAAAACTTTATGATTTACTCAATTGCAGTGGCTTAGTACGATTTGACTTTATATACAACGAAACCGAGAAAAAACTATTCTTCTTGGAGGTAAACACTATTCCGGGACAATCGGCCGAAAGTATAGTGCCTAAGCAAGCTAGAGCCATGGGCATAAGTACCGATAAACTATATGATATGCTTGTGGAAACTTTTTTATAGATAAAATAAAGACAAAAAGGTTGGCAAAATTGCCCAAAATCTATACTATATAGTATTTAGATGATAAAAATAGGAAAAAATATTTATGTAATATAGATATAGTAATGCTTTGATTATTAGTAGCGAAATAGGGCAAAGTATTGTTGTAATAAATAAAAAGTAAAAAAACTATCTGTAATAGAAATAAAATTAGTACTTTTGCAGTTAATTTAATATAGAACAGAAAACAACAGATAAAATAACAATAAAAATATTTAAGTCATGAAAAAAGTATTTTTAATGAGCCTTTTGGCTATCTTTATGATTGGCACAGTAAGTGCACAAGAAAAGAAACAAGAACCAACATCGGGAGCAAAAATCGAGTTTGTAAAGAAGGAACACGATTATGGTAAAATACAAAAAGGTGCCGATGGAAATTGTGTTTTCGAATTCAAAAACGTAGGTAACGAACCTCTTATCTTAGGATCGGTAAAAGCATCGTGCGGTTGTACTACTCCTAATTGGACCAAAGAACCCGTAATGCCCGGCCAAACAGGTACTATTAAAGTTAAGTACAATACCAACAACATAGGTGGTTTTAACAAGACTGTTACAGTACCTTCCAACGCAGTGAACGACCCAAGAGTAATACTAAGAATAAAAGGCACAGTGCTAAAACCCGAAAGCACTCCTACAAACAAATAGTATAAAAACAACAGATTAATGTAAGTAATACAATTATCTCCGTGTACATTGCGGAGATAATTTTTTTAATAACACATCAAAAAAACATATAGTATAATGCCACAAATATCAAAAAAAGGAGCAGAATTGCCTGCGTCGGCTATTCGTAAACTAGTTCCTTATGCAGACGCTGCTAAGGCCAAAGGAGTGAAAATATATCACTTGAACATCGGTCAACCCGATATCGAAACTCCAAAAGGAGCTTTGGAAACATTGAGCAAAACACCAGTAAACGTATTGGAATATAGCCACTCTGCTGGTATAATGTCGTATCGCCAAAAATTGGCTGGTTACTATGCCAAAAACAATATCAACGTAACTGCCGACGAAATAATCATCACTTGTGGTGGTTCAGAAGCTTTGCAATTTGCTTTCACAGTATGTTTGAACCCTGGCGAAGAAATCCTTATCCCAGAACCATACTACACAAACTACAACACTTTTGCCAACATTTGCAACGCTGTTATCAAAACTATCCCTTCTAGCATAAAAGATGGTTTTGCTTTGCCTCCTATCGAAGAGTTTGAAAAAGCCATTACTCCTAAAACTAGAGCTATAATGATTTGTAACCCTAACAACCCTACAGGTTATCTTTACTCGAAAGAAGAGTTGCAAAAAGTAGCTGAAATAGTTAAGAAACACGACTTGTTCTTATTTGCCGACGAAGT
>JAEIGA010004396.1_pt1 | contig 21801 bp, 34 predicted proteins | sample 9270691 | NCBI WGS metagenome assembly JAEIGA01 (sample SAMN17057246, study PRJNA624740) | gut metagenome | biome: biome; isolation source: fecal sample | host: Bos grunniens | place: China: Xizang | collected 2019 | reverse complement strand
TGTAATCCTTTTCTTGTTCATTTACATTTAAACAAGTATAAACATAATCAGCGTCGTTCCAATCAGCTTTAATTGTTATGTGATAAAATGCTTCCATTACTTCGTTCCTGTACTTCCGAAACCGCCTGCACGGTTAGTTTCATTAAGTGATTCTACTTCATTCCATTCAATCTGCTCAAATTTGTTAAGAACAGCCTGACAAATTCTCTCACCATCTTCAATCCACACAGCTTCAAGACCTTGATTAACTACAGGAATACCCCATTCAGCTCTATAATCAGCATCAATAGTACCTACACAGTTAATAAGATTTAGACCCTTCTTGATAGCGAGTCCACTTCTAGGACGAAGTTGTACTTCATGACCTTCAGGAATAGCAGTAAAAATACCTGTAGGAATAAGTGCTCTAGCTCCTGGGTCTAAACGAACCATTGTAGTAGGATGACCTTCCCCAGCATAAATTACTTCTACATCACCAAATGCTTTCAACAAATTTTCAGGTGAGAGTCTACTAAAATCTGCTCTAATGTCAAGTCCTGCAGATGCAGGTGTTTCATACTTGGGTAATTGATTGTTTGATTTGTTAATTACTTCTACTTTCATATTATTCTTACGTAATAAATTATGTTATTTACAGTGTATTTATACCATCCAAAATCTTCTAAGGTAAATGCAGCATCTGCAATATAATGATCAAAATCTATATAAGGAATTAACCATTCTAAATCTGCATCATACAATGAATCTTCTGCACATTGTCGTTCATAATCTAATTCTGAATCTAGTGCTTTTTTAATTTCATTTTCTTCGAATATTATTTCATAGACCCTATCACCACATTCGAATCCAAAAGGACCGAATGCTATTTGTGATTCATCTGTGTCTAGAATATCAGCAAGTGCTTTCCTTTTCTGTTCTATCATTTTTCCAAAATTTATTAGTTATATCATTAAGAATAAATTTCTCTGGAAGTTTACTAATTCTACAAACTTCATACATTTTTTGATTAGTATTAGGGTTGTCTAGTCCTCCTAATTCTTCGATGTAAGGACCTATTTTAATATAATCAAAATCAGACACATTAAGTTCGTCTGGAATATGTTGTTTTCCTGAATACCACGCAGTTTTATACGGATAATCACTTCTTAGTCTTACAGCAAATGCTAAATTACTAATTTCAGCAGGATCTTGATCTCCGCCCATAAAACACACACAAGTTACTCCTTTATTTTTATTAATTAAAGAATAAAGAGATTCAATATTTAAATCTTCTCCAATATCTTCTCTTAACCAAGGAGAATGACATCCTTTACAATTATTAGGACATTGTGATATATTAATACATAATGTTATCTCGTCAGGTATTTCACTAAAACTGACTAAAATATCAACGTATTTTAACATAATTTTCAATAAAATATAGTACTTCTTGATATTTATCTTTAGCTAATATTTTCAGAAATTGTTTCTGTGACTTCGTTAATTTCATGAGTTTCAGTGTCTAATATAAAACATTTTCTACAATCTAACATAGCTATATAATTATCTTTATAATAATCATCAATAGTAGGATATGATAGAGAATGAGAAAATATTTGATAATAATTTAACTGACTTGTATTAAAATATGGTATGTGTTCATAAATATCAGCCCATAAACAACTACCGTATCTATCACGTCCACCTCTTTCACGAGATACCATTCCGAGAACACGTCTACCTATTTCGTGAGACAACCAAGAATTAATTTCATTTTCAGATAAATTAATATTTAAAAGTTGTTTATCTGTATCCGATAATTCAACAAATTCGGAAAATAACAATGATTTACCAATAGGTTTTTTATCGGTTACAGTATCAAACCAATCTTTAAGTACACCTGCGTGACTAAAAATGTAGTTTTCAATAATTCGTATAACTTGAAAATGATGTAAATTTTTAGTATACAATTCAGTAAGTTCATCTAATCGACTATCAATTCTTCTACATCCCCACACCTTATTAAACGGAGGAATATAATGATGATCATGGTTTCCCCACAATAACGTTACATTTCTGTGTTCTTTCTTAAACTGAAGAATTTCTTTAAAGTTTTCAATAGCTTGCTCTTCAGAAATATGTTCAAATTCATAAGGATCGAGATAATCCCCTAAGAAGATTACCTCATCAACCTTATCAACATAATCATAAACTTTCTTCCAGAAATCACGACCATGAACATCTGGAATTATGAATATTTTCATTAATAAACTAAATAACAATTTAAACATTCTACAATCTTATCAAAGTAACACTGATTAACTTCAGAGTAAAAAGCTTTGATAGGTTTCTTATTTATTTCATCATACAAAAGAGCAAATGGGACTTGTTTAGCCCCATAACCTCCTTTTAATTTGTATGATTTTTGTTTTTCTTTATAAATATCCTCGTTAAAGTATTCCACAGTAACTATAGGACATTTTTCTTCGATATATTGTCTTAATTGATTAACTAATACAACACTATCGTTATTAACAGCTAACTTCAGTTCCATGACTATATGTTCGTTTTTCAGCTTCCAAACGTCTGGGATTACTATAAGCACTTAAAGGTCTAAGATAACCAATAATTCTTACCCAATAATCAATATCTTCGGAATTACATTTAGGACATTTAGTTATAGGAGCATTTACTACATGACCACATGTTTTACATTCACTCATAGGAATATTAAATGTAAAATAGTTAACTCCTTCACTAATACAGAAATCAAGTATCTTATTATATTGTTCTTTAGACAAATGTTCATCTAAATGAATGTGACAAGCTTGACCTCCATCACAATAAGGAGCAATATCTTTACCGTGAAGTTTTAATTTATCAAGTACAGATATATTTTTATCCCACTGTTTAAAGAAATAACTACTATAAAGATTTTGATCTTCAGGGACATAATATCCGTCAGATTTATCCCATTCATAAAGCCTGACAGCAACGTTTTCTCCCAATTCTGTTACACCCCTTCAGAAAAAATTATTTTAATTTCTTCTATTGGCGAAGGGTGATTAATCAAATAATATAAATCCTTATTAGGACCAAATTCTCCAAATAATTCTTTTTCGTGTATAACTCTAGTTAAAATAGCTTCCTCTTTAGAATTACAAGTCCATTGATAATGTTTGTAATCTTTCATTATTCGAGCAACCCATTTATTAGTTTGTTTATTAAAATTTACTCCTGTAATAGAATCTTTTTTCTTCATATTTTTTGCATTATCAGATTGAGTACAAATTCTTAAATTGTTAATTCTATTATCCAAGGAATTTCCATTTATATGATCTACTACTCTGTCTATAGAGTATTTTTCATCATAAATTTCTAATAAAAATCTATGTAATAAAACCTTACGTCCAGCTATATTAATAGCGGCATAGTTTTTATTATCATGAGACCTCATATAAATTTTATATTCCTCTAGTAAATTTTTTTTATCTTTGTCTATTAAAGTTACACCTCGTTTGTTTCCTTGTGTGTCGTACATAACAACTTCATAGTAATTATCTTTTTCTATATATTCATTGGTAGAATAGATAGTTCTTTCTAAAATTTTACCATGTCTAGAAATCTGCAAATAATGTTTTTGACAATAACTACGTCCGTTAAAAGACATATGTTTTCTATCTCCACAAATACAGCATTTTTCTATTTCTTTTTTATGTTCTCTGACACTAGGATCTGTAATTTTTCCGAATTTTTCTAATTGATTGTAATGTTTTTCACAAACTATCCAATCATTAAATCTCCTCATTTTAAACTCGGAATTACTACACCCACAAACAGCACAAACAGAATCTTTTGGAATTCTTGTTCTGGGTCTTTTTTCTTTTACAATGTTTTCAATTTCTAAAATATTCATAACAAAAATTTTTAAAGTTTAACATTAAAATTATTTATTACAAATATAATAAAATTTTCTGACATTACAAAATTTTTATTTTGTTTATTTGATTAACGGAGAAAATTCTTCGATTTTCTCTCTCTACTTAGTAGAGTTCAGACTGTCGCATACATTTAAATAATTAAATGCCTCTTACACTCAGTCGTTCACGCTGCCCGAAACTTGTAAAGTTTCTGCTTGCGCCCTGTCGCCACACTGGACTTCCAAGTCAATTAGTAAGAGTTTTACATCCCCAGAGAATTTAGGGATAGCTTCAGAATTAAATAAGAACGGTTTCTTCTTATGATGAATACTATGTAATTTATTTTGTTCCTTAATAGTACCAAATACTAACTTAAGAAAATCTTTATACTCTTCATTATTACTTATCTCTAATCCTAAGAATTGAGCGGCTTCACAATAACCAATTATACCAATAGTACTATAAAGTTTCTTTAAATAAATATAATTAGCATTAGAAGATGCGTAAGCACCTTTATCTTCCCATTCATAAAGCATAGTTTTATAAGCAATATGATACTTATAAACTCTATCGAGAATGCCAATCAACCAACCTTTAAATTGTTCAGGATTCCAAGAATCGTAAGTTCTATAAAAATCTTGAACAATGCGATTTATATTCAATGTTATTACATTACAAGAACCAGTCATAATTCCCTGTAGTCCGTTAATTGAACTAAACGTATTATCTTGAATTTCATTTAACACTCTACAACACGAAGCTAGACTAGAAGGATTATCACTAAGATAGCAAAAGAAGCTTCCACCTTTAGCCCATTCCTCAGCACACAATTCTTTGTACGTCTTATCAATATTATCCTTACCGTCATGAACCATAGCCATTGTAGTTACTGGGAAGGTAAGCGGTTTAATAAGTCGCAATTCACGATGTAATTCCATAAAAATTCTCTGAAGACAATCTACAGCTTCCCATTGAGGTTGTGTACCATCCGGATAATAAAAATCTTCAAATAATGAATTAAAATACGTCTTATCATAGTAAGAAAGATTACTGAACGGTGAGTTAAAGCTTCTATTGCCTGCTGGTTGATTCACACCGTATATGAATTGCTTCATACCCTTACGAATATAATCTTTAATGGTTAGTTTCTTTAACCAATGATCACTGCTGATAATACAATCTAATTTATTATACCATTGTGAGCCAAATTCTGCAATAACATAATAGTTGAGAGCAATCAAATATTCACCTGTAGCAACGGCACCTTTACATTGGGAAGAAAGTAAGAATATCAAATTGGTAACCTGACCACTATATGATTGAATATCATTTGGAGCATTCGGAGTTACCATATCAATATTACCCACACCTTCACTCATCAATGGATATAATGATGCCGCCATACAATATGGCTTTAATACAGATGTTGAAGCTTCGTCGTGAGTATAAATAATATGGTTTTCTAAATCTTTAATATACTGAGAAGCTACTTCTGGGAACATTTTCTTTAATTGCTTCTTCATTCTGTAACGTTGAATTTCACGATTCTCACGTTTTCTATCTTCACCTTCTAAAGTCGCAACATTCTTAGAAGATACATTAGCGTTAGCATCTGTTTCAGAAGAAGTGGCTGCATTTTCAGTACTATTTACAAATTCATCTTGATAGTTAATTTTAGCAATCAGTTCTCTGTAATGAGATTGTTCATTACGATAAGATGAATAAGCAGTTGCTACATCGTCATAACCATAATCACGTAGAGTCTCAATTACAATATCCTGAATTTCTTCAATAGTAATTCCATCCCAAATATACATATCTTTAACCATTTGCTCAATATGGTCAGTACGTTCATCTGGACAACAAGCATCAAAAGCTTTTGAAATTGCTATTACAATCTTATTAGGATTAAACTCTTGTAAAGTTCCGTCACGTTTTACTACTTTCATCATTAAATACCCATTATATCAGAAATTAGAAGAGTCTTCTCAAACTTATTAGTGAGATCTCTTTTATCTTGTGTAATAAGGTCAGTAAATGCATTATAAACAGTAAATCCATCTACTCGGTCATCTGTAGTATAATATCCCGATTTCTCGTTATAAAACAAATCTTTATATACTTCAATAGGAGTAGATTCTGCAAGTTTTACAGTTCCAAATCCATTGTTATATTTACTTCTAATACAATTATCAACCCAATGTCCGAGATTGTCAAAAATTGTATCACGCTTAAATTCCATATTTACAAGTTTCTCAAGATTTACTCTGACGTCATCTGTTACAGCCATCATATTTCTCAAAAAACTATAATTAATTGCTGACTCTGGTTCAAGCTCTGCTACGTTAAGCATCTCAGGATTAAATACAGTAAGATTTAAGCAAGCCATATTTAATGCACCTGTATAAAACTTCACAAGAGGTTTTCTTGTGTCTAGTGCATAAATCATACTAATAACTCTTTGATGATTATCCCAAGCGTATTCATCTGGTAATACGGCTTGAATCCATACTCGATTATAAATAACATCATCAAAGTTAATTTCACCTTCCTTAGTTAAAGAAATCTGATCAGCAGGTTTAACATTAATGATGAAGTTATCTGTAAGATCAGAAACTTTGTTCATAAAGGGTGTAACATACTGTTCGGGAGTAAAATACTCTTTGTCTTTAATGCGGGTTGCTTTACCTTTCATTAATTGCGTTAAATCAATTTCCATTATTCGTCTTCATAAGGATTATATTCTTTAATTTCTATATCTACACCTTTAGATTTCCAATAATCTATCACATCTTGTTTATTACTGGTAGGACTACAATCCATTACAGTAAAACGAAATCCACACTCTTCATGTTCATTTCCGTAAAAATTTGTGCAATTTTCAAGAAGTTCTAATACTTTATCAGTAGCTTCTTTTCCGATTACATCTTTAAGTTTAGGAGTCTTTTCATAACCTCTATATCCTGGATGATATTCATCCTCATGTGCTTCTATATATTTATCTTTAGTACCACCATTAACAAAATAGTCTTTTACTAAATCCATATGGGCTTTAGTATTTCGTCTAATGTGATATGCATAAATATAACTTTCAATTATGTCGGTATATTCTTCCTGACTTAAATAATGTTGTCTGTAAAAAGGAAAATTTTTATCCTCTTCACCTCTCTCTGCCTTTGTGAGAATTTCATCCCAATCAGCAGGAGGTTGAGCTTTTGCATACATTTCTTTATAACATTCGTGTACAGCTCTTTCTAATACTTTAATTCTGTTCATCTTTTTTAAATATATTATTAAGAATTTCACCTGTATTAGCTAAATTCAAACCAGTTATAGTATCAAAAGAATAATCCATTACATCAAAAGCTTTCATGACTTCTTTCATTTCTTCATCATCCCAGTACTCACTAGGACTTTTATCCGTCTTTAATATAAGAGGTTCTAATGTGTCTAATAATTTCTGTACTTTATCATCGATAGTTATATGACTTACAAATTTCTCATTAGTCATTAAAAACAATCCAAAATTAGATATGATGAAATCTTGTACAGAATCATACCCTTTAGATAATTCAACTAGTTTCTTTGGAAACTTTTTAAATTTCTTGTGTTTAATTTTAAAGTAATAGCCTATGTTTTGTAAAAATGCTTTCTTTAAACATGTATTGAAGCCTCTCATTGTTTTAGCTTCAATATTTGCTTTACATTCATGCAAAACTGTAACTATTTCTTTTCCGTTAAAATACCATCCAAATCCATCTGTATAATACAATTTAACAAGATTTAGTTCTCCGTTAGAAGAAGCGTAAATTGCGTGTTTAAATTGATCTTCTAACACAGATTCACAAGGTACATTACCATCCTCATCAATTATAGGCTCTAAAATCATTTCGCCTGTAAAATCATTCCAAACTTCCATTTAATGGTTAATTAGCTGTTAAGCATTTCATATTAAATTACGTTTAAATCTGTTAATAAATAAAAAAAGGGTAACTGCCCAAAAGCAATTACCCTTAAAATATTAGATTTTGAAATTAAGCCTCAATACCGAAGCAGATCCACTTACCGTTCTTAGTATTCTTAGAAGGAGTATAGAAACCTTTAGCTACTACAGCCTGACCTTCAACAACTTCCTTAATCTTCTGAAGCTCAAAGTTGCCCTTAAAAGCACCAGTCTTATACATTTCCTTCATAGCGTTCAAAGCATCGGCCTTGTTTGTATTCCACTTACCGAGTGTAATACCGGTCTCAGTGTCTACAGCTACATAGGTAGTCTCATACTTACGCTTACCTTCACCCTTTACATTCTCAATGCGATAAGGACGCTCACGTGTATCCTTAATAGCAGAATCAACAGTAATCATACAACCAAGACCAGCCTTCATTTTAGTATGCTTGTTCAAATAATCAAGCATGAACTCCTTAATATCGCGTTCAGATACAATACCCTTCTGTTTCTCCATCCAATTGTTATAAGCCTGTGTAGCATCCTTAAAATACTCGAAATAATTTTCATTCATAATTTCCTTAGCTGCGTCCTTACTCTCTGCTGCGATTTCTACCTTCTTAAAATTCAAAATTTGTGTACTCATAATAAATAAAAAAATTTAAAACATAATCATTAACATTAATCTAGTTTATTTTTTAATCTAAGTAATGTTTATCATTACTGATGTATTCAAATATACTACACCAATAAAGAAAACCCAACTGTTTTCATCTTAAAAAATGTTAAAAATAATTTAACTTATCTGTACACTTTATCCTAAAACGGACAATAATTATTCAGCAATTTTAATATTGTTTTAGGCATTTCTTTAGGTTTTAAACCAAAGTCTGGGAAAGTCTTACACCCATACATTAAATCCTCACAAATGACTCCTAATGCCTTGAAAAAGGTCTTTTTTACTAAATCGGGAAAATCTTTTCCTATTTGTAAAATTACATCGTAACAAGTTAAATTCTTTCCTTTTTGTTTCAATTCATTAGTAACATAACAAATTAATGATATTAATGCAAGTTTGTTATTAGCATCTGTGTTAAGATAACCTAAACTAAAATATTTATTATAAATTGCTGTTAATTTTTCAAAACTTATATTTTCCATCGAATGAATATCCTTTGTAATACATTAAATACGCAGAATATCTTATAAGCTTTTTAAGTTCATAAAACCCAAGCTTTATTTCATCGAATGTTACAGGCACAACTTTACTATAGTAATTAGGAATAGTAGATACTACTAAATAGTTAGCTTGTTTTTTACTATCTTCTATACCATAAAATTGTTTTGCACACAAGTTTAATAGATATAAATAGAAAGCGATTTCTCTATTATAATGATACCTTACCTTTGCATCATCAAACGTATTTAGCATTTGACCATGTGTTTTAACATCATTAACTGTTATAGTTTCAGTTTCTGTGTCTATAGTATAGTTGTCTAATTTAGCTTTTAAATGTAAAATAATTTCTTTACCGTTAGGCATTATTGCTTTTACATCCAATAATATAGCTTGCTCGCATTCCGAAATGGGATCTGTTATAATACCAGTCGGTTTGAGCAGGCTCATAGCTAAATTATTATTGTGCAGAGCTTCAATACAAGCATTAGCTTTATCTAACATTGGCTTATCTAAGAATCGAATTTCTTTAGTTTCATCTAAATCAAATTCATACCTAGAACGATTTTTCCAATAGTCAGCACACTTTATACGAACCTCTTTAATTCTATCAGGAGTCATTTTATCCTTATAATAATCAATTTTATTAGAAGCTTCTATAATATCAGCATCCGTTATTTCTCTTTGACAATATATAGGATAAAGAACATCAGCAACACCTCCTAGCTTTGCAGTAGGTTTTCCGGTGTCTTCTGCTAATTTAAACAACTCTGGTTGCAGTATTTGTTCATGTACCGCACTTCCAAGAGCAAACGATGGATTAAACGAAGATTTAAAACCATCAAAAAACTTTTCAGGAGTACCACCTTGCTTAGGATTCAACAAAGTAAGTCTAGAATTACTTATATAACCACTATACTGTTCTGAAAAGTAAACTTCATCACTAATTTTTTGTAATCGTAAAGTTTCCAATAAAGGAACTATTTTAATATCGTTTAATTCCATCCCAATGTTTCTAATAGTAAGTTATAAGCTTGTTCTATCTCTTCAATATCAAGAGAATAAATTCTAAATACAGGGTCTCCGTTTTGGTTATGAGGTCTATCAATTAATAGTGCAGGAAGTCCAGATTTAATAGCTTTCTGAACATTACTAATACTATCATCAATTAGTACGTCACAACGTCCTTTAATTATATCAGCTTTATTTCCGTGCTGATAATACATTTGATAAATAGGTTTAATAGGAAGTCCGTGTTTTTTTAAGCAATTTCTTGTATATACCTTACTATTTATACGTTTAGTTGCATAAATATGAGGTTCGAAATTAGGACGTTCTAACAAAGATAAATTTTCCCAAAACTCTTTATCTAGTCTTAGTTTATTTACATTCCTTGTTATTCTATCATTCGTCATATTTTTTTCACCTGGGAATCTTTGTCGATATGCTTCAAAGAACCCAAAAACTGTATCGTCTAAATCTAACGCAATACGTAATTTTTTACATGAATTCATCTATTTCGTAAATATCTCCAATTAGTATTTCATACTTATCACAAAGTATTTGACAAAATACATCAAAATCTAGTGTATCATCTACATCATATACTTCTGTGTAAGCATTCTTTATTTTATCCTCACACTGTTCTCTGGTATTACATACAAGTTTCTTAATATAAATACCAGCATCATCCAAAATAGGACACAAATAAATATTCATCGTCTTGTAATTAATTCATAAAAGTAATTTATAGGTATTATAACAACTTGACCTCGACTATTCTCACCATCTTTTCCTGCTTTTTTCCATGCTAAACAAAAAGGTTTTTCTTTATCAGAACAAGCGTCCCTTATATCAAAATAATTAGGAAGGTTCTGTGTATATTTACATTGAATATTAACAGGTAACTTACCACTAGGATCACAAATATCCACTTTATCAGCATCTAACATTTTATTTTGTGATCGAGAAGATATACAATCAACATATCCAATCTCTCTAAGCTTGTGTATTACCTCTAATTCGTAAGCATTACCTTTAGTTTTGTTCTTTTTAGCTTGTTTACTCCTTTTAACAACAGGATCAGCCCATTCAAAAGTTATACCATCTTTAGATTTAGCACCAGAACCAGGTTTGTTAGCTCTAGATTTAATAGAGTTAATTGGTAATCCTATTTTTTCGGAAGCCTCTTCTATGGTTTGAAATGTTTCAGTACTTTTATCTTTATAAGTTGCAATAACACTCGTATTAGTCTACTTTTTTGCCATAATTATTTATCCACTCTTTAATTAATTCTTTAACTTTTTCTCTTCCGTATTTTTCAACTAAATCGCTAAAATCTTTACATTCAAGTTTTCTTGGTATATAAAAATATTCTAATTCAGGTTGTGCCTTTTTTATTTTATTCATGTTAGATATTCCAGGAAGATCATTATCATAAAATACAACAATTCGATCAAATCTTTCTTTTAATTCTTCTAACATTTTATCTGTCATAAACTGAGTTTCGCTATTAGGAGCTACAGCGTTTATACCAAAACTATACATACTTGCAACATCCTTCATAGATTTAGTTATAACTAATAATTTACCTTTTTTAGGTAATTGCTTATATCCTTGAATTGTTTTTGAAGATACATTACCCACAAAACGATACTGAGTTCGATGTGGGTAATATATTCTCCATTGTTCTATATTTTCTTTTTTACCAAAATAGTATCCATAAATTGGTATGTGTTGTGCAGATTGATCATGTAAAACACCATTCAGAAATACATTCTTACAACTATAGATATTAAATTTTTTAAGAATATCTTTAGTTATACCATATTTATTCCACCACTTTAATTCAGATTCAGTGAAATCTTTTATTTCTACTTGAATGAAAGTTTGTTTAGTTCCTTCAAATTTAGGTTGTATTTTAAACTTTTTAGGAGGAGATTTACCTTGAATATATCCGAAATCTCTCGCTATTATATTTAACGCTTCGTGATAAGTACAATGGTATTTTTCCATTACGACATTTTCAAACGAAAGACATTGATTAGTAGCAAAATCCTTAAAATACAGATTACCTGACTTTCCTCTAAAATAACTACAGGTTTTATGTTTATCATCCCTCAAAGGGGAGATAAACAAACCTTTTTTAACGGGAACACCCAGGTAATATGCCATGTAAGTTTCTTCGGAATTTCTTTCCAATAAGTATTCCCTAGTTATTTTTGTATCAAATTCAAACATAGGGAATTAGTATTTAATTAAAGGAGACTCTCCAAATCAAAAGGATCTTCATCTTTAGCCTCAGGTAGCTCAGCAGGCATTTCAGTAGGTTTAGCTGAAACTATTGCATTACGCTGAGTGTCTTCATAAGCACTAAAGCTAAGTTTATCCATATTATCATTAAAAGGAGAGCTTACCCATGTATACCAATCTCCTACATTTACTTTATTATTTGTAGCAGTTTTCTCATCTTTAGCCTGTGCAATACCAGTACAGTTAGGAAGTGTGGCATACACATGACCATTGCTGTTACGACCAACAAGTTTCATATTAGTAGTCTTTTTATCAACAGCAGCGTCTACAATCTTCTTATAGAATCCCATCATTTCTTCAAAACTTCTAGCTTTACCAGCTACAGCTTTAAACTTCTCAAAAGACTCAGGAAAGAAAGCATATCCAATAGCTGCCATCTTATCACGAGTACGTTCCCAATTACTAGGAAGTTCACGCTCACCACCATTGCTCATAGGCATTTTACCACGAGCGTTGTCCTTTTCAGGATTATTCAAATAGAAAATACTTTCTGTATAAGTACCTTCGTTATTACCAAAAGTAATCTTTAAACATTTCCAAGTATTACCATTAGCACTAGTACCTTCAGAAATTTCAGCACTCTTAATTGCTACATTCTCATTAATTGAATAAGGTTTAAGATAAGAATTATTACTTGCGGGTTTAGTATCAGCAAAAGATGCAAAATTAAATGACATAAAAATTTAATTTTAAAGTTTAAAAAGTTAATCTAAATTATTAGAGATTAAAATCAAATTCAATCTCATCATCTTCAATATTACTAAGATCAAGCTCATCTTCGATGTTTATGATCTCATCAGGAATTTTAGTTTCTTCGGGCTCCTTATCACCTTTTAAATAGAAAATACCAGCAGTATCAGTAGGTTCTAGTTTAAACACTGTACCAAATGCTGATAACTTCTCATTAGCAGCTCCTCTATAACTTACTGTGTTAGTTTTAGTAAGTTTATTTCCAGAGTCTTCTTTATCGAAGGCTCTTCCAGTTCCTATAATAGGAACAGAAGCTTTACCTTGTTTCTTATACCTGACGTCTATACGACAGTCTTCATAGACTTCTAATAAATCCGCAGCACCTTGAGAAAGTACTAGTTTATTAGATTCAAGCGTAATTACAGGTTCTGTATTAGTATCTGCTTTCTTTGTAGTCTTAGTAGATTTACTAGACTTTTTTTCAGAAATAGTATCTACGGTCACTTCATCTTTTCCAATATAAACGATTTCACCAGTTTGTTCGTTTACGTCATAATGAAAAATAATGTCTAACTTCATTCTTCTCCGTTTTCAAATTTATTGATAGTATCTATTACTGCTTGCATGTCTTGGTCGATATACAAATCTGTGAAACAACCTTTAGTGCTTCTGCAAGTATCAGCACCTAAAGTACGTGTTCTAAATTTATATTCGATAGTATCATCAGCTTGTATAAGTTTTTCAGCATAAAGAAGATAATTAAATAAACCATCCACATTTACACTTCTATCCAATAATTTTCCAGTGGTAAACAATTTATATTTCGGATCAATATCAGTACCATCATTAACAATATGCGAAATGAATACCATAGTAAGATCATCACGCATTGTCATAGCTTCGATAATAAAGTCATAATAATGTTTAGCTAACTCAGTATGTTTATCATAACCTTTCTCAAGAGCTCTTGTCATTAACTCTTGTGTTAGCAAATAGTTAGCGTCATCAATTACTAAAGTTTTGATATGAGGCATGCTCTTATCTACTATTTTTACAATTTTAGACACTTGATTAAAGTCATTACTAAAATACCAATTACCAGAAGGTTTACCTCCTTCAATTTGAAGCTTTTTATACTTTTTACGGAATCCAGGAATAGTTAATTGTTTAGGAGTACAGCTTATAATAAAAGTTTCCTCTGAATTTAAAGTAGCTAGAGATGAAGATTTACCACAGTTGCTAAATCCACCAATACCAATGATTTGACTCATTATAATACGTAATTAAAATTATTTTCGTGTGTATCTAATTTTTTATTCGTATTTAATAAATACGTAGGATCTGTATAAGTTTCATAATCATAAATTTCATCGGGTTTAGGTAATTCCGCAAAGGTATTTATTCCTCCAAAGAAATTCATACCTATCTCAACATCACAATCACCATAACGATTTTTCAAAATCATCAATGAACGGAAGTTATTTTCAAGTATTTCTATATTATATTTCTTATAAGTCTTTAAACTATCACGATTAGGATTGTATAAAGCTAACATAATATTACAGTCTTGTACTGTATTACCTGAATCTTTAGCATCATTGATTGTAAATGCTGATTTTCCTTGTTTAAAACGTTCAATATTACCTTGCTCTCTATTAGCTTGTTGAATTACAACAGGGCTAATACCACACTTCTCACGAAGTGTTACGAGATAGCTAGATAAAGTATCTATTTCTTGTTTTAAACTATGTCCTTGTTGAGGTCTTACTAAACCTACGTGGTCTATGACTACATTATAAATTAAATTAGGATTATTAGGTATATAAGATAGTCTAGTATCAGTTTCTACAAACTTGCCAAGTTGCTCTAACCTAGATTTGAGAATAGCATACACAGTATTTGCGGATACAGATTTATCATATATTTCTAATTTTTGACTTATTTTATTTATCCAAGGTAAACATTGTTGAATTAAGTCATAATGTTCATCAGATAAAACATATTCTTTCTTTCGTGATAAAATTTCTTTAAAAGAAATTTGAATACCATAAGTCTCAAAAAGATATATAGACAATAATTTTATATATAGAGACAATTCATTCATCTCCAAACTAAAAAACAATATCTTAAAGTCATCATCATCTAAGTGTTCCATAAGTGGTTTATATACATATGCATATAATGCAAATGAAGTTTTACCACTACCTGAATTACTTAAAATTAATGTATAAGTTTCTCTAGTAACTCCATCTATAATACTTTCTAATTTAGGCAATCCCATAGGAATACCTTTATTTAATCCTAATCTACCTCTATTAATTTCTTGTATTAATAAATCAGAAATCATAGCAATTTAATAGAATCGTAGTTATATCCAGTATCTCCGTTTTTAAGAGACTCTAATTCATCCCATTTATGATTACGAACGAACTTAGAAATACTATAATTAATTATATTATTATCTTTAGCCCATTCTACTAAATCAATGATTTGTCTATGTTTATCGGGATTCCAATTTATCTCCTTACCATAACGGCGATAAAAATCTTCTGGTGAATCATCTTTATCAGATATAGTTCTTAATCCTACTATATTACCATTAATATACCCAAATTGAGGATACACATTCCATAATTCTTCTCCAATTTCAAAAGAGCATTTATAGAAATGTTTTACCTTATTTTTATTCAAAGGAACATCATAAGGATCCCATTTAGATCCTACTTCTGGAATCTCATAAGACTTATTAATCAATTCAGATTCTTGAAGTCTTTTTAACGAATTAGCTATACTTCCTCTAGATTTCTCATCTAAAGTAAAGTACATATTAGTTAGTTCTACATCATCTTCCTCTTGTTTTAGAAGAAGGATTTCGAACAATATAAGTTCTGTAGGTGTAATTTTATAGGTATCACACCAAATCAACATTTGTTTTAAACTTAGATGCTTCACATGTATAAATTAATAGTTAACCACTAATCTATACACTAAGTTGTTAATTGCCTATTAAAGATTTATAACTTAGTTACGTGATTCTGTTGCAGTCTCTAGAAGTATATTATAATCCTCTTTCAACTCTTTAACAGTATTCTCAAGTTTAGAAATCTTATGGATAAGAGCTCTTACTTTCTTTTCATAACTTTTAACCATAGTATCATACTCTTTCTTAGAATAATAAGTTTCCATAATTAAAAACGATAAGTAAATTTTTGAACTTTCTTTTTATAAGTTTCGTACGGTTCTCCTTTTAATAACTTCATGAGATTTTCAACGTCTATTGTCTCGTATTTACCATCAGGATGTGCTTTACGATACCATTCACATTCCACGGTATCTTCAAGTACCAAAGTAAACATCTCAGCATATTTAGAACCTTCTTTTCGAACTACTCGTCCAGTACGTTGGGTACTTTTAATAGAACTAGAATCTAATCCCATTACTATTCCCACAGACAAACCAGCACAATCAAACCCTTCATTAGCTAATTGGCAACTGTTTATTACACCTTTGTCCAATTTACTAAATTCATCAACAGTAATCCTATTTTTCTTTTTACCTTCTTTGCCTGTATATACATAACCAATACCTACACTTTCTGCCATTTTTGTATTAGCTGAGAAAGTAATAATTTTTTTATCTGAACGATGTTTAATTATTTCTTTAGCTATTTCAATTTTTTGCGGATGATTATATATAAACTTTTTTCGAGATTGTAACGCCCTCATAAAAGCAGCTGACTTGACTGTTATCTGTTTAAGTACAGCAGATTTCTCTTCTTTTGTACCATTGGGACACATTCGATCACGTAAAGCTAATTTATTCTTTATTCCGGATGATCCCAACAAACTCATAGCCAACCCAAAATCGAAGTTAAAAAACTCAAAATTAGCTACAAACTCTTTATTATACTTTTTATATTCCTCTATGTCTTTGGCAGTTATGATTACTTGATACTCTGTAAAATCAGAAACCCAACCACTGAGTTTTGCTACTTCTAACGTTACTTCATCAATTACAGGACAGTACCTTTCTACAATTTCATGTTTACCATCAAGTCTCTCCAATGTTGCAGTTAAACCTAATATAAGTTTATACTTTACATTAACAAACACTTGTTTAAAGAAATCTGCGGGACTCCGATGAATTTCATCTATGACTAACATATCACAAATATAACCATTTTTAGCTGTTGTATTAATAATTTGAACTGTTACATTTAAACTAAGTCCTTGACTATCTAAAATACCTGTCCATTGGTCTTTTAAAGTATCTGTAGGAACAACTACAAGTACTCTAATGTTAGGATATTTAGATAATACTTTCTTAATACAGTCAATAGCCATCTTGGTCTTACCAAATCCCGTGCAGGCTATTATAGTACCTTTTCCCTTAGATTGTAACCATTTATTAACTGCCTCGGCCTGCCTTTCATCACGACTGACAGGTCCAAATAAATCACACATCTATTTCGCGTGTCACATCCCAACCCTTTACTTCTGCTACTTTACAAATTTCTTCAATTTTTGTCTCCCACTGCTTAGCTTGAGATTCACATTGATCTTGGAAACGATAAAGTACTTTATTAGAAAGCAACTTAAGTTGGTCTGTAGTTAAATTGGCATACTTATCACGCTTTAGTCTACACATAGATCTAAACTCAGAATAAGTAAGACCAGTATCTTTAATACGCAATATAATAGAAGGATTAAGTCTTAACTCTTTCATAACTACTTCCAATCTATTAACTGCCTTTCCTGTATTAGGATCTTTAATATACAATCCGCCTTCAGAAACTGGTTTTTGCATTTCTTGCTGGGTAAACCACAATCCCATCTTAACAATAAAATTCAAAGTAAGATGTGAATTATCAAATTGACCAAGCGAGTCGAGACAAGCATCGAGAACTAAACTAATAGGAATTCTTTCATACTCAATAGGAAGACCATTCATAATAGTACTAATAGGAATTATCTTAATAGTATCATTATTCAATTGATCTTTATTGTTACTAATAACAGCTCTCAAATCTTCAAGGCAATTGGTTGTTGTATATTGTTTCTCAGAACGGAACCATCTGATAAGAAGTTCAGCACGACAACGTTGAATCTGATCATTTACAATATTCAACAAAGTCTTTCTACCAGGATTCTTAGAATCGTTATTATAGAGCATTTCGATGCAATGCTTATAATACTTTCTAAGCTGTTCGTAAGAAGCATCCATTAACTTAATTTCCTCTTGAACACCATTTATTTTAGGCCCCTTCCAAACAAATGTGTTTACATCATTAGCCTTCTCAGCAAGCTTCTCAGCAAGCAAATCTCCCAATTCGGTCATAAATTATAATCATTTAAAATTCCATAATTTTCATCTATTAAATAATTAATCTAAAACAATATCAGCAACGGCTTTGGATTCTCTTATAAACTTTAAAAATATTATATTAGTTTGTTTATAAGAAACAAAATCCTTACCATCAAACCACTTATCTAATCCTTCTCGAACATATTTCACAGTCACATAACCAACGTCTCCAATATTAACAGAACCTCCTTCCCAATTAGGAAATCTTACGCACATAAAATACTTATAATCGTAATCTTGAAATTCTAAATCTTCAAAGACGTAGCTTAAATAACCTAAACCATCACTAAAATGTGCTACAAGTTTAGCGTGATATGTTACTTCTTGGGTTTGCATTTAAATACATTTACATCCTCAAACATTTTACATCCATACGCTGCAAAATTTCCTTTAAGGTTATCCATATTAGGAACACAAGGGTATTTTAAGCAATGTTTGCAACTTCTTTCAGGAAATCTATAATGAAACCCATCTTTGTCTTTAAAAATTAATTCATTAGAAGGCATAGTATAAATACCAACCCTACTGCACTATAACAATATATATTATTTCTTCTTTGTTTAGTTATAGTAGAATTTAGATGTTCTATTGATAAATTAGATTCATTGATCTGTTGTTTACAATACAAAATCTGTTGCGTTTTAGTTGAGTCTATTTTTCTCCACACACTATTAATTTGTTCTAAGTTATAAATTTTAGATTCTAATAAAGGAATCTTTTCTGTTAATAATTTATGCTCAGTAAATATTAAATTAGTGGTACGCAATTGTTCACTTGTTATTGTAATGTTCGAGATATTCTGTGAAATAACACAGGTTAGCGGAATCACTGTTAGACATAATAATAGCAGTATCTTCCTCATATTCTCGTTCAATATATTTTATTTTTTCTACTATAGAATCATTAACAATATAGAAACTATCTATAATTGTATCCATAATAGGAGGTTGTGTTATTTCTGAATTATCAGGAATAGACCACGTTCCTATTAAATATCCTATAATAAAACAAATTAAATATTTAAGAATTTGGTAGATTCTTTGCAATATCTGCATAAGTACTTAACAATTCAGGATTATTCTTCAAAAGATCCACAAATCGTTGTTCCTCATCAGTCAATGCGCAATACATGTCAATAGCTTCAGTTTCAGCTTGAACCTTCTTCATTTTCTCGTTATAACCAGGAATCACGCAATTAGGATCACGCTTAATATAATCAGCTTCTTGTCTAAGCAAAGCTTTTACAACTGCAGTATTAATTACACCAGGTTCCGTAGACACCAAAGTTGGTACAAACTTAGCAGGATCAGTACGACCGTATGCAATCTTCTTACCTATTTCTTCGTCAAACTCATCAGCTAAGTTACAAATTGAACAACCAACAGTTAAAGTTCTTGCAACTTCTGTAAAACAATCATCATTAAAATAAAGTTCTACAGTTGGATTAACTCTACTTACTGCACACAGTACAAATTTGTGTTCTTTACCTGCAAAGTCGACAAAACTGTCAGTCAAATACTCTACTACTTCTTTCATACTAATTTAAATTTATTATTAATTAAATATTCTTCTGGAGCGAACTCCAATGTTAAAAATCGAACTAATTTGTAGTTTTTTTCTTCTTTTTTACCTTTCTTTTTCTTTTTCATTTTAATAGGTTCGTCTGAGGAATAATATTTAGTGTCTACTAAAGCAGCACCATTTTTCCATAAAGCATATACTTCACTACAATAGATAAATTTTTCATTAACTACAACTCTTAGTTCATCCTTTTCGTAAATCCTTGGTGATGTTGTCATAAAATAATTTTAAAGTTTTCCAAATAAAATCATTTTCATTGGGATTATAACAACAGTTCCATGAACATTTTTCGTAATGTTCTTTTATATCATTAGGATACGGATTATCCAAATAGCGTACATAACAATCATCTTCGTCATAATCTCCTCTATTTATAGAGAAATTTCCTATTTGAATTGCGTAATGAGTATAGCAATCTTGAAAACAAGATATGTCATCCCCTTCTTCAATTTCGTCATAAGAGATAATAACTAAGTGGTATTTAATATTATCACGACGTAATAGCTTAGTTAAACAATAAGCTACGTAACAACAACCCCCACAGTTAGTATCATGTACGTGATCAAGACAATCACATATAGCATTCATACCATGTGCTATTTTACTCAATACACGATCCGAGTTTGGACAAGATATTCTCTTTTTGTCTTTTAAACTCATTTAAATAATCTTTTAAAGTTATCACTTGATCTTTGTATTTACTGTTTATTGCAAACCTAATGACAGCATTTATTGCACTATCTAATTTTAAACCATAAGCAACTGATTTAAACTCTTTTCTCGGATTTTTACCTCCTATTTCATGTAGAAGTTCTAAATCAAAAAAAGCAGAATACTCATTTACAGGAGTAATTCTATAAAATTCGCCTTCTATTACCATCCCAAATAACGTAATATTTTCGTTCACAATCCTTAGTATACCAGAGAAGTATTTGCTGTCTGGTAATATCTAAATATAGATCATATTTGTAATCTAAGATGATTAAGGTAGTTAAAATTAATAAAAATACCATATTAATCTATTATTAAATGACTAGCTTCTACTGCTAAAGTATCAGCTAAATTATTCATTTGAGAAAAGAAATCATTTTTCTTTTCATGTCCTTTTACCCAAACAAATTCTATATTAGAACAAAGTTCGGTAGCTCTATTGTAAACTTCATCATACTTTCTCCATAATGCTATATTCTTTTTACGTTGCCAACCTTTAGTGGCACAACCTATAACATATTGAGAATCTGAATATATAGTAAATTTATCAACAGGTTTACTAAGTGCTCTTAGTGCAAATATAACTGCAAGTAACTCACATTTATTATTTGTAGCATTAGGAATAGTATTACTGTATTCATACACTTTTTTACCATCTACTACAAAGACTACACCTACACCACCTTGTTCTCGCATAACACTGTATGCTCCGTCCGTAAACACTTCTATATGCATAATAAAAAGAAAGGAATAGATACAGTATCCGTGCTTCATCTCGATACCTTCACTATTCCTTATTACTCTAGTGAGCTTGTACGTTTATTAGGTACGCCAACCTCCCTCTTCATCTTGTTGAGAATTTAGGATAATAGTCACCAAGTTTAAAGATTACTTGTAACTGAAGCACAGACAAATATATTCATTAAATATAAATATCCGTAGTTAAAAATTGTTAAGAATTACTTCTTTTCAGAATTCATTTTCTTAACAATGTCCATCATCATATTAAGACCAACAGCATCCATAGCGTTATTACCATTTCCACCGTCGCCTGATACAATGATCTCAGGAACCCAACGAACCTTAGAATCAGCAAGTGCTTGTGCAATTCCAATAGCTGT
>JAEIGA010004395.1_pt1 | contig 21806 bp, 19 predicted proteins | sample 9270691 | NCBI WGS metagenome assembly JAEIGA01 (sample SAMN17057246, study PRJNA624740) | gut metagenome | biome: biome; isolation source: fecal sample | host: Bos grunniens | place: China: Xizang | collected 2019 | reverse complement strand
GCATAAAGCGTCTGCGCTCGTCCTCTGCCGTTTCAAGCCAATAAACGTCGTCGGCAAACTTGGGGAACTGTCCCGCGGTAAGACCGCACTCGTAGCCAAGCATATGGGGAACGAGAACAAGCTCGTAGCCGTCGCCGATGTGGGTATCAACAAAGTAGTTGAGAAGTGCCCACTCAAGACGTGCGCCCATGCCGCGGTATATCCAGAAGCCGTTTCCGGACAGCTTTGTTCCGCGCTTGTAGTCGATAAGACCGAGATCGGTACAGATATCAACGTGATTCTTAGGCTCAAAATCAAACTTGTGAGGCTCACCGAAATAACGGACAGGCTCGTTGTTTTCCTTTCCGCCGGGCTTTAAGTCCATGTCGGGGAGATTGGGAAGGCTGAGCATGAGGTTGGTGTACTCAATTTCAACACCCTTAAGCTTTTCGTCGTTATTCTTGATGGTTTCGGAAAGCTCCTTCATCTGCGCAAAGATAGGAGCTACGTCCTTGCCCTCCTTTTTGAGCTGGGGAATGGACTTTGAAACCTTGTTCTGCTCTGCTTTAAGAGCTTCGTTTTCGGATATCATAGCGCGGCGCTGGGTGTCAAGCTCAAGAATGCGGGCGATTTCATCCTTCGCATCCTTACCCTTGTTGGCAAGTCTCTGTATGCACTCGTCGGTATTTTCTTTGATATATTTGATGTCAAGCATTTTTGTGTCTCCTTATATAAGTTATACAAATAAATTTTCAGCGTTTTCGTTTCCGAGAAGTCTTTTTATAAGCTCTTCAAGCTCGTCCGAGCTTTTGCAGGAAACGGTTATTGACTTTTTCTGGTTTGAATGGGAAATTTTAACACGGTGCCCCAAGGCAACACTTATTTTCTTTTCAAGAGAAGCGTAATACTCACGCTCTATCTCGTTATCCTCGGTTTCATCCGGTTCATCGGGCGCGGAGTTAAGCTTTTTCACAAGGTCCTCTGTAGCACGAACCGACAGCTCGCGCGAAACTACAGTGTCTGCCACTTCGGATATACGCGCGCGGTCGTTAAGACCGAGAAGCGTGCGTGCGTGACCTGCGGAAAGAGTCTTGTTTGACACAAGCTCCAACACGTCCTCAGGAAGCTCTAAAAGGCGGAGAGAGTTAGTCACAGCGGAACGGCTTCGTCCCACCTGTTTTGCCGCCTGCTCCTGAGTCAGCGAATAGTCCTCAATAAGAGACTTGAAGCCGCGAGCTTCTTCAATGGGATTCAGGTCCTCGCGCTGAATATTTTCAATAAGAGCATATTCAGCCGCCTTTTTGTCATCCACATCAAGGATAACAACAGGCACTTCTGAAAGTCCTGCCATTTTTGAGGCGCGCCATCTGCGCTCTCCGGCGATTATCTGGTAAAAATCACTGCCTTCCTGCTCTCTTACGATAATAGGCTGAATAAGTCCGTTTACCGCTATAGAATCAGCAAGCTGTGAAAGTGCCTCGGTGTCAAACACCTTGCGAGGCTGATCACGTCGCGGCTCTATCTGTGAAAGCCGCAGTGTACTGCTCTTTTCGGCGTCGTCCATGGAGTTGTCGAGGAATATGGCATCCATGCCGCGGCCGAGTCCTTTTTTCTTTGCTGCCATCAGTTCACTTCCATATGTAAAAAATTATTGTCAGAATGTGCGGTCGATTATCTCGTCTGCGATATCAATATACGCCTGTGCACCCTTGCTGTGCTTATCATAATAGATAATAGGCTCACCGTAGCTGGGTGCTTCGGAAAGCTTTACGTTGCGAACAACTCCGGTTTTGAAAAGCTTGTCCGCGTAGTATTTTTTCAGCTCATCAAGCACCTGCAGAGAGAGATTCAGTCTGCCGTTAAACATTGTGATAAGTATCCCCGTAATCTCAAGGGACGGATTGTAAAGCTTTTTCACCTGCTTTATTGAAAGCATAAGCTGAGACAGTCCCTCAAGGGAATAAAATTCACACTGCATGGGGATAATGACTCCGTTTGATGCCGCAAGGGCATTGATTGAGAGTATACCGAGAGAGGGCGGACAGTCTATGAAGATGTAGTCAAAATCATCGGCTACATCAGACAGTGCGTTTTTAAGAAGCAATTCACGCCCGTCCTCGTCGATAAGCTCAAACTCAGCGCCTGCAAGGGATATTTGCGACGGAATAACAAACAGATTCTTAAAGCCGGTGTCGATAACGGCTTCTGAGGCTTTAGCCCTGCCTATCATCAAATCGTAGGAGGATATCTTCACCTTTTTTCGCTGTACCCCAACACCGCTTGTGGCATTTCCCTGGGGATCAAGATCCACCAACAGAACACGCTTTCCAAGTGCACCCACTGCGGCGGCACAGTTGACGGCAGATGTGGTTTTTCCCACACCGCCTTTTTGATTTGCGAGTGATATGGTATAGGCCATTGCCGCCCTCCGAAATTCTGAAATTCTATACATATTATTATATCAATAAACGGAGAAAAAGTCAATGGTATTTTGTAAATAACTTACGTGCGAAGAAAATTCCTTTCGGTCGAAAAATGTTTCACATGAAACATTTTACTCTGCGGCGGCAAATGTTTCACATGAAACATTTTTCTCCTTTGGGATTCTGATTGTCAGCTCCACGAAATCATCTGCCTCCACTCGGTCGGATGTAATGTTGATTCCTGCCTGCTTAACTACGGAAATTGCGTGGTCTATGGAGTTGTAAAACACGCGGATATCCTTTAACACCATTTTTTTAGGCAAATTTCTGCGTTTTTCCGAGGAGCTTTCGGCAATGTGCCGCTCCACAAGAGCTTCGGTCGCCGCTACATTGAGACTGTGCTTGTTTATGCGCTCAATAATCATAAGCCGCTCGGCGGCGGATGGGATTTTGAGTAAAGCGCGTGCATGACGCTCGGTGAGACCGTAGGACAGTATCTTTTCGCGCTCCGGAAGCGTCAGACGCAGGATGCGAAGCTTGTTGGCTACGTAGGATTGGCTTACGGAGAGCTGCTTTGCCGCGTCCTCCTGGGTCAAGCAGTACATATCTATAAGTGAGGCAATGGCACTTGCCTGTTCGAATATATTTAAGTCCTCACGCTGAATATTTTCAATTACCGCCAGCTCCGCGGAACGTCTGTCATCAACGCTGATTATTATGCAGGGAACTGCACCAACGCCCAGAAGCTTTGCGGCACGGAATCTTCTCTCGCCTGCTACTATTTCAAAAAGTGCATCTGTGATGCCGCTCCCCTCTATGCGGCGGACTGTCATGGGCTGGAGTATACCAAAACGGCGGATGCTGTCGGCAAGACGTATAATTGAATCGTCCTCAAAATTCCGTCTTGGTTGATTGGGGTTGGGGAAAATGTGATCCACGGCGATCATATGTATTCTGCCGAATTCTTCTGCCTCATCAAAGGCTTTTTGGCGGCGTTCAAGCTCCTTTGCGGCGCGGCGCAGCCGTGCTTTTTCCGCATCAATCTGAATCTGCTCGGCTTTTTTGAATATTTCCTGTATGGTTGTCATTTTTTGTGTTCCTTTCTTATAAGAAGTCCTTTTTTTATTGCTCTTATATCATAACACAAAGCGACAGTAAATTTTGGCGAAATATGTACCGTGAAAAATAAAACAGCCTGTCGATATAATCGAAAGGCTGTCGTATAATTTGAAATAAAAGGCGAAAATCGGGGGTTACAGAGGTTTTTTCTTGATTTGTGAGTTGTTTCGCGGATAATTTTTTGGAGTTTCGGAAATTTTTTCAATAACTATCACAGCACGCGGCTCATCCGCATCGCCGTTAATAGGTGTAAGCGAAAACTTGTCGGCACTCACCTGCTTGCCGCCAAGCTTCCTGACGGCGTTTGCCGCTTCGTCAAGCTCCTCCTCAAAATTTGCCTTCATGGCGATAAATTTGCCGCCTTGCTTCACAAACGGCAGGCACAGCTCGCACAGCACATTAAGTCTTGCCACCGCACGTGCGCAGGAAACATCGAAGCTTTCGCGGAAGTCCGTATTATTGCCAAGCTCCTCGGCGCGTGCGGCAATACAGGAAATATTCGGGGTATTCAACATTTCCGCTGTTTCTTTTATATAATTTATGCGCTTTGCGGTGCTGTCAAGTGCGGTTATCTTGAGGTCGGGTCTTGCAATGGCAAGGGGGAGGGAAGGAAATCCCGCGCCGCACCCAACGTCAATAACCGATGCACCTTCGGGTATATACTTAGCCGCCATGAGAGAATCAACATAGTGTTTCAAAATAACGCCGTCAAGCTCGGTAATAGCGGTAAGATTCATGTATTCGTTCACGCTCAGCATACGCTCGGTAAGCGCCCTTAGACTTTCGGTGATATTCTCGGTTGCAAATTCCGAAAGTCCGTTTTTTTCTAGAGCGAGAGTGAGCTTTTCGCGAAAAATGTCGTTATGAACGGTCATTTTCATCCGTCCTTTCTCTTTTTTGCTGTGAGAAATAGATAAGCAGTACCGATATATCCGCAGGGGATATTCCGCTGATTCTTGATGCCTGACCTATGTTTGCCGGCTGGAATTTGTTGAGCTTCTGCCGCGCCTCCAAACGTATGCCGCTGATTTCATTGTAATCAAAGGGCGTGGGAAGCCGCTTTTCTTCAAGCTTCTGTGTACGTGCTACCTCGGCAAGCTGACGCTTGATATAACCGGCATATTTTATGGCGGTTTCCGCCTGAATACGCACACGCACAGGCAATTCGGGGCGGTCGGTATCCACCGCCGCCAGCTTTTCATAAGTAAGCTCAGGGCGGCGAAGCAGGTCGGCTAATTTGATACCTGTTGAAACGGCGGTTGCGCCGTTCTCCGAAAGGAGAGCGGTAAGCTTCTCGCTTGGTGGGACAGACACAGATTCAAGGCGTTTTATCTCCGCCTTTACCGCTTCTGTTTCGGCTTCAAATGCCGCAAATCTCTCGTCTGATATAAGACCCACACGCCTACCTATGGGAGTAAGCCGTTCTGCGGCGTTATCCTGCCTTAAAAGAAGACGGAATTCGGAACGTGAGGTCATAATTCTGTAGGGTTCTTTTGTGCCCTTGGTCACAAGGTCATCAATAAGTGTGCCGATATAGGAGCTTTGTCTTGTTAGTATCATAGGCTCGTCGCCCTTTATTTTCAGGCAGGCGTTGATTCCTGCAACAAGTCCCTGTGCGGCGGCTTCTTCATAGCCGGATGTGCCATTGAACTGTCCTGCGCCGTAAAGCCCTGAGATGTTCTTGAATTCAAGGGTAGCATAAAGCTGGGTGGGGTCGATGCAGTCGTACTCTATAGCGTATGCGGTGCGCATAACCTCGGCATTTTCAAAGCCGGGAAGCGAATGGAGCATCTCGATTTGCACTTCCTCGGGAAGCGAGGAGGAGAAGCCTTGAATATACATTTCCTTGGTATCACGTCCCATTGGCTCAACAAAGAGCTGATGACGCTCCTTGTCAGCAAAGCGCATCACCTTATCCTCGATGCTTGGGCAGTATCTTGGGCCAACACCCTCTATAACTCCCGAATAAAGGGGAGAGCGCGACATATTGTTTCTTATTATATCGTGGGTATTCTGGTTGGTGTAAACGATATGGCAGGGTATCTGCTCCATCTGATTTAATGCCTCGCGGTCGGAGTCCACGGAAAATGGGTCTACATAATCGTCACCGGGCTGAACTTCAAGCTTTGAATAGTCGATGGAGTCTCTGTGCACACGTGCAGGTGTTCCGGTCTTGAAGCGCATCATGGTGATACCCTCGCGCTCAAGATTTGCGGTAAGCTCATTTGCCGGAAGCATACCGTCAGGGCCGGAAGCGTACATAGCCTCACCCACAATTATTTTTCCGCGAAGATAAGTGCCGGAGCAGATGATTGCCGCCTTGCAGTCCCATCTTGCGCCAAGATTTGTAACAACGGAAGCGATTTTTTTGACTCCGTCCTCGGTAGTTGTACGTATATCGGTTATTTCAGCCTGTATAAGACGCAGATTCTTGGTGTTCTCAATAGTCTGCTTCATTATTTCCTTATATTTGGCGCGGTCTGCCTGGATTCGTTTGGAATGTACAGCCGCTCCTTTTCCCAGATTGAGTATGCGGCTTTGAAGCATTACCTTGTCCGCGGCTCTCGCCATTTCTCCGCCAAGGGCGTCTATCTCGTAAACGAGATGCCCCTTGCCTGTTCCGCCGATAGAGGGGTTGCAGGGCATATTGGCGATAGCATCAAGATTGATTGTAAACAGCACTGTGGAGAATCCCAGCCTTGCGGCGGCAAGGGCGGCTTCAACTCCTGCGTGACCTGCGCCGATAACGCATACGTCAGCACTGCCTGCATAGTATTCGGGGATGTTTGACATAATAGTTTCCTTTGATTGCTAAAAATAGAAATAAATGTTATTTGTTTCCTGTCCACACTACTTTGTTAAGCAGTACCCAGCCGTGATTTTCCTCATAAGCTGTGACGATACCGCCCGAAGCTGAGCTTAGGTAGTCGAATATCATGGGGATTGTAAACTCACCGCTTGTGTTTATCATTCCCATTTTGCCGTCCTTGCCGATGACGGCAAGTCCCTCACAAAATGGCTCAGCGGTGGTGTATTCGGGCTGTATTACCCACCTGCCGGTATGGTCCATAAAGCCGTAAAGTCCGTCCTTTTCAAGGAGAATCATGCCGTTTGAATAAGCTTTCACGGTATAATCGGAGGGGATGGGAAATTCTGTGCCGTCGGAGCGCAGAAGCACGTCCTCATCAGCATTTATCTCGCGCCACTTGTGCATATCGAAGTGGGGAGCGTCAATTATTTGCCGTCTTACGCGGACAATTCCGTGGTCGAAGTAGAAAAATCCGAGAGACTCTGCACCATAAGTGTCGGGGAGCAGATATTGGTAGTAAACACGCCTGTCAGAGCTGTTGTAGTGGCTGTGGCTTACCATAGTGCCGCTGAATATACGCTCTGCAAAATTCTTTGTTACAAAGGACATGAATCCTTCCTGGTTTACCACCGCCGCCAGACCCTCGCTGAAATTAAACACCTTCAGATATTTAACATCAGTACGAGGATAGCCGTTTTCATTGGCAAAAGCGTAGAGCTTTGTTGCCTTGTCATAATACCGGGCGTAATCCTTGTCCGCAGCCTTTCCGTAGTCGGCAGGGTAGTTTATATAAAGTCCTCTGCCGTCCACGGCGTCATCGTAGTCGCTAACTGTCGGTGTGCCGTCGGATTCAAGATAATAATACTGTGTTACGGTGTTTTTTGGATTGTAGCGCGAGGGAGTTTCGGCAATAAACAGAGGTCTGTCCATGGAATCTCTTGTATATGCCGGCTTGTAGGTCTCAATATCGAAATCTGCCGCGAGTAAGCTTCCGTCGGCGTTCAGTAAATCAACACTCTCCCCCCTGTCGGCAATTATATAGTCCATGTATATTTCAAGTGCAGGGCGGTCCTCGGTCACTTCCGTCATAGTCGTGATATATCCGCTGTATTTGCCGTAGGGGACACGCTCCGGCACTTCTGTGACACGTGTGCCAAGGGAAAAGGCTTCTATATCGGCAAGACTCATGTCAGCGCGTCCGAAAGCATATCCCGGTGCCCATTCTGTGTCCGTCACAACATATCCGGAGGCTCTCAGTACCTCTGTGGTATAGAGCGGTGCGAGAAACTCCTCAATGGCAGTCCGCTGCGGCGGAATTGCTTCGGTATTGGCTGTGCCGTCGGGCGGCAGAGTATCATCGGAAAGCCCTGTATCAGCAATTTCTTCTGCCCCCGTCGTCACCGCCGGACGGTCTATGAATGTGAAATCGTATACGCCGCGTACGTAAGCAATTGCGGCAGTAACTACAAATGCAAGAAGCACTATGGGAATCGCTCGTTCTGTGATTTTTCTTTTTATATTCATATGGTGTATCCTTTATACCCCGATTATTTGTGATATTTACCGCCGGCGGCGATATTGAATGCGCGGTAGAGCTGTTCGAGCAGTATAACACGCATGAGCTGGTGGGGGAATGTCATCTCGGAGATTGACAGCCGCATACGGCAGGCTGATTTTACCTCATCGGAAAGACCGTCCGAGCCGCCTATTATAAGACATATATCGGAAAATCCCTCGTTTGCTATATCGGAGATGCGGCGTGAAAAAGCCTCGCTTGAGCACTGCTTTCCCTCAACGCAAAGCGCGATGTTATAGGCGCGCTGGGGGAGTGCGGCAAGAATGCGTTCTCCCTCGCGCCTTACAGCATTTGCTGTTTCCGCGGCAGAGGGCTTATCTGAAAGCTTTTCTTCCTTTACCGATATATTATCAAGTGTACAGTAAGCGGAAAGTCGCTTTTCGTATTCAGCCACCGCATCGGTCAGATATTTCTCTTTTATCGTTCCAACGTGAACGATATGTATTCGAAGCATAGTTTCACCCTCTTTTTTGGTATCACAATCATATAAGCCGTGTTGGGGAAGCGGGAGCGGCTACGTCAACAAATATCTCCCGTCCGCCAAGTGCTTCCAGCGCACTGTGATAGGCAAGCTCCGGAAGATTGTTTTCCTCGCTGAGATGCGCAAGGAGAATGCGTTTTGTTCCTGCCGCCGCAAGCCGTGATACAAGGGAAGCCGCGGCTTCATTTGACAGATGTCCTCGGTTTGACAGAATACGGCGCTTAAGCTCATATGGGTACGGTCCGCACAGAAGCATATTTTCGTCGTGGTTTGATTCGAGTATCACGCTTGGCACACCGAGGAGTGCGTCACACACCTCATCGGTGACACAGCCAAGGTCGGTGGCAATGGCGAAAGTGTGCTCCGCTGTGCCGTCGGTCACAGTGTATCCCACACTTGCCGAGCTGTCATGGGACGTAACAAAGGAGCTTACGGTAAGTGAACCCACCGTTTCGCAAAACAGAAGCGGATGTCTTACGGTGCAGGCGGCGGTATGCTCTGTGTTTTTGGAGCGGAGATGTGAGATTGCCGACGGCTCGGTCATATGTATGGGGATTTTGTATTTTTTAGATATGGTTTCAAGCCCTGACACATGGTCGGAGTGCTCATGGGTTATAAAAATAGCTTTGATACGGGAAATATCGCTGTCAAGGCTCCGTAAAGTATCGCAAATACGTTTGCAGCTTATTCCTGCATCAATAAGCAGCTCATCATCCCCGAGACGCACATATACACAGTTGCCCTTAGAGCTTGATGCCAGGGTACACACCGAAAAAACAGGCATTTTATGCCTTCCTTTCTGACTTTTGTGAAGCTTACGGCATTATACCCCACCAAATATAAGAGATAAGGCATTTTTCAGAATATCGCCGTAGAAAAGATAGATAATATCAAAAAATATCGCAAATAAAAACGGAAGCAGGATAAGCATTAGTTTTCTTGCGATAGCTTTGTGTCGATTTATTTTTTGGGAAAGCTCCTCTGCCATGTCCTTGTATTCTGCTTTGAACATATCGGGAGTGACCTCTTTTTGAGAGATTCCGTGGTTTAGAAGAAGGACAGCAAATATGAGCACTGTGGCGATAGTAAAGTACACGGGCATAATTATCGGGATTCCACCGATACGCAGAAATTCTGCCGCAATAAGTGCCTCGTAAAGGGCAAATGCCGCAATAGTGGAAAGCAGGATAACAACCATCCGACGCCAATTGAATTCTTTAAGACGCGCCTTAACCGCGCCGCCGGGAGTTATCCCGACAGGCGCGGTCTTTTTCGCTCTTTTTTTCTTTTTTGCCATTATTCTATACGGATAGCGCCGTAGGGACGAACCTTAAGAACGGTGGTAGCACCCTCACCGAAAGCCCCGTCAAGCACTTCTCTGAAATGAGGGATGTCCTCGTTTCTGACAAACGCCTGAATAGTGCCGGCAAATCCGCCGCCGTGTACACGGTAAGCCGCCTTCTTGCCGTCAAGGGCAATTTCAGCAAGGCAAAGGGCAAGAGAAAGTCCCTGCTCGGTTATATTCTTTGTGGTGTACACATTCTGGAGATATTTAAAGCTGGAGTTTCCGGATGCCATAACACCCTCAAAAAATCCGTCGATATCGCCTTTTTTCAGTGCCGCAGTCTGAGCGGTAACACGCTCATTCTCGTTTTTGTAGTGAATAGCACGCATAAGAGCGCGGTCACCGGCAAATTCGCGAAGAGCCTTAATGTTTTTGAGTATTTCCGAGAGCTTAACCTCGCGAAGCACCTGCTTGCCGAAATAAGAAGCTATTTTTTTCATCTCCGCAGGGACGGAAGCATAGTCCTCGTTAAGGTCTGCGTGATTTCCGCCGGTATTAACGATACAAAGGCTGTATCCAGCCGCGGTAAGGTCAAATGGAAGCTTTTCGATTATAGGCTCTTTGGGATTCTTGAAGTCAATGGCAACAAATCCGCCAACCGCGCAGGCAGTCTGATCCATAAGACCGCTGGGCTTGCCAAAGAATACATTTTCGGAATACTGTGCGATCTTGGCGATCTCAGCGTTGTCCACTTCGCCGTCATTGTAGAATCCGTTGAGAATAAGTCCTACCATATCCTCAAACGCCGCAGAGGAGGAAAGTCCCGAGCCCTTGAAAACGTTTGATGTGGTGTAGGCATCATAACCGCCCACCTTGTGACCGTATTTAAGGAAGCCTGAGCACATTCCCGAAATGATGGACTTGGAGGTATAATAAAGTGCTTCGTCAACGGTGGGATCGGTAATATCAACCTCATCAATGGGGAATCCCTCGGATTTAATGTTTATGCGCATATCCTCGCGTGGGGAAGCGGCGGCGATTATATCGAGGTCAATGGATGCGGCAAGAACCTTGCCGTAGTTGTGGTCAGTGTGATTGCCGGAGATCTCACTTCTGCCTGCAACGGAGAAAAGAGAAATCTCGCGTTCCTCGCCGAAGAGTGCCGCAAACTCCTTTACGGTGTTTATGTAGCGCGCTTTTTGAGCGCTGATATTTTCTTTTCCGTAAAGCTCTGTGAAGATAGCTTCATATTTGTCGCCGTTAATTGCGGCAATGAGCTGTTTTGCGTTCATGACATATCGTCCTTTCCTATGGAATATCTTGTGTCTGCCGAGTGCAGAAAGTTATTTTGTAATTGCGCGTCTTGCAAGATCAAGCGCGTTTGATGCGCTTACATACCGCACATATTCGCGAGTCTGGAGTCCGTTTCCGATATTAAGCTCACGAACTTCCTCATATCCGTCGCAGACGACTCCCACATATACTCTGCCGACAGGCTTTTCGGGAGTTCCGCCGGTAGGACCTGCCACGCCTGTGGTAGATATACCGATATCTGCGCCGAAGAGTTCTTTTACACCGCGCGCCATCTCTATTGCGGTTTCTCTTGATACAGCACCGTGTGCTTCCAGCGTTTCATGGGAAACACCTACAAACTTTTCTTTTACGCGGTTGGCGTAGGTTACAATGCTTCCGTCAAGAACTGCGCTTGAACCGCTTACATTGGTAATGCGTTTTGCCACATATCCACCCGTGCAGGACTCCGCACAGGCGATTTTTTTGTTCTGCCGGATTAGTTCGGCTACAAGAGCATCCTCAAGACTGCCTGCATCCACACCGTAGATAAAGCCGCCAACCTCTGTTGCCTTTATTTTTTCTATTTCTCTGTCGCACATCTCGACACATTCAGCCTCGCTTTTTCCCGATGCCGTAACGCGGAGCTGTACTTCGCCGTCCTTGGCGTAGGGAGCAACGGTGGGATTGGATGCGCCAAGCATCTCCTCGCGCAGAATTGATTCCACACGGGATTCGCCCATGCCGAAGATGTTCACGGTTTTGGAGAAAAACACTCTGTCGGAGAAGCCTCTCAGATACGGCTCAACCTGTTCCGAGAAAAGCGGCTCGCACTCACGGGGCGGACCGGGGAGCATTATGATGATTTTGCCCTTTTCCTCGTCCTCCATGGCAAGGCCCGGAGCTGTGCCGTAGTCGTTCTTGAATACAATAGCACCCTCAGGCATATATGCCTGCTTTTTGTTGTTCTCGGTCATGGTAAGACCGCGCTTTTCAAAGCGCGCCATCATACGCTGAAGACTCTCCTCGTGTAGATACATGGAGCGTCCCATAAGCCTTGCGGCGGTCTCCTTGGTGAGATCGTCGTATGTTGGACCAAGACCGCCCGTCAGGATAACAAGATCGCTTCTTGAAAGCGACAGAGAAAGAGCCGACTCAAGCCTTTCGGGGTTGTCCCCAACAACGCCTTGGTAGTACTGATTTATTCCAAGTGCCGCCAGCCGGCGAGAGATAAATGCCGAATCGGTATTTACTATATCGCCAAGCAGCAGCTCAGTTCCCACCGAAAGAATTTCGGCAGAGCGTATTTTTATCATATACATATCTCCTTTTTGCGCTGTGGTGAACTCCCCGTTGAGGGATAATAATTATTTGCCCTCGTAGAGCGGATATTTGTCGCAGATCTTGGTAACCTCAGCGCGGATGTAATCGGCGGAGTTTTCAAAATCGGTTGCGGTAAGCTTTATAAGATGTGCGATGGTACGCATATCATCCTCCTTAAGACCGCGGGAGGTAACAGCAGGAGTACCGATACGCACACCGCTTGTTACGAAGGGAGATTCGGGGTCGTTGGGGATAGCGTTCTTATTAACAGTGATATATACCTCGTCAAGCTGCTTTTCGAGCTGCTTGCCGGTGATACCCATAGAGCGAAGGTCAACCAGCATAAGGTGATTGTCAGTACCGCCGGATACAAGGTCGAAGCCTTCTGCAACAAGAGCATCGGCAAGAGCCTTTGAGTTCTTTATGATCTGCTCCTGATATGCCTTAAATTCGGGCTTGAGTGCTTCGCCGAAGCATACTGCCTTGGAAGCGATAACGTGCATGAGAGGACCACCCTGCGTGCCGGGGAAAATAGCCTTGTTGATCTGCTTTGCAAGCTCCTCGCGGCAGAGGATGAGACCGCCTCTCGGACCGCGGAGAGTCTTATGGGTTGTAGTGGTAACTACGTCCGCATAGGGTACAGGAGAGGGATGAAGTCCTGCGGCTACAAGACCTGCGATGTGAGCCATATCTACCATGAGATATGCTCCCACTTCCTTTGCAATCTCGGAGAGACGCTTGAAGTCGATGATTCTCGGATATGCGGATGCGCCGGCAACGATAAGCTTGGGCTTGTTTTCTTTTGCCAGAAACTCTACCTTGTCGTAGTCGATTCTGCCGTCGTCCTCAACGCCGTAGGGAACGAAGTTATAGAGGATGCCGGAGATGTTTACAGGGCTTCCGTGGGTGAGATGACCGCCGTGAGCCAAATTCATACCCATAACGGTATCGCCGGGATTGATGAGCGCAAGATATACAGCAGTGTTTGCCTGTGCACCGGAGTGAGGCTGAACATTTGCGTGCTCAGCACCAAAAAGCTTGCAGGCGCGCTCAATAGCGATATTTTCAGCTATATCAACGCACTCGCATCCGCCGTAATAACGCTTTCCGGGATAACCCTCGGCATATTTGTTGGTAAGTACGGTGCCCATAGAAGCCATAACAGCAGGGGATACCACATTTTCCGATGCGATAAGCTCAAGCCCTCTCTGCTGACGTGCATATTCCTTCTCGATTGCTTCGCCTATTTCGGGGTCGAAGCTCTTTATAAATTCCATGTTTTCCTTAATCATTGCAGGTACTCCTTTAATATAAATATAATTACAATAATTATACCTCATTTTAACATAAATTACAATGAGCATTTTGTAAATATTCTTCATCTTAGTATGTAATATTTTAGTGGTTATAATGACAGAAGAAATTTCCCTGTTACTACGCGATAATTTCTATTGACAAAGCGAGGCGGATAATGTATAATTACACGTGGAATTTTAAGGCTTCGGAGGTACATATTTATGACGCCCTATAAAATAATCGCGCAGATAATCGGAATTGTTGCAATGACGCTGAATATTCTTTCCTACCAGAGAAAGAATCAGCGCGATATCATAATTACGCAGTTTTTCGGTTCGGGACTGTTTGTTATCAATTTTTTGATGCTTGGGGCGATTACGGGCGGAATTATCAATTTCCTCGCAGTCCTCAGAGCGATTGTTTTCTCAAATAAGGAGAAATTCCGTGCAGATAAAGTGATTTGGGTATACGGCTTTATCGGAGCGTTTCTTCTTACATATGCGTCAACTTTCCTTGTTTTTGACAAAGAGCCGACGCCCTTTAACCTTGTAATTGAATTTCTCCCCATAATCGGTATTATCGCATCCACCGTCAGCTTCTATATGAAGGACGGAAAAGCGGTACGCCGTCTGGCACTCATAAGCTCTCCCTCATGGCTAATTTATAATATCACACAGGCAGCAATAGGCGGCATAATATGTGAAGCAGTAAGTCTTGTATCCATAATCATCGGTATGCTCCGCCATGACCGAAAAAAAGAGGAGCTTAAATAAGACTGTCACCCCAAAAATCAAAACAAAAACCCGATTGGTGTCATGTGACATCAATCGGGTTTTGTTAAATTATTCGTTTATCTTCTGTTGTAATCCGATTTCGGGTTTACAATCTCGCGCCAATCGAGTCCGCCGCTTTCAAGTGCGCACACCAGCACCTCGGCTGTGGCGATATTTGTCGCAACAGGCACATTGTATACATCGCACATACGAAGAAGATTGTGCCCCTCCTCGTCATAGGGAGAATCCGTGGAGGTATCTCTGAAATAAATAAGCAGATCTATCTCATTGTACGCAAGGCGGGAGGTTATCTGCTGTGTTCCGCCCTGAGAGCCTGACAGCAGACGTTCTATATTAAGACCTGTGGCTTCTGATATATACTTGCCTGTTATACCTGTAGCGCACAGATTGTGTTTACATAAAATTCCGCAGTATGCTATGCAAAACTGTGTCATTAGTTCCTTTTTTTTGTCGTCCGCGATGATAGCAATTTCCATTAAATTTGATCCTTTCTTAAAATTTTAAATCTGTTGTCATATGTTTTCAAGAAGCCGTTTTACCTGACGTTTTGCTTTCATTCCGCGAAATCCGTGGAACAGCGGTACATACAGGCCGCAGAGTCTTGCGGCTACATTGTCGAATGCCGCCGCGGCATTGACGCCGCGAAGCTGACAGGCAAGCTTGCCCGTTTCAGCACCCAGCATAAGCTGATGCTCATGGGGAATGATTCCGCAAAGCTGGATAAACGATCTGTCAATTATTTCATTTATACCCGGACGGTCTCCCGTAGCAGCTCCCTCAAAATCGAAGCTGTTTATAAGCAGCCGTCTGTCGGATATTCGGTTGTTCTTAAGATATTCTCCTGTCTGACCCGCCGCGCGAATGCTGGAGGGTTGGTGAGATGCTACGATAATGGCACTGTCTGCCCTGGCAGATTCAAGAACTGCCGGAACTCCCAGCGAGCCGGGAGTGTCGAGTATTATGTTATCAAACGGTACAGCTTCAAGCGCACTGTCGATAATGCCGGAAAACTCCTCTGCCGTTATATCACGTCCGCCCTTATAGGGGGCTGCCGCAAACCACAGATTTTCCGAGCGTTCATCACGAATAAGCACCTTTTCGGTTTCAACGCGTCCCTTGGCGGCGTCGTAAAGGTCGTACATGATCTCGTTTTCAACGCCCAGCATAAGGTCAAGACAACGCATATCAAAGTCGCAGTCGGCAAGCAGTACACGGCGTCCGCGCCGTGCTAACGACATGGCGAGATTCGCCGCAACGGTGGATTTACCAACGCCGCCCTTGCACGAGGTTATAAGAGTTATCTTCGCCGTACCTTCCGCCTCCCACCTTATCGGCGTCGGCATCCTTGGCCGTCACTGCCGTTTAGTCGTGCCTCACCCCAACAGGACAAATAAAACACTGCCGGCGGTTTTTTAAAACTGTCGGAATGGTTTTTATCGTATATTGGTAAATGTGACACTAATATGATACCATGATTACATACTTTCTGTCAATACCTCACAGCAAATTTTCCGCATAAAAACTCAATTTTTACATTTACGACAAAAATATTTGATATTTTTGTGCGCTTCGTGTACTTTCCGGTAAGGTATATCCGATTTTACCAAAGCAAAACCGCGGCAGCGGAATATCCGTGCCGCGGAATGCATTATTTGCTCATCAAATATTCATCAATGGCTTTTGCCGCCGTTTTTCCTGCTCCCATGGCAGAAATGACCGTAGCGGCACCTGTTACGGCGTCTCCGCCGGCATAAACGCCGGGTTTCGTGGTAGCACCGGTGGATTCTTCCACAATTATGCCGCCTCGCTTGTTCACTTCAAGCCCCTCGGTAGTGGATTTTATAAGAGGATTCGGGGACGTGCCGATGGAGATTATCACCGTATCGACGGAAAGCTCAAATTCGCTTCCGGTGATCGGAACAGGAGACCGCCTGCCGCGCTCATCAGGCTCGCCAAGCTCCATTTTTATGCATTTTATACCTGTGACACAGCCGTTCTTCGGGTCACGCTTATCTTCCGGATTGCGGTAGCCTAAAATCTCCACAGGGCTGCTAAGGAGCATAAATTCGATGCCCTCCTCCATGGCGTGCTCCACCTCCTCGCGGCGTGCCGGAAGCTCTTCCATGGAACGGCGATAGATGATGTACACCTTTTCTGCGCCGAGACGGAGTGCGGTACGCGCCGCATCCATTGCCACGTTTCCGCCGCCCACAACGGCAACCTTGCCGCCCTTGGATATAGGGGTAACGGGATCGTCAAGATACGCCTTCATAAGATTGCTTCTGGTGAGAAATTCGTTTGCGGAGTAGACCCCCTTAAGATTTTCGCCGGGAATGTTCATAAACGAGGGCAGTCCTGCGCCTGAACCAATAAATACGGCTTCGTATCCCATCTCGAAAAGCTCGTCGACTGTCAGAGTTTTGCCGATTATATAGTTTGTCTCGATTTTCACTCCCATTGACGTAAGGTTGTCAACCTCTTTTTCTACTATAGCCTTTGGAAGTCTGAATTCGGGGATTCCGTATACAAGGACACCACCGGCGGTATGAAGTGCTTCATACACCGTCACCTCGTACCCTTTTTTGGCAAGATCGCCTGCACAGGTAAGTCCCGACGGACCTGAACCCACAATCGCCACTCTGTGTCCGTTCTTTTGAGGGATATTGGGCTTTCCGTCAGAATGTGTGTTGTGATAATCCGCCACGAAACGCTCAAGTCTGCCGATTCCCACAGGCTCACCCTTGATGCCGCGCACGCATTTTGCCTCACACTGTGTTTCCTGAGGGCAGACGCGTCCGCAGACGGCAGGCAGAGAAGAAGAGCGGTTTATTATCTGATATGCGCCCTCAAAATCTCCCTCCTTTATCTTGCCGATAAATTCGGGGATGTGTATATTCACAGGACATCCGGAAACACAGGGCATATTTTTGCAGTTAAGACAGCGTGCCGCCTCGTCAAGGGCGGTGGCTTCATCGTAGCCGAGGGCAACCTCCGAGAAATTGTGCGCTCTGACCTCAGGTGTCTGGCTCGGCATAGGATTCTTTTTGGGATTCATATTTGCAGCCATAATACTTTCTCCTAATTATGCCTTCTTAAAAAGATTGCAGGCTTCCTCATAGGCGTGCCGCTCAAAATCACGAAACATAGAGCCGCGCTCCATAGCGGAATCAAAATCCACCTCATACCCGTCGAAATCCGGACCGTCAACACAGGCGAATTTGGTTTTGCCGCCGACTGTAAGGCGGCATCCGCCGCACATTCCCGTGCCGTCTATCATTATGGGGTTCATTGATACCGTACAGGGTATGCCTGTAGGACGGGAAGTTTCCACAACGAATTTCATCATTATAAGCGGACCTATGGTTATGATCCTGTCGAATTTTTCGCCGGATTCAAGCATTTCGGCAAGGGGTACGCAGACATTGCCCTGCCTGCCGTATGAGCCGTCGTCTGTCATGATATGAAGCCGTCCCGATGCGGCTTTAAATTCATCCTCAAGAATTACAAGGTCTTTTGAGCGGAAGCCGATTATTGATGTAACCTCACATCCCATCGAGTGAAGCTCCTTTGCAATGGGCATTGCGATGGCGCATCCAACGCCGCCGCCTACGATGCAGACCTTTTTTAGTCCCTCAAGCTCCGTGGGGACACCGAGAGGACCTGCAAAATCCTGCAGGCTGTCACCCACTTCCTTTGCGGCAAGCTTCAGTGTGGTAGCACCAACTATCTGAAATATTATTTTTACCGTTCCCGCGTCGCGGTCATATCCTGCGATAGTGAGAGGGATACGCTCGCCGTCGGAATCGGTACGAAGTATTATAAACTGTCCCGGACGGGCTTTTTTCGCCACTGCCGGTGCTTCAACATCCATCATGCAAACGGTGGGATTGAGACTTTTTTTTGTTATGATCCTGAACATGGACAAATCTCCTCCGGAATCATCGACTGTAATTACATACTATTATACCATAGCTCGGCGTGTGTTTGCAATAGCAAATTATTATAAATTCGGACTTCTTCACTCACCAAAACGGCAGAATTTGACATAATCTCCGCCAAAACCGCGCTGATTTGATATTATCCACGCTCATACGAGCGAAACAGTGATGAAAATACAAACACCAATCGACATTGTGTGCTGCCTGCGTTTTGGTATAATTATCGGGAAGACAGCCGCGCATTGCGGCATAAAGGACGGTAAAAATTATGGCAGTACAAAAATTTATAATGAAAAAGCTTGCAGGCGTGTTTGGAAATGCCGCGGCAGGCGAGGGTGAGGAGTTTTTTGATTCGGGACTCATTGATACGGTACATATTGTAAAGGGAATCGGTGCGGCGGTGATGGCAGGAATACTCGGTGCATCAAGCGGTGTTTTCTCCTGCTATCCTTTCGGAATAGCATATCTGTGCGTCGCTGACAGGTATGTGTACTTTTCCTATTTCGGACTGCTCGTATCGGCACTTACCAACCGCGGATATGCACTTCCCATGGCTGTGGTATACACGGTTATTCTTATGCTTCGGTATGCTGTGGGGCGGCTTGCCACCGAAGACAGCACAGACAAGCTGCCGGGCGTGTTTGAGAAGCTTCGAAGCCGAGCACGAAAAAGCGGTGTGGGTCCTGCTGTATTCGGTGAGGCACTGCTTATCCGTGTGGCAATAGCCTGCTTTGCGGCGTTTGTGTTCGGACTGTACCGACTGATAGCAGGCGGATTTTTGTACTATGACCTGTTTGGCCTTCTCGGCGGATTTATTATTTCACCCCTCGCCGCGGCGGCGCTTGGCGGACTTTTTACAAAGGATGAGCAACTGCTTAGAGCCGGCACACTGTCACGTGCGGCACTTGTATTCATGATAGTATTCTCTCTTCGTGGATACAGCATTATGGGATTCTCCCTTGGATTTGCGACGGCGTTTTTTATCACCATGTGGGCGGCATCATCGGTTGGCGGACTTAAAGGATGCGCTGTGGGCCTGCTTCTCGGTCTTGCCTGCGGCACACTTGATACGGTGGGCGTGTCGGGTATAGCTTCCGCCGCCTATTCTATCGGAGCTGCGCCCTGCATCATTGCCGTGGCAGGACTTTGCATGGGAGCACTTTGGCGAGTATCCCGAGCGGCGGCAGTGGCGGCGGCTTGCTCGGTGGGAATCTCTCTTGGACTTATGGTTGACGGATATGGTATACTTCCGAGACTTCTTCCGGATATTTCAGCCGCGGCGGCAGTATTTATGCCGCTTTCCCATTTCGGCTTTTTGCCGCGCCTGCTTATTTTTTCCGAGCCTGAAAGGACTTCGGGCAGTGAGGAATTATCTCTGCTTGAAAAGAAGCAGACGGATACAAATGCAAGAATGAATGCTCTGTCTGAGGCGTTTTCCCATTTGTCCGACACTGTATATTCGCTGTCGGACCGAATGCGCCGTCCGGGGGTCGCGGACTTAAAGCAGGTTTGCGACGGAGCGTTTGAGGGCTTCTGCCACAAGTGTGCCATGCAGTCGGTGTGCCTTGAGAGGGAGTGCTCATCCACTCTTGACGCGCAGAGTAAAATAACCGGCGTGCTTTATAAAGTCGGACGGGTGGGAATAGAGGACGTGCCGCAGTATTTCCGTGACCGGTGCTTCAATATACTTCCAATTATTGACGAGATAAATATTTCCACAGCAAAGCTTATAGAGAGACTCATAAAGAACGATAAAACCGAGGCATTTGCGCTGGATTACGAAGCTATGTCAAAGCTGCTTGCGGCGCAGATAGATAAAAACGATGCTGAATACAGGGTTGACACCGAGCTTACAAAAAAGCTCCGAAAGTCCCTTAAATATATGGGTATCCATGCTGAAAGTGCGCTGTGCTACGGCTCACGAAAAAAGCAGGCGGTAATCGGAGGCGTGGATGCGGCAAAGATGAAAATGGGAGCGCGTGAGATACGGAAGGCGGTGGAAAACACCCTTGAAGTGCCCATGGCGGCGCCTCTGTTCAACGTAGAGGACGGCGTTGTTACCGTAACCCTTGAGGCACGCCGCAGATACAGAACAGAGGTTGCCAAGGCTACAAGTATAAAGGAGTCGGAAAGCGCAAACGGAGACAGCGTTGCCGTATTTGAAAATAAAGAGGACTATTTCTACACGCTCATATCAGACGGCATGGGGAGCGGCAGAGAGGCGGCAATTACATCTAAAATATGCGCGGTGTTTATTGAGCGGATGCTGTCAGCCGGAAACGGACAAAGCGTGACGCTTGAAATGCTCAACGGCTTTATACGAAGCCGTGCCTGCCGTGGTAGTGAATGCTCGGCTACAATAGACCTTGCCGAGATTGACCTTATAAACGGTAAGGCGAGCTTTGTTAAAAGCGGAGCGGCACCGTCCTTTGTGCTCCGCTCCGGAAATCTTTATAAGCTTCAGTCGAAAACCCTGCCCATCGGTATAATGCATGAGCTTGATGCTGAGCGAATAGGCTTTGAGCTTATGGGGGGAGATGTGATAATCATGCTGAGCGACGGCGTGGCGCAGTCCCTTGAAGATGGGGTATGGCTTGCAAATCTGCTGACCTACGAGTGGGAGGACGATATTGATGCCATGGCGGCAAAGATTCTTGACAATGCGGTTTTGACAAACAGGCGCAGTGATGATATGACGGTGGTGGTCATACGCATTGCGGAGGATGAGGGGGAATAATACTGTTTTCGGTACTTGACAATTTGGGGGCGGTTTGATATAATATCGGTATCAAAAAGAAAAGGATGCACCCGAAATGGCAAGTAAAAAAACAGCTCTCGCTCACGAATTTTGCGAGAGGCTTGAGAAAATATACACGGAGGCACAGTGTGCGCTTGAATCGGGCGGAGAAGCGTGGAAGCTTCTCATTATGGGACGGCTGTCGGCTCAGTGCACAGATGCCAGAGTAAATATCGTCTGCCGTGACCTGTTCGCGAAGTACCCAACTCTTGAATCCGTTGCGGACTGCCAGCTGTCCGACCTTGAGGAAATCGTGCGCCCCTGCGGACTTTACAAGACCAAGGCAAAAAACATAAAGGATGCCTGCATAATGCTTCGTGATGAATTCGGGGGAGAGCTTCCCGATACCATGGACCAGCTGCTGCGGCTTCCCGGAGTTGGCAGAAAGATTGCAAATCTTCTTCTTGGAGACATATTCGGAAAACCTGCCATCGTTACAGATACCCACTGCATTCGCATATGCGGCAGGGTGGGACTGTATGCGGAAACCCTTAAAGACCCTGTGAAGATAGAAAAAATACTCGTTTCTCTGATAATTCCCGAAAAGCAGTCGGATTTTTGTCACAGGCTGGTTATGTTCGGAAGAGAAATATGTACCGCAAGGTCGCCGAAGTGCGGCGAATGCCCCGTGGCCGATATATGTAAGCATAATAAGAAAAGCTTGCCGAAATAAAGGCAAGCTTTTTTTGTATCTGT
>JAEIGA010004394.1_pt1 | contig 21807 bp, 14 predicted proteins | sample 9270691 | NCBI WGS metagenome assembly JAEIGA01 (sample SAMN17057246, study PRJNA624740) | gut metagenome | biome: biome; isolation source: fecal sample | host: Bos grunniens | place: China: Xizang | collected 2019 | reverse complement strand
CCTACGATACTTTGTTCGGGAGGTCCGATGCTTTCGGGAAGAATGCTTGACGGAAGCCGAACCTGCCTGAGCCATATGTTTGAGGCGGTCGGAGCTTACCATGCGGATAAGATTTCTGAAGATGAATTAAATGAGTATACTCAGAACGCTTGTCCTACCTGCGGCTCCTGCTCGGGAATGTACACCGCAAACTCCATGAACTGTCTGACTGAGGCTATCGGAATGGCACTTCGCGGAAACGGAACGATTCCTGCGGTATATTCCGCAAGACTTCGTCTGGCAAAGCATACCGGTATGAAGATAATGGAGCTTATCGAAAAAGATATTAGACCGAGGGACATTATGACTGCAGCGGCATTCAGAAATGCGGAAACTGTGGATATGGCGCTCGGATGCTCCACGAACACGATGCTTCACCTTCCCGCTATTGCTCATGAGGCGGGAGTTGAGATTGATCTTGATGAGTCCAACGCCATCAGCGCGCGTACTCCGAACCTGTGCCATTTGGCTCCTGCGGGAAGCACCTTTATGGAGGACCTTGACGCTGCGGGCGGAGTCTACGCAGTAATGAAGGAGCTCACCAAGAAAGAGCTTTTAGATACCGGTGTTGTGACTTGTACGGGAAAAACTCTTGAGGAAAATCTCGAAGGAGTCAAAAACAGAAACGAGGACGTTATCCGTCCGATCGAAAATCCCTACTCTCAAAACGGCGGAATTGCAGTGCTTAAGGGTAATCTCGCAAAGGATGGCTGCGTAGTAAAGCAGTCGGCAGTAGCGCCTGAAATGATGGCTCACCGCGGACCTGCGAGGGTATACAATTCCGAAGAGGAAGCGATAGCGGATATATATGCGAAGAAGATAAATCCGGGAGACGTCGTGGTAATTCGTTATGAAGGACCCAAAGGCGGTCCGGGAATGAGAGAGATGCTCAATCCGACCTCTGCGATATGCGGAATGGGACTCGGAGAATCGGTCGCGCTGATTACCGACGGACGCTTTTCCGGAGCTACCCGCGGAGCATCAATAGGACACGTAAGTCCTGAGGCGGCTGCGGGCGGAGTTATAGCACTCGTAGAAGAGGGCGATATGATATCTATTGATATTCCCGGCTGCAGCATAAGCCTTGAGGTATCCGACGAGGAGCTTGAAAAGCGCAGAGCAAGCTGGGTATGTCCGGAGCCGAAGGTAAAGACGGGATACTTGGCCCGTTACGCGAAGCTCGTATCCTCAGCGGATAAGGGTGCTATTTTACAGGCGTAGAGGAGAAGGCGGAAATTTTGTATCAACAAGTTGAACAGCTTATATTATTTAAACCTAAATCTGACAGTATTCTCGGTCGAATTGCGGACCTCTCGAAAAGAGAGGTCGCTTCGGCAGGGGAGCTGTCATTTGAGCTATGCAGGCTTATTGAGCTTGCTTTCGAATGGAATTTTTCGGGGGATCTGTGGAACTGCTACCTTACGTATTTTTTGCTTACCGATGAAAATGCGTTTACTCTCAGCAGAGAGAGAAAAATGTGTGAGGATGACGCGCTGAGTGCGGTAGCAAGGCGGGACGTGGGAATAATCCGCGGACTTTTCGGGTATGACCTTGAAGGACTGTGTAAAAGGTGCGGACTTGACGGAGTAGATTCCCTTCGTGAATTTAATATATTGAAAGCACTTAAGCGAAGTGACGCAGGAGAAATACTTGCGAAGGCAGCAGAGCGTCTTTCGGGAGCCGAGAGCGACGATGAGTTTTATGATATATTGACGCAGATATATCGGACGCTCGGAGTCGGCGAGATGGGCTTTTACAGAGCGTTCAGAATTGATACTTCGAGCGGTAAAGCAGAGATAAAGCCTATTATCAGCGCGGATCCTGCAAGATTTTCGGATATAATCGGGTATGACGAGCAAAAGTCGGAGCTTCTCAAAAATACGAGAGCGTTTCTTGCGGGTAAGGCTGCTAATAACGTACTTCTTTACGGTGACGGCGGAAGCGGAAAATCCACCAGCATAAAGGCTCTTATCAACGAGTGTTGGGAGGACGGCCTTAGGCTCATAGAGGCGTATAAATACCAGATGTCTTATCTGCCGGACGTTATCGCGAAGATAAAGGGCAGAGGATATAAATTTATTTTGTATATCGACGATCTTTCCTTTGAGGAGTTTGAAGCGGAATATAAATTTTTGAAATCCGTTATTGAGGGAGATGTGGAGGGTAAGCCGGAAAATCTTTTGGTTTACGCTACCTCAAACCGCAGGCATCTCGTCAGGGAAACATGGAGAGATCGCGGAGATATGGAGCATAACAACGATATGCACCATTCTGATACATTGGAAGAGAAGCTCTCGCTTGCGAGCAGGTTCGGACTTTCAATCAATTTTTCAACTCCGAGCAGGAAGCAGTATCACGATATAGTGGCTGCACTTGCAAGGAAAAACGGTGTTGTTATGGACGAAGAGGAGCTGTTTAGAAAGGCTGATGCGTGGGAGATAAGACGCGGCGGAATGTCAGGACGTGCAGCTCAGCAGTTTATCAATTATATGATCGGGAGCGGCGGGGAGCCGCAGGGTCAAAAGGAGTAAAAATGTTAACATTAGATAAGATCTACCATGCGGCGTTCGTGTTAAAGGACGTAGTCAGAAAAACGGATATGCTTTCCGCTCCGGAACTCACAGGAAGAACTAAGATATATCTGAAAGCGGAAAATCTGCAGATAACCGGAAGCTTTAAGGTGCGCGGAGCTTATTATAAAATAAGTCAGCTTACCGAGGAGCAGCGTGCGGCGGGAATAATAGCCTGCAGTGCGGGAAATCACGCTCAGGGAGTAGCACTTGCGGCAACGAAGATGGGAATCCGCAGTATAGTATGTATGCCGGACGGTGCGCCTATAAGCAAGGTAACTGCAACGAAAAGGCTCGGAGCCGAGGTCTGTCTTGTAAAGGGAGCGTATGATGACGCGTACAAAAAAGCGTGTGAGCTTCAGAAGGAAAGCGGAGCGACCTTTATACATCCGTTTGACGATGAATCGGTAATACCAGGACAGGGAACGATCGGCCTTGAGGTGCTTGAGCAGCTGAGCGATGCCGAAGCGGTAATAGTTCCGGTCGGCGGCGGTGGACTTATCTCAGGAGTAGCCTACGCAGTAAAGTCGCTTAATCCTAACATTAAGGTTTACGGAGTTCAGGCGGCGAATGCGGCAAGTATGGAAAAGAGTCAGAAAAAGGGAGAAAAAATAACCCTTAACGCTGTATCTACGTTTGCTGACGGAATTGCGGTAAAGACTCCGGGGGATCTTACCTTTGAGCTTGTAAATAAGTATGTTGATGATATAGTTACCGTGAGCGAGGACGAGATCGCGGCGGCGATACTTGCGCTTATGGAGAAACAGAAGCTGGTAGCAGAGGGAGCAGGCGCAGTAAGCGTAGCTGCGGCGATGTTCAGTGATCTGCCTATCAGAGATAAAAAGACGGTATGCATTTTGTCGGGCGGAAATATTGACGTTAATATCCTTTCCCGCGTTATCACGAGAGGACTTGTCACCGGTGGAAGAAATGCAACGCTTCAGATAGCACTTGAGGATAAACCCGGACAGCTTATGGGAGTAAGTGAGATAGTATCGAAATGCGGCGGAAACGTAGTAAGCGTACACCACGAGCGTTCCGATGCAAATATGCCGGTAGCAAGTTGCTTCCTTAAGATAGGACTTGAAACGAGCGGTTTTGAGCAGATCGAGGAGATAAAAAATGAGCTGCAAAAGGCCGGATTCAGTATAGTATCTGACAGAATATAAATTGATATAATATCGGAGGAATATGTATGCGTAAGAATGTAAAGACTGATTTGGCGCCGGCAGCAATAGGACCCTATTCTCAGGGGGTAGTAGCCGGAGGATTTGTGTTTGTTTCGGGACAGATCCCGATAGATCCCGCTACGGGCGCATTTGCAGGGGATGATATAAAGACTCAGACCGCACAGTCGCTGAGGAATGTGTCAAAGATACTTGAGGCCGCAGGCAGCGGAATGGATAAAGTAGTAAAAACTACTGTTTTATTAAAGAATATAAGCGATTTTGCCGCGATGAATGAGGTCTACGCTACCTTTTTTGAGGGAGATGCACTTCCCGCAAGAGCGGCATTTGAAGCGGCAGCGTTACCCAAGGGTGCGCTTGTTGAGATAGAGGTAATAGCTACCCTTTAATTTTGACTGCCGAGGGGATAGTGCAGTTTTGCCGCGGTAACGCGCGGGGATACTGCAAAGAAAGGTTGGTCAAATTATGAAAATCTCTTGCGTTCAAATGAATATGAAGCTCGGAGCTCCTGGGGAAAACTTTTTGACGGCGGAGAAGCTGATAAGGAAAGCCGCCGAAGAGAATCCTGATGTTATAGTGCTGCCTGAGATGTGGAACGTGGGATTTTTCCCGCGTGAAGCACTTAGGGAAATGTGTGATGCGGAGTGTTCCGAGGTAAAAAAGAGGCTCGGAGCACTTGCAAGAGAGCTTGGAGTTAATGTAGTTTGCGGAAGTGTGGCTAATCTGCGCGGGGGGAAAGTGTATAATACCGCGTGTGTGTTTGACCGAGGCGGAAAATGCGTTGCGCAGTATGACAAGGTACATCTCTTTACACCTATGCGTGAGCAGGAGTTTTTTACTTCGGGGGATTCAGCGGGGATTTTCGAGCTTTGCGGAGTTTCGTGCGCAGTAATGATCTGTTACGATCTGCGCTTTCCGGAGCTCAGCCGTACTCTTGCACTTTCCGGAGCAGAGGTGCTTTTCGTAGTATCTCAGTGGCCAAAGGAAAGAATGGAGCATCTGCGAGTTTTGACTGCGGCGAGAGCAATTGAGAATCAGTGTTTTGTCGTGTGCTGTAATTCCTGCGGTGAAGCGGAGGAAACGAAGTACGGCGGAGGCTCTGCAATAATTGATCCGTGGGGAAAGGTACTTGCTTCGGCGGGTGCAGAGGAAGAGATAATTTCTGCAGCTTGTGATATTTCTGCAGTAACAGAGATCCGTAAGAGGATAAATGTGTTTTCGGACCGCAGGCCCGAATTATATAAAATTTGAGGAGGAAAATAAAATGGCTTATCAGTTTCCCGTAACAAAGACAGCAAATCCCAAAGCGCGTCCGGCGGACGAGAGTAAGCTTGGGTTCGGTAAAATTTTCACAGACCACATGTTTATTATGAATTACGAAGAGGGAAAGGGCTGGCATAACGGAAGAATAGTACCTTACGGACCGTTTGAGCTTGATCCTTCGTCGATGGTATTTCACTATGCGCAGGAGCTTTTTGAAGGTCTTAAGGCGTACAGAACGGCAGATGGAAAGATACAGCTTTTCCGTCCTCAGAAAAATATTGAGAGAATGAACAATACCTGCGACAGACTTTGCGTACCGCGTCTTGATCCCGAGGTAGTGCTTGATGCAATAAAGGCAGTGGTAGAGGTAGAGAAGGAGTGGGTCCCCCACAATGAAGGAACCTCGCTTTACATCAGACCTTTTATAATTGCGACCGACGCATTTTTGGGAGTACACGCGTCCCACACATACATTTTTGCGATAATACTTTCACCGGTCGGATCCTACTACGCAAACGGAATGGATCCCGTTAAGATATACATTGAGAGAGAATACGTGCGCTGCGTAAAGGGCGGAACGGGAATGGCAAAAGCGGGCGGAAACTACGCTGCATCGCTCATCGGTCAGGAGAAGGCTGATAAGATGGGATACGCGCAGGTTTTGTGGCTTGACGGAGTAGAGAGAAAGTATATAGACGAGGTCGGAGCGATGAACGTATTTTTCGTTATCGACGGAACCGTTGTAACCCCTTCTCTTGAGGATGGCAACATACTTCCCGGAGTTACCAGAGCGAGCTGCATAGAGGTACTCAAGGCAAACGGCTACAAGGTTGAGGAGCGCAAGATTTCGATTGACGAGGTCAAGGAAGCTTACAAGAAGGGTACCTTAAACGAGTCGTTCGGAACCGGAACCGCAGCGGTAATTTCGCCGGTAGGAGAGTACATTGACGGCGACGAGAAGATAGTTATCAACGACGGAAAGATCGGACCGGTAGCACAATTTTTGTATGACGAGCTGACCGGAATGCAGTGGGGAAAAATTGAAGATAAATTTGGCTGGATCGTAAAAGTTGACTGAGATCTATTAAGCGGTCAGCCTGAGGTATAATCAGGGGGCTGAGGGCCTCCTGATTTTTTAGGGTAGTGGTATTATTTTACAGAAAATTAAAAAAAATATATTGTGTAGTTAATGTTCATAGCGTTAAATATAAATTGGAATAATTTTTTTAAAAGAAAGTAGGATTTTGAGATGCTAGAACTCAAAAACATAGTAAAGGATTATCCTGCGGGTAACGGAAAGGTGAGTGCACTTCGGGGTGTGAGCCTTGAGTTTAGGAAAGCGGAGTTTATATCCATTTTAGGACCGTCGGGATGCGGCAAAACTACGCTGCTGAACATTATCGGAGGACTTGATCAGTATACATCGGGAGATCTTGTGATAGACGGGGTATCCACCAAAAATTTTGAAGACAGAGATTGGGATACCTACCGCAACCATTCGATAGGATTTGTATTTCAGAGCTACAACTTGATACCTCATCAGACGGTACTGCAAAACGTGGAGCTTGCCTTGAGTATTTCGGGAGTTTCAAAGGCGGAGCGCAGAAAACGAGCTAAAAAGGCTCTTGAGGATGTCGGACTTGCAGAGCAGATGTATAAAAAGCCGAACGAGATGTCGGGCGGACAGATGCAGAGAGTAGCAATAGCAAGAGCGCTCGTTACAAATCCTGACATTATTTTAGCCGACGAGCCTACGGGAGCGTTAGATACCGAAACAAGCGTGCAGGTAATGGACATTTTGAAGAAGGTGTCGCAGGAGCGTCTTGTAATAATGGTAACCCATAACCCTGACCTTGCCGAAAAGTATTCGACGAGGATAATACGTATGCTTGACGGAAAGATAACGGACGACTCGGCTCCCGTAAAAGAGGACGAAATTTCAGAAAATAGCGCAAAAGAAGAGAAAAATACGAAGAAGCCGTCGATGTCATTCCGAACCTCTTTTATGCTGTCGTTAAAAAATCTTTTCACCAAAAAGGGAAGAACGACGTTAACCGCGTTTGCGGGAAGTATAGGAATTATTGGAATTGCGCTGATACTCTCAATATCACAGGGAATGTCTGCATATATCAACGCTACACAGGAAAACGCGCTGTCATCTTACCCGATAACGATAGAGAGAACGACGGTGGATCTTTCATCTCTTATGAATGCATTTATGAGTGCGAGCTCGAATAAAACGGAGCACGATGATGATGCGGTGTATAAAAAAGCGGCTATTTACGATATTATGAACGCGCTGAATAATCTTGATGAGCAGGAAAATGACCTTATATCTTTCAAGAAGTACCTTGAAGGAGAGATAGCGAAGGATATTGAAAGCTCGAAGATGAATCAGGCGGTCAGCGGAATACAGTACACATACGCTCTTCCGCTTCAGGTTTACACAAAGAATGTGGACGGAGCTATAATAAAATCCGATGCATCTAAGATAATGACGGAATTTATGGCTGAGTATATGGGAATGGATATGTCCGGAATGATGTCGATGGGCGGAAGTATGAGCGGAATGGCATCAATGGGAAGTATGTCGATGAATATATGGCAGGAGATGCTTCCGGGTAAGGATGGAGCGTACGTTAATGATGTATTAAAAAAGCAGTATGATGTGGTGTACGGTTCGTGGCCTAACGATTATGATGAGGTAGTGCTTGTACTTGATGAGAACAACGAGCTCGACGACCTTACTTTGTATACTCTGGGACTTCAGTCAAAAGAAGATATTGATGAAATAATGCGGGCTGCAATGAACGGAGAGCAGATAGACACGGGAAAGAGCAGATGGGAGTATAAGGATATCTGCAAAATGGAGTTCAGAGTAGTGCTGAATTCGTCCTGCTATACTAAAGATGAGCTGACCGGAATGTATGTGGACCTGAGAGAAACCGAAGCAGGAACTAAATATCTTTACGATAACGGACTGAGCCTTAAGATATCGGGAATAATCCGTCCGAACGAGGATGCAGCCTCGACAATGCTCAGCGGAGCGATAGGATACACAAGTGCGCTGACGGAATATGTTGTTAAGGAGTCGCAGAAATCGGGAGCGATAACCGAGCAGATGGAGAATAAGGCTACCGATATTTTGACGGGGCTTCCCTTTAAGGAAAATACGGGTAAGCTGACGGCAGAGCAGAAGAAGGCGGAGTTCCGTGAGTATGTAAGCGGACTTAGCGAGGCAGGAAAAGCTAAGGTATATATAGGAGTTATGAGCATTCCCACCCAGCAGATAATAGATGCGGGAGTAGCACAGCAGATGCAGGGTAAGACGAGAGAAGAAATAGAGGCGACAATGATAGCGGTGCTTACCGAACAGATGGGAGTAAGCGGAGATGCGTTAACCTCTTATGTTGAGGCTATGTCCGACGAAGAGATATTTGAGCTTTACAAAGAAATGCTCGTTCAGGTAATCAAACTGCAGTATTCAGAGATGGTAAAAGCTAATCTTGCAGGAAAGAGTGATACTGAACTTGCATTAGCACTTGATATGGCGCTTGAAACATTTACCGACGAGCAATATTCAGATTATTATGATGAAATAATGGTATTTTCAGAGAGCAGCTATGAGAATAATCTCTTGAAACTCGGATATGTTGACCTTGAGAATCCTGCGAGCGTAAATATTTTTGCATCGTCTTTTGCAAATAAGGATGTTATAGAGGAAGCGATAGCGAAGTACAATGAGGGAGTAGAAGAGGTATCGAAGATAAAGTATACCGACTACGTGGGAATAATGATGGCGTCTGTTACCACTATAATTGATGCAATAACCTACGTATTGATAGCGTTTGTTGCGATATCGCTGATAGTGTCCTCGATAATGATAGGAGTAATAACGCTGATATCGGTGCAGGAGCGTACCAAAGAAATCGGAATACTTCGTGCAATAGGAGCGTCGAAGAAGGACGTATCAAGTCTGTTCAATGCGGAAACGCTGATAATCGGATTTGCCTCGGGAGCGCTCGGAGTACTGATAACCTATGTTCTGTGCATACCGATAAATGCGATAATTTATGCTCTCACGGGAATTGCGGGCTTGAGAGCGTATCTGCCCTTGGGCGCAGCGGTAATACTTGTAGTTATCAGCATGGTGCTGACGCTTATCTCGGGAATAATACCGTCGAGAAGCGCAGCCAAGAAGGAGCCGGTAGTCGCGCTCAGAACGGAATAAAATGTTGAGGGAAATATTGCTAAAAGATAAGCAATGTGTTATGATTAGTAAAACGAGAAAATGAAAGCGAGAGCTTGAAATGGACAACAAATACAGCGGACAGACTCCGAAAACATTTAAAGAGAAATGGGATAATTATTGGTATCACTATAAGTTTCGTACGATAGTCGGAATAGCGTTAGGTGTAATGGCGATTTTTCTGATAAAGGACGTATTTTTCAAGCCTAAGTATGATATAACTATTACTTATCTTGTGAAAGGATATATTGACTTGGGTGACTATGCAAGCAAAGACGAGGGGGACTATGTCGAGCTTGAAAATATGCTGATGGAGTATATTGATGACTACAACGGTGACGGAAAAAAGAATATTGATATCAGACTTGTGGAGCTGCCTGCGGTTGAAGACGTTGAAAATCTGCAGCTGTATAATGCGATGAGCGCAAAGTTTATGTCGGAGTTTGCGATAGGGAATATGGCGCTTTATATTATGCCGCCTGAGCTTGTTGAATCAATGGATATGACGGATAAGTTTTTGAATCTTTCGGAGAAATACCCCGACAACAGCAGGATGGAAGGGCTTGGAATGTATATCGGAGATGCCCTTGAAGATGCAGGAATAAAGGTAAACGAAGGCGAGGGGTACATCTTTTTAAGGGATGGCAACGCAAGCGGCGAAAAGCAGTATGAGGCGGACGTCAAATTTTTTGAGAGTATTATGAATGCACTTGGAGAAAGAGCGGAGTAGTAAGAGGGTAGAGTAATGCTGGATATCGTAATAAGAGGAGCCGAGAGGATAGTTTCCGGCGGGAAGATTTTTACCGGAGATATCGGAATAAAAGATGGCAAGATTATAAAAATAGGGGAAATTGATGAAGAGGCGAAGGAGTACATCTCTGCGAAGGGACTTACTGCCATTCCCGGACTTGTGGATATGCACGTGCATTTTCGGGACCCGGGGCTCCTTCACAAAGAGGATATTTTCACCGGAGCAGAAGCTGCAGCAAACGGCGGAGTTACCTCGGTGTGTACGATGCCGAACACCTCTCCTGCGGCTGACAGCGCACAAACCATTGAATATATGGTAAAAAAGGCGGAGAAAGCGAAATGCAGAGTATATCCGTCGGGATGCATTACGGTTGGAATGAAGGGCGGAGCGCTGTGCGATTTTGTGTCGCTCAAAGAAAGCGGAGCAGTTGCGGTAAGCGACGACGGCCGTCCTGTTGAGGACGAAAAAATGATGGAAGCTGCGGTAAAAGCGGCGGCTGAAGCAGGAGTTACGGTAATCAGTCATTGCGAGGACCTCAAAATAATAAACGGCGGAATAATAAACAAAGGCAAGGTGTCCGAAAAGCTCGGAGTAGCGGGAATGGATAGGCGCTCGGAGATAGAGTCCACCAAAAGAGAGATTGAAATAGCGAAAAGAACCGGACTTCCGATACATATAGCCCACGTCAGCGTTAAGGAGTGCGTGAGGGATATCAGGGAAGCTAAAGCAAGCGGTGTCAAGGTTACCGCTGAGACAGCACCTCATTACTTTTATTATACCGATGAGAAGCTGATGAGTATGAGTGCGTCGTACAGAATGAATCCGCCGCTCAGAGAAAAAGAGGATATTGAAGCAATAATCGAGGGAATAGCAGACGGAACGATAGATGCAATCGCAACGGATCACGCTCCTCACGCCAAAGAAGAGAAGGCGGATTTTTATAAGGCTCCAAACGGAGTTATTGGACTTGAGAGCTCATTCGGAGCATCATACACCCGACTTGTAAAAGGCGGAGTGATAGGAATAGAGCGGCTTGTGGAGCTGATGAGCGAAGCTCCGGCGAGGATACTCAAGATACCGGCAGGAAGACTTGAAGAGGGAGCTAATGCGGATATAACCTTGATAGACGAGCGGCGCGAGTGGGTATTTGCTGAGGAAAATATAAAGAGCAAATCGAAAAATTCGGCGTTTATCGGGGAGAAATTCGTTGGATATCCTGTGATTACTATATGCAGAGGCGAGGTAGTCAAAGGGGAAGAAATAATTGAAAGGTAGAGAGTAAAATGTCGTTTGAAAGACTTGTAAAGAAAATTGACGAGATGAGGAACCCCACCGTCGTCGGACTTGATCCGAAGGTAGAGTATGTTCCGGAGTATATAAAGAAGGAGAGCTATGAAAAGTACGGCAAGACTCTTGCGGGAGCCGCCGATGCAGTACTTACCTTCAATAAGGGACTCATAGATGCGATATATGATATAGTTCCGGCAGTAAAGCCTCAGCTTGCATACTACGAGATGCTTGGCTGGGAGGGTGTCAAGGTTTACAGTGATACAGTTAAATATGCGAAGAGCAAAGGACTTTATGTAATTGCCGACGGAAAGAGGAACGATATCGGTGAAACGATGAAGGCGTACTCGGCGGCGCATATAGGAAAAACGGTTATCGACGGAGAAGAGGTCGAGGCGTTCGGAGCCGATGCGCTTACGGTAAACGGATATCTCGGCAGCGACGGAATAAATCCGCTGGTTGAAGCGTGTGAGAAGTACGACAGAGGAATTTTCGTACTTGCAAAGACCTCGAATAAATCTTCCGGCGAGCTTCAGGACCTTTTGATAGGCGAAGAAAAGGTATATGAAGTAATGTCGAAGATGTGTGTTGAGTGGGGAAAGAGTACGATAGGAGCGAGCGGCTACGGAGCGGTCGGAGTAGTTACCGGCGCAACATATCCTGAGCAGCTTGTGGAATTAAGAGAAAAGTTCCCGAGTCTGTTTTTCCTTGTACCCGGATACGGCGCGCAGGGAGCGAAGGCGAAGGATATTGCGGGAGCGTTTGATAAAAACGGACGCGGAGCAATAGTCAATTCCTCTCGCGGAATAATCTGTGCGTGGAAATCGAGCGGCGCAGACGAAAAGGAGTACGCCGAAAGTGCAAGAGCGAGTGCGATAAAAATGAGAGATGAAATAGTAAGCGAGATAAATCTGTAGGATAGAAGCGGTGTGAGGTTAGCCTTACACCGTTTTATTTATAAAAAAAATTCCGAATATGCTTATAAATAACGAAGATGAGCAATAATAATTTTATATCTGAAGAAGGATAAAATAGATATTCGGAAGGAATGAAAGAGATGATAAGAAGTAGAAAAGCGGTAATAATGGCAGGGGGAGAGGGGAGCAGACTAAGACCGCTCACCTGTAATATTCCGAAGCCGATGACGAGAATATGCGGAAGACCGGTGCTGGAGCATATACTTGAGCTTTTGAAAAAGCACGAATTCAGCGAAGCGGCGGTAACACTGATGTATCTTCCTCAGGAGATAAAGGAAAATTTTCCGAGCGAGGAATATAAGGGAATATTTTTAAATTTTATAGAAGAGGATACTCCGCTCGGAACCGCAGGGAGTGTAAAAAATGCGGCAAAAAATTACGATGAGCCGTTTTTGGTAATAAGCGGGGATGCTGTGTGCGATTTTGACATAGGTGAAATTTTCAGAGCGCACGAAAAAAGCGGATGTGCGGCTACAATAGTGGCAAAAAGGGTGAAGGACCCCGGGGAGTACGGACTTTTGAAAACAGAAAGCGGACGAGTTTGCGGATTTATAGAAAAGCCGGCGTATTCTCAGGCGGTAAGCGACCTTGCAAATACCGGAGTATATATATTGGCTCCCGAGTGCATGGAGCTGGTACCCGACGGCGAAAAATATGATTTTGCAAAGGAGCTATTTCCGAAGATGCTTGAAAAGGGTATGCAAATAGCGGTATATGAGGAAAAAGGGTACTGGTGCGATATCGGAGATATCGGGAGCTATATCAGATGTCAGAGGGATATTTTGTTTGGAAGGGCTCCGATGTATGAGGAAGAGAAAAGGGATAGATTCGGCAGCGTAATAAAGAGCGAAGGACTCGAAAAAGCAGTAATAGAACCGCCGGTATATATCGGGAGAGGAGTAAAAATAGCAGAGGGAGCTGTAATAGAGAGCGGAAGTGTACTTGATGACGGGTGCGTGGTAGGAAAAGGAGTGCATATAAAGAATTCGATAATACTTGAAAATTCGGTAGTGGAGGATATGGCGTCGATATCGGGAGCAATAGTTTGCTCGTATGCAAAATGCGGAAAGAAATCAATGATGTTTGAAGGAGCCGTGCTCGGTTCCCACAGTGAGCTTGGAAAAAATTCGAGGATAAATCCGGGGATAAAGGTGTGGCAGGGCAAAAAGGTTGGGGCCAATGAGGTGGTGGACGGACACGTGAAGGTGTCGTCCGGAGCAGGCAGCAGATTTGATGAAGACGGAATCTCGGCGCTTGAAAAAGGAGCCGCATCCGCCCAGTTTTACGCAAAGGTCGGAGCCGCTGCAGTTACCTCTTTCAAAAAGGAATATATTACAGTTGGGTGCTACCCGAGCAAAGCGTGCAGAGCGGCAAAGCAGGCGCTTATATCGGGAATACAGAGTGCAGGCTGTGACAGTATAGATTTCGGTGAGGATATCTTCGGCGCATTTGCTTTCGGAATGTCCTTCGGAGGCTTTGATGCGGGAATATATATTTTTTCGGGAGAAGGAGGAGCACCGAAGGTAAGGGTATATGAGCGAGGCGGAATACCTGCATCGAGAGGTGTGGAGAGAGGAATAGAAAAAGCGATAAGTGCGGGAGAATTCAGCGTATGCGAGGAAGATGGCTACGGAGAAGGGTACACGATGAACGGAAACAGCGCGATATACCGCGCTACTCTAAAAAAGCTCGGAAAAAATATTTTCAGAGGTAAAAAGGTAGCGATACACAGCGATAATGCAGAAATAAAAAAGGTAATAGAGGGGGTATTGGGAAGAAAAGGTGAAGAGAAATTTGCGGATGTTGAGATAGTGTGCAACGCAAACGGAGAGTGCAGTATCAGTGAGGGAGATGCGGTGCTGAGCGGTGAATTACTGCTTGAGGTGTGCTGTATCAGTGAGTTTGAGAAGGGTAAAAATGTTGCGCTTTGGTACGGCGCGCCGAGAGTATTTGACGAGATAGCAAAAGAGTACGGTGCGAGGGTGGAGAGGTATCTTGAGTGCCCCGCAGACGAAAGTGACGCGTCGGCAAGGAAGCTTGCCGAAGGTCAGCTCTGGAGCAGAGATCCTCTGATGAGGGTGGTTACCGCGGCGGCGTATATGGAGGAGAAAAAGCTCGGAGTAAAGAGTATGCTGGAGAGAGTTATACCGATTGCGGTGAAGAGTGATACGGTAGCGGTAAGCGGGAATATAAATCCGGGAAAGATAGTCGGGGAGCTTGAGGGAGAAGAGATAACGGCAAAAAGCATAGGAGAGGGGAAGATACTCAAGGTAAAAGACGGATATGTGGTAGTGCGGCCGCTGAAAAGAGGCGAGGGAATAAAAATTACCGCAGAGGCTTCAAAATACGAAACGGCAAGTGAGATATGCGGGGATTTTGTTAAAATGATAAAGGCCAAAAACGGTGAAACTATTGACAGATAAGGGGAAAAAAGGTAAAATTAAATTAAGTGTATGTTCGTTTTAAAAGGTTTATCTTTTATATAAGAGTCGGGTGTCCGGAAGGATTTTAGATTGTTTTATAAAAGCGATCCCGCCGAGCGAATTTTAGCGGGAGCATTTGATATGCGCCTAAAAGCGCGAAACAAAGGGTAGAAGAGCTTGTGCGGCGGAGCTTACCCTTTTAGAAAGTATACTGAAAACAAAACGCCGCCGAGAAAGGAGAATAAAGTGGCAGAAAAAACGAAAATAAAAGCGAAGCCCGAGGGAACCGGAGTCGCACCGAAAGGACAAAGGAACCAAAGAAACGGGTACGCAAGAAAGAAAAAGGCTGCGCCGAATAACGCTGTTGAAGATAGGCAGATCAAGAAAGAGGAGCCGATAAAGGCAGAGAAAAAGAGGCGCGATACCAAAGGCGGAAAGCGCACGAGAAGAGCGGGAGGAGAAAGAAGAGCGGTGAAGAGTAAGATACCGCTGAAGATAATTCCGCTGGGAGGACTCGGAGAGATAGGCAAGAACGTCACGGCGTATGAATACGGCGACGATATGTTTATAGTTGATTGCGGAATGACCTTTCCCGATGATGATATGCTGGGAATAGATATAGTACTTCCGGATTTTACTTATCTTACTCAAAATGCAGACAAACTGCGCGGAGCGGTTATAACACACGGTCATGAGGACCATATAGGCGGATTGCCTTATCTTTTAAAGACGCTGAATATACCGGTTTACGGAACGGCGCTTACACTGGGACTCATTGAAGCGAAGCTGAAGGAATTCAACCTTCCCAATCAGGCGGATCTGAGAAGAGTAAAGCCGGGAGATGAAGTTACTTTCGGAAAAATGAGTGTGGAGTTCATTAACGTTAACCACTCGATACCCGATGCCTGCGCGCTCGCGATTCATACACCTGTGGGAACGGTAGTTCAGACGGGTGACTTTAAGGTGGATTACACTCCGATAGAGGGCGACGTAATAAATCTTGCAAGATTCGGTGAGCTTGGTAATCAGGGGGTACTTGCCCTGCTTTCGGATTCAACAAATGCTGAGCGTCCTGGAAGCACGATGAGCGAGAGAAAGGTCGGGGAATCCTTTGAAACTCTCTTCAAGAGCGCAGAGGACCGCAGAATAATTATCGCATCGTTTTCATCGAACATACACAGAATACAGCAGATAGTAGATATGGCTATAAGATTCGGAAGAAGAGTAGCGGTATCGGGAAGAAGCATGATAAACGCGGTGGGAATAGCCACCGAGCTCGGATATCTGCACGTTCCGGACGGACTTTTGATAGATATTGATGCGATAAACAGATACCCTGACGAGCGGGTGGTAATAATAACTACCGGCTCTCAAGGGGAACCGATGTCGGCACTTTCGAGGATGGCGACGAGCGAATATAAGAAGGTAACGATAACTCAAAACGACTTTATAATAATATCTGCGAATCCCATTCCGGGAAATGAGAAGATGGTAAACCGCGTGGTGAACGAGCTGATGAAGCTCGGAGCAGAGGTAGTGTACGAGAAGATGTACGAGGTACACGTTTCGGGACACGCGTGTCAGGACGAGCTGAAATTAATGCTTTCTCTTGTGAAGCCGAGGTATTTTATGCCGGTACACGGGGAGTATAAGCAGATGAAAAAGCACGCGGGACTCGCACTCGGACTCGGTATGAACGAGAATGACATATTTATCGGAGAGATAGGAAGAGTAGTTGAGTTTGACGGAGTAAGCATGAGGAGTACGGGGGTAGTACCCTCGGGAAAAGTGCTTGTTGACGGTCTTGGAGTAGGCGACGTGGGAAATGTCGTAATGAAGGACAGAAAGCGTCTTGCTCAGGACGGACTGATGGTAGTGGTCATAACCATAAAGAAGGATTCCAAGGAGATTCTTGCAGGACCCGATATAGTATCGAGAGGATTTGTGTACGTTCGCGAATCCGAAACGATGATGGAAGAGGTAAAAAGGATAGCGGAAACGGTAATGGCGGGAGCGTATACCGGAAACGTACGCGACTGGGGTAACGTAAAGGCGAAGCTCAGGGATGAGCTTGGGGACTATTTATACAAACAGACAAAGCGTTCTCCGATGATACTTCCGATAATACAGGAGATTCCCTGATTTTAAAAATGGTATTAAGCTCTACGGACGGTTCCCAAAGAGCCGTTCGTAGAGAAAAATTCTGAAAAAGAGGTTTGAGAAGATGGATAAAAAGCTATGGATCTTTCGGCCGATAATCTACATATTGATGGGACTGAGTCTTGCGCTTACACTTGTTACGGCATTTTTGAATCCGTACGTATTTATAGCGGAGGCTGCGGTAACGTTGGCGGTATTTATTGCGCTGTATATAAGGATTCGCAAAATGCAGGGAGATGTGCAGGACTTTTTGGAGCATATCAGTAAGCTGCTTGCATCGCCGCGAGGTAAGACGCTTTTATCCTTTCCGATACCGGTAATAGTAGCGGATGCGAAGTATGAGGTAATATGGTACAACTCGATATGCAAGCGGGATATGCTTGGGGGAAGAGATATTTTCGGGCTTGAGATACAGAAGATAATACCGAAGCTTGATATGGACGGCGATATACGCACTAAGGGAATAAGGCTTACCTATATGGGTAGGAGCTATAAGGCGTATATGACCGAGGCGGCGGAGGAAGAAACGCTTTATCTGTTTTATCTTATAGATGAAACGGAGCTTAAGAGGTATGCAGAAGAATATTTTGAAACAAGACCGTCCGTGGCGACGATAATAATTGATAACTACGATGAGCTGCTTCAAAATGCTAAGGAAAGCGAAAAGATGAAGATACTTGCGAGTATCGACAACAATTTAGAGAGATTTGTAATTGAAAATAACTGCATAATAAGCAAAACGGGACGCAGAGATAAGTATATCGCGATAATAGAGGAGCGGTATATGAAGCGTCTTACGGAGGAGCGTTTTAAGATACTTGAGGAAATAAGGGATCTTGAGGTATCTGACAATAAGATGTCTATTACCGCATCAATGGGAATCGGACGCGGCGGCAGGACTTTCGGGGATAACGAAAAGATGGCGAATCAGGCGCTTGAGATGGCGCTCGGACGCGGCGGAGATCAGGTGGTAATAAAGAATCCGGAGGGATTTGATTTTTACGGCGGAATTTCAAACGGCCTAGAAAAGCAAACGAAGGTAAAGACGAGGATAATGGCAGCGGCACTTTCCGATTTGATAGATAACAGCGGAAACGTAATAATAATGGGACACCGTTTGGCTGATATGGACTGTCTTGGAGCAGCTATCGGAATGTGTAAGATAGTATCGTCGGCGGGAAAGCAGGTCAATATTGCCCTGAACAGCAGTAAGAACTTGGCGGGGTCCTTGTACGAGAAGGCGATGAAAGAGGGATATGAGGGAATCTTTGTGGGACCCGAGGAAGCGCCTGCTCTTGTAAAGGATGACACGCTGATAGTGATTGTTGATACCCATATACCGACACTTGTGGAGTGTCCGAATCTGCTTGAGATGTGCAAAAACGTAGTAGTTATCGACCATCACAGAAAGATGGTGGGATATATAGACGATGCGCTTATATTTTATCATGAGCCGTATGCATCTTCGGCATCGGAGATGGTAACGGAGCTTGCACAGTATTTCGGAGAAGAAACTAAATTTGAGAAATGCGAAGCCGAGGCGTTACTTGCGGGAATAATGCTTGATACCAAGAGCTTTTCGGTAAAGGCGGGAGTGCGTACCTTTGAAGCGGCGGCATATCTGAGAAGGTCGGGAGCCGATACGGTTGAGGTAAAGAAGCTGTTCGGCGGAACGATAAGTGCGTACCGCAGAAGAGCGCAGCTTGTAGCCGAGGCGGAGATTTACCGTAATTGTGCCGTGGCGGGAGCAGTAGGAGAGAGCGACGAGATAAAATTGGTAGCTCCTCAGACTGCGGACGAGCTGCTTACCCTTAACAGCGTGGATGCATCTTTTGTTATGTCGGAATATGAGGGTGAAACGTCGATATCGGCGCGTTCCTTCGGAAAGATAAACGTGCAGCTTGTAATGGAATATATGGGCGGCGGCGGACATCAGACAATGGCGGGAGCCCAGCTCAAAGGCGTCGGACTTGCCGAGGCTAAGGAAGCGCTGCTCAAAGCAATAGACGAATATTACGAAAAGAACAAGAAATAAGGAGAGACAGATATGAAGGTATTACTGAATGCGGATATACCCGGAAACGGTAAAAAAGGACAGATAGTTGAGGTAGCTGAAGGATATGCGAGGAACTATCTGATAAAAAGAGGACTTGCTGTTGAAGCAAATGCAAAGGTACTGAGTGAGGTAAAGGCGAAGGAGGACGCAGCTAAGCGCCGTGAGGAGATTGCTCGCAAGGAAGCACAGCAGGCAGCTGACGGAATAAAGGGAAAGGTCGTTAAGATAACGGCAAAATCAGGAGCCGGCGGAAAACTGTTCGGAGCAGTAACCTCTAAGGAGGTAGCGGAATCTCTTGATAAGCAGTACGGACTTTCGGTAGATAAGAGAAAGATAGAGATGTCCGATATAAAGGTATGCGGAAGCTACGAGGCGGAGATAAAATTTTATCCGGGAGTAGCGGCAAAGATAACGGTATCGGTAACGGAGGAGTAAGTTACCTTTACATTCTCAACGGTGGGATTTCACATTGTGACAAGGTAGGGTGATTATAATGGAAAGTAATTTCGGTATAGATGGAATCGTGCGGAAGATGCCGTACAATCTTGAAGCGGAGCAGTCGGCGATAGGAGCAGCACTTGTGGAGCCGACGATATTTCCGCGTCTTTTGGAGATGCTAAAGCCGGAATACTTTTACAGACCGCAGCATAGTCAGATATTTGCGGTAATGAGCAATATGTTCGTATCGGGACAGACGCTGGATTTCGTTACGGTACTTGATAAGGTAAAGAACGAGCAGATATTTGAAACGGAGCAGGATGCAAAGAGTTATTTTGCGAATCTGATACAGATAGTGCCGTCGATATCGAATATTGAGGCTTATGCGGAGATAATCAAGGATAAATACAATGTAAGAAGGCTGCTTGAGGCTGCGAGAGAGATAGAAGAGGAGTCGAGTGAGGGTAGTGCGGATGCAAAAACTCTGCTCGACAGCGCGGAACAAAAAATATACGATATACGCCAAGGCGGAAGATCTCACGGACTTGTAAAGATAGATGAAGCGGTACTTGAAACTTATGACAGACTGCAAAAGCTGAGCGGAGCTGATAAATCGAAGTATGCGGGACTGCCGACCGGCTTTAAGGATCTTGACAATGTGCTGACGGGACTTAACAAGTCCGACCTTATACTTATTGCGGGACGTCCCGGAATGGGTAAAACGACGTTTGCGCTTAACGTTGCGAATAATATAGCGGTAAAGCAAAAGAAAAAGGTAGTTGTATTTTCGATAGAGATGAGCTCTGAGCAGCTTGTGTCAAAGATACTTTCGGGAGAAGCGTCGATAGACAGCAAAGCCTTCAGAACCGGAGAGATGAGTACTGATGAGTGGTACAGACTCAACGAGGCGGCGCAGGTAATATCCAAGGCGGAGCTTTATTTTGACGACAGCGCGGGAATAACCGTTGCGGAGATGAAGGCAAAATTAAGGCGAGTAGAGGACTTGGGACTCATTGTGATAGACTACTTGCAGCTGATGTCATCGGGTAAGGTAACGAACAACAGAGTGCAGGAGATATCGGAGATAACGAGAGGACTCAAAATACTTGCGAGGGAGCTTGATATTCCGGTAATACTCTGCTCCCAGCTTTCCCGCGGACCTGAAGGCCGTCAAGATAAGCGTCCGATGCTTTCGGATCTGAGAGAATCGGGATCAATTGAGCAGGATGCGGATATAGTATTAATGCTTTACAGAGAAAATTACTATAACAGCGAGGATGATGACGCGCGTAATGTGGCGGAATGCATCGTAGCAAAAAACAGACACGGAGAAACCGGTACGGTAAGACTTGCGTGGGACGGATTACATTCGAGATTCGGTAATCTTGACCCGTATCGGTAATAGAGGATATGTACGAAAGAGCGCTTAAAACGGTAGAAAAATACGGAATGATAAAGAGCGGAGACGGAATAACGGTGGGAGTATCAGGCGGAGCCGATTCCGTCGTTCTGCTTGATTTTTTGTGCCGTTTGAGAGATGATATGGAGCTTAAAATAGCGGTTTGCCATATAAATCACGGGTTTCGCGGCGCAGAAAGCGACAGAGATGAGGAGTTTGTGAGGGTACTGTGTGAGAAGTACGGGGTGGAATTTCATCTTTTGAGGGCAGACGTGGGAGCACTTGCAAAGGAAAGAGGAGTTTCCGGAGAAGAGTGCGGAAGAGAGGTTCGGTACGGATTTTTCAGAGAGGTAGCTTGTGGCGGGAAGATAGCTACTGCACATACTTTAAGCGACAGTATGGAAACGGTGATTCTTAATATGGCGCGGGGAGCAGGACTAAAGGGACTGTGCGGAATACCGGCTGTACGCGGAGAAATAATCAGACCGCTTATAGAGTGCACAAGAGCGCAGATAGAGGAGTACGCCGCAGAGAGAGGACTTGAATTTGTTACCGACAGTACAAATCTTACCGATGATTATACGAGAAATAAAATAAGGCATAATATAATTCCTGAGCTTTATAAAATAAACGAGTCATTTGACAGAGCGTTTTTCAGAGTAAGCGAAGCGGTTAGTGAGGACAGCGAGTATCTGGAGAAAAAAGCGGCGGAGTTAAAAAGTGAAGCGAAGAGAGAAAACGGATATGATGCGGGCGTTTTGTTAAAGGCTCCGACTGCGCTGAAAAATCGGGTAATAGCTGCCGTGTTTTCTGAAAACGGAGTGGAGAAAAACGAAAAAAGAATACGCGCTGTGGGGAATGCTTTAGGTAAGGAAAGCTACAAGGAGCAGGTCGCAAAGGATAAATATGCGGTAATAAGCGGCGGGATATTTAAAATAGAAACGCAAAAAAATGAGCATGTTGAGGAGTTTCAGATTCCGTTTGCAGAAGGAAAATACAAGATAAATG
>JAEIGA010004393.1_pt1 | contig 21809 bp, 21 predicted proteins | sample 9270691 | NCBI WGS metagenome assembly JAEIGA01 (sample SAMN17057246, study PRJNA624740) | gut metagenome | biome: biome; isolation source: fecal sample | host: Bos grunniens | place: China: Xizang | collected 2019 | reverse complement strand
TTTTTCTGGGTGACTTTCTTCGTAAACGTGGCGATAAACCAAAACGGCTTGTTTGGGAACATCTCGCACCTTGTTTTTGAAAAACTTACTTAATGCAGAATAGAGCATGTTTTTTACGTACTCACTTGAACCCGATTCTTTCTTTGGCAATAAAAATGGCATTCTTACGCAAAACCAACCCTGCTCCGTATAACCGACTTCAATGTTCATCTCCTCGTCTATGATTTCTTGAACCTCTTTCATAGCATTTGGATTACCTAAATATGAGGGAAACTTTCTCATCTTTAAGCAACCTTTTTCGTATAAAGCAACCATCTTCAAACACCTATCATTTATTTCCTCATAAGTCAAGTTTTCAAAATTATCGACCACTTCACTCATATCATTACATATGTTTTTTGTTTGCTTTAATTGTAAAATTAATTTTTCTTTATTTTCATTTCTTTTCATTTAAACCCTCCGTTTTTTATTTGAAAATAAAAAAAGACCCTGAAGCTTTTCAGAGTCTTTATTACTAAATATATAATTAATTTTTTAAGTGAATTATTTGCTATGGCTCACTTTTCTTACCATATATTTTGTTTATAACCAAATTCATTCGTGCCTCCTTTTGATTTTTTTACAATAAAAAAACGCCACGAGATTTTTTCTCGAAAGCGTTCGTTTTTGAATTGATTAAAATTTTTCACGATACTATTATAACACAGGTCATACTCTCATTGCAATAACATTTTACTTTCATTTTTCTCCCAATTTACTCTCAATTTACTTCCAATTTACTCTCACAATACCCTCATGCCTAAATTACCAGTATTTATAAGGGATTTTTCAACTTGAAGAATATAAAATATTTCATAAACTTTCATAAAACCAAGATAAAATCAAGTAAAAAGCAGAAAAAACTATAAGTTTATACAAAAAAACAACGGTCAAATGTCCACGTTTAGGTACATCTGACCGCTTTTGTAAATAATTATTCCGTTATTGTGTCGTTGTTATTGCTGATAAATATGCGAATAGTTAACTCGTTTTAATTGACTATTACTGTACGCAAACAATGAAACAAAGAATATTTAATGTACCGAATGAGTTTTGTTTTAGAATTAAAAAGAAAGGTCTCTCTCATGTTGTGCTCTATAAACTGTTTTTGCTAATTATATTGCACATTTCTCTAAGTTTAAGATCCCAATCCCCCTCATTAAAAGAGAAAAAAGCAAATCTTTGATCCTCTAACTCCTCAGGGGTGTGAACCGCTAAACGAGTAAGTTCGTGTATTTTATCAGGGTTGGTTCTTTTAGCAAATGGATTTACAATGATTTTGTATTGTCTTGTTGCAAATAAATATCTAAAATCGTTAAATAACAGACATCCTTCAGGAAGCATGTAAAGAAAAATTGCAGAAATTCTATTTAATGCATCTTCACTAATGCCCAACTTAAGAGCAACTTCCTTATTTCTTAACAAACCGTTTTTTGGGTTACACAGAAGAGTTGTAGGTTCAAATAATGCGGTTTCTACCAAGTCTGTTGATGTCCAGTTTATAGCTAATAAATTGATATGATTTTCAGAAGAAATGTCAGTAAATTTATCACCAGCATAATTCATATAATCCTTAAGTTTTAATACACGAGGAAGGTGACAGTTGATTTTAATACTGTCACAAAACTCTGTCAACGTTTTCCTGCCATCCTCAGTAAGCAAACATGTAGGAATGATAAAATTTTCCAAAAGGTTTCGTTGAGGGAAGTTTGGGGTTTTTATCTCTATATCCAATATAGTACCGTCTTTATATACAAAACGTGCTTCTGGATTTTTATCAGAATCAACTAAACGAGGCTCATATGTTGATTCTAATAATTCTGCAGGACCAAAATTTGCAAAAAAAGCTAATATGTAGAACTCGGAAAGTGCTTCAAAGAATTTATTTTCATCATAATTGTTTTTCCCTGCGGCAAATTGATTTTTGAAAAACACTTGAATTTCATCATTACCAAAATGATTCATTAGGTTATTAATTTTGGTACTTAGGTTAACAACAAAATTAAAAGGAAAAGATTCTGGATCGATACTAGTGATGCCCCTTCTATGAAATAATTTTTTGAAATATGAAACATCGTTTTCAATGGCTCGTATCAAAAAATGCTGCTCGGAATAATCATCAAGAATACCTATTTCCCAAAATTCTTTCAGTGTATTAAAAATTCCTAAATCGTTTTTTTGGGGATATTGTGTTTGACTTCTCATTGGAAAATCCCTCCGTTTTTTTCTTTACTATACAAGTAAACAGCTGAAATCATAATGACTTCATCGTGTTAGTGAAGCGTGTGAAACGTAAAACTACCCGAAAAGGTTGGATCAATTTAGCCCACCCAAAAGATAAAACTTTTAGGCTCTACACCCCTCCCGATAGATTTTTTAATTCCTTATTTTTCCATGCTGATACTTTATTGATTTGTCTTTACGAGAAAAGCGTCTAATTCATTTTTTGCGTTTATAAAAGATTTATAGATGTTTTTTATCCCAGCCTCACGAGCCATGCTTACGACAAGATTTTCTTCCGCTACATCCATACGCAAACCTAAAATAATGCCACTCGGAATCCATTCCATCATAACGGGCGGATTCATAGCACAATTAGTGATTATTCGCCATTCTTCATCGTACTTATGACACTCTTTTTTAATTAAGGCTATACGTTCTCTTTCCCAAAAACCATTACCCATCCCTTGATACAACTCTTGAGGAATGTCTACCTTTGTAAGCTCACCAACCTTACGTAACATAACACGTTTAGCAAATTCCGTTGCGTTATACGGGATATTAGAATAATGAATAGGATATAACGGCGTCCCAAAATTTTTTATTCCACAATTTTTACACTTTTCTTGTTTTCCACACAGGAAATTTTCGTCTTTCTCCATGTCATAAATCAAAGCGAACCCTTTATGCTTGTCGGCATATTTCAACCATAATGATTCATTAAAACCATTTTCAGAAAAACAAACAGACCACGTATCCTTTTTTAACTCGTCACGTAAAGATAATGCCGTGCCAATAAAATTCTCAACAAGCCCATGTTTTTGTGCATCAAGAATGTTCTCTACCGTGATTTGTATTAATTGTTCTTCTGTCAAAACCTTGGCAAAAAGGGATTTAAGGCCTTCTACAACCGCCTCTGCACTTTCGCGAGTGTTAAATGATTTTAAGTATGCTTCTTTTATAATTTCAATGTCTATATGTAAAAAGGTATCAAATGGGTCGTCATAATAATTTGCTGTAGAAAAATAGAGTCTATTTGTCCTAAGTGCCTCCAAACTATTCATATTCACAGGACGATATCTATATAGGAATTTTGGTATTTTTATTTTACTAATAAGTTGTTGTACGTCGTCTTGTGGATTCTCACCCTTTAAAGCACAAAGCGTTTGCCAAAACAACTCTCTTTCTTGTAAATTCATTGAGGTTTTCCTTGTAATTAAAAATTTTTATTTCTATGTATACGATATGTGTTTTCCATATGCTTTAGGGCAAAAGTATGAAGTGTGGCATTTTTCTTTACCTGCTTCGATTTTACCCCATTTTGTGGCAGATTTTCAAAATGTTCAACCCATAGAAATCTGTCCATGTTTTTACATATTTGTACACTTTAGTTAAGCTTTTATATTTCTAATCTCTTGAATGTCGGCATCTAACAACAACTCGTTATGTTCAACCCAATAGGTTTCGTTTTTAAAACTAAAAACAGAAATATATGCTTCGTCAAACGGTTGATTATATTTATCCATTGCCGCCTTAAAGTTTTGAAATTCTTCACCACTCCAACTCCATTCTTTTCTATTTGTATCTTTGTCAGTAAAAAACATTAGTAATCCATTCATAGCATATATTTTTACCACTTTAGGACAAATTAAAGCAATGAGTGTTGAAATAGCATCATGCAGTGGCAACAAATGAAATTGGCGTAAAATATCTTCTTTTTTCCTAGTGTCAATTAATTGGTGTTTTATAATAGAAAAAATAGCCTCATTTTTCTTTTCTTCATTTTCAAAAGAACCTCTTGTAGAAATGTAGAAGTTTGTTTTTTTATAATCTTCTATGTGTTCCGTTCCGATATACTCTTGAACGAATTCTTCCGAGTAAGGCTCTGTCATTGAATCAAAACATCTATAAAGAATTTCTTCATCCATAAGTAATATTGGGAAAGGGTCTATAGCTAAACGCATAATAGCAACTATACATATAACATTCTTTAGAAAATATATAAAATTGTTTATAAATGTCTCTTGCGATTTAACCTTGAATATAGGATGATTTCTTGAAATATAGAAATTATGTAATCCTTGTTTATGTACATATTTGTTGAGTTTTTGGCTAATTTCTTCAGCATGTTTGAAAAACGAAGGCATATTGGTTGTCATATCTATAAAAATACTGCCGTCTTTTGATAGTTTCTTAATCATTTGATATCTTAAAGGAAAATCTTCAACTTTTTTCCAATCATTAAGATATTTTTCTCTTGATTCGTCTTCAATATCACATAAAAAAACCATTGTTGTAGAAATATCTACGGCAGAACGCAACGAAAAATATGCACAGTCAAAATACCCCATTTCAAACAATTCAATAGAATTTATCAATAGTTGAACGGCTTCCATAATGAAAGTGTTCCCAATATTTGTATCCATACGTCCAGACCAACTATGTTCAATGTTCATCAGGTCGTGGTATAATTTGCTTTTGTTTGGAATTTCTATTGGCCGAATATTTTCTTCTTTTCGCCATAAAACATATGTGTCTTCTGCCATTTTTTACTCCATAGGTTTAATCATTGATTCGATGAAGGATACTTCATCTTTGGTTAAGGATTTACGCCAATCTTTACGCAATTCGTTAAGTTTTTTAAATCCTTGTATAATTAAAAAGTTTTCAGCATTTATAAATTGTTGTCGGTAATCATCTTCTGCTGGCATATTGTTTCTATTCGCAGTATTCCATAAAACCCTCTCTATAAAATACTTGTTAGTCAAATCGAATATATGCCTTTTCATCTCTTCAAATCTTTTGTAATAATAAAGTACGCGAAGTTTGTCTATATCATCTAATAAATCTTTTATTTCTTTAATGTCCTTAAATATTTCCAATGTAGTCCTAAAGTCACTCATTTTAATTTTCCCTCCTTTATTTTTCTTGAGTTATATCACAGAATAATAAAAAGTGATATAGACAAATCGTGGACAAAAACAATTTTTTGAACACTTTTATGTGACATCAGTAGTTAAATATCCACGTTATTAGACATTTATCTACTTTTGTAAAAGTTTTTTATTTTTTTGTTATAAATATCTTACATTTATAATATCTTTTATTTCTCCCAATGAATATTTGGATTCCTCTAAAATCATACATTCAATTAAAACTAGACTTACCACAAAAGCGCAAACCGAAGGATCCGTAAATTTGATAAAACCGCCGTGAGCATCGTTATTTCTAAAATTTGAAAACTCTGCTCCTAAAGATTTTTCATCTTTTAATCCATATTTTTTTAGAATGTATGTTAAAAAATCCGCAATGGAAGATTTATAATATTTTAGACACCTATTAAATTGAGCCGCTACAGAATTCAAGTCTTTATAAAGAACGTCTATGATATGCTCAAAGTATTCTTTATATTTTTTACTTAATTTTTCTATTGACAGTTTCTCTTCTAAAGCTTGTTTTATGTAATTGATTGTATCTATCTTATATTTATCTTTATCAGGTATAGTTTTAAATATAAGTTCGTAATTATGTTCAAAAGCCCCACAAACTTTTATATAGCTTTCAGGCGTAATATATTTTGACTCAAAACTATCTTTTGCTATAAAATTGTAATTCAATTCATTTTGAGCAATCTTTGAAAATAATTCCCCTATATTAGAAAGCAGTTTTATAATATTGAATTTGACTTTATGTTCAGTAGGTTCAATTGTATTGTCTATAAAATAACCAATTGTATTAAATTTACCTTGCTCGTTTTTAACGCCAACTTGTACTTCTTCAAAACAAATATCTTTTTGTTTTGCTAAAAATTGAAAGAATTTTCGCACAGTTGCATATAAAGGCAAAATTTCTTTAATATGTTGTGCTTCCTCAAAATCAATTTCAAAATATGAAATTAATTCACCTAAATTATCATCACCTTCGTTTATAGAACCAGGCCAATAAATACCAAATCTACAATTATATGTAATATCATTGATAGTTGCAGAAAAATTTACGTCTGTTTCTTTGAAGGATTTTAATTCTATAGTTTTTGATCCATCATAAGGTTTATGTAAATCTCTCGCACTATCATATTTAACCTTTTGAATAGGTGGAAATAATTGATTTACTATTTTTCCTCTAAAGAGTAACCTGTTAAATTTATCTTCGAATGAATTTATGCTTTTAGATATATAAATCATTGACGGATAGATTGTTGCAGTATCGTCAAAAAGGTCGTTCCTACAATCACACTTATATAACCCAATCGTACCTCCGGCAGAATAATTTGCAAGAAAGAAAGGCTCTTGCTTATTATATCCATATCTAAGCCCTTTATCTTCTATCAAAATAAGATTTAATTTTTTTCCATCATAATAAAATGAATATTTATCTTCTTCGCTAAATACTTTATTTATCCATCCACTAAATCTAGGTTTTTCCATTCTTAATGTCCTTTGTTACTTTACGTATTCTTCGACTAGTGCGATTATTCTCTAACACCAAAGCCAATAGGAACTCTTTTCTTTTCGGGTTCTTTTTTTATTGCGGTTAATAAAAAGTTAAGTTGGTTGATATGTTGGATTAATGTTGCTTCGTTTCCATTAACAAAGCCCTTAAAAATCATTAAAACTGATTTTTCATAAGTAATATTCGTCACTTGCATCAACATGGATTGTCCAAAACTCGTCAACCAAAGACCAACTTCATGCTCCGTGTCTAATCTCCTTTCAAAGTCTTGAATATACTTTTTAATAATTTCAAATTGAGTATCCGACCACATATGATGCGTTGGTAGGTCTATATCAGGTATTGTTACTTCTGGTATTTTTATATTAGGTAAATCAAACATAATCATTTCTCCTTTGTTAATTTATTATAATTTTTTAGTTAAGTTTAGCGATGTTTTCACTCTCAACTATTTTTCATCAACTATTTCTACAACTTTTACTAACGTTTCCGCTTCGTAGAATTTATTTACTAAATGTAATGTTATTCTATTTGTATCTTTGCTAACTACATATACTTTATTTACAGCTTCATAATCAAAGCCGTTATCATAAGGTCTTTCTTTATCAAGTCTTTCAAAACCATCAATGACATCACATATTTTACGAAAACACCAACCCATTTCTCTTTGGTCTAAACAAAGCCACAACAATTCTTCGTATTGTCTTTTTCTTGTTTTTTCATCAAATTCCGAATAAGATTCATTAAAAGCCTTTTCATAAATTTCAAAAGCTTCTTTGTCCGTTTCTTTTAATGTGCCAAACGGCACATATTTTCTTTCAATAATCATATATATTCTCCCTATTTTGATATTGCACTAAGTTGTAAAAATTATTTGCTTGTTAATTTTTGATACATTTTCATAAGTTCGGCGACACATTCACTTTCGGTGTTGATTTTGCCCCAAAAACCATATGCTTGCATTACTGCTTTGTCGTTTAATTGATGTGCCTTGCGTAGTTCGGGTGGCATTGTGAGTTCATCGTAAAGGTCGGCAAGTGAACAATCGGGATAAAGTGCACGTGCATCTAAAATTGCTTGCGCTGTTTGTTCTATTTTCGCCTTTTGCTCATCAGTCGGCTCACACCAAGGGAAAGTATTATAAACGATTTCTTTTGAATAGCGATATCGCATTTCTAATCTACCACAAACAGTACGCATCCAAGCCATATGAACATTAGAGGTCAGTACACCGAAGTGATATAGGGTAGCGTTCGGGACGATTTGAACGGCATTAGATGAAATCGTGTTTGCAGTTAAAAATCCAATAGGAATATATTTCCTACGCTCAGAAGAAACACTTGGAACTATTAAATAGTCAACATTTTCTGGCTGTGTCATTTGCGCAAAACAATTTGGAACTTTTGCATAGCCTTTTGTAGTTTTTGCATTTGAAGAAGTTCTAAATTCTTTAACGGCTTGAACTTTTTCATATAAAATTTTACTTGATTTTATGTCTGCAGGTGTTGCATGCACAAGCCATAGACAATATCTTTTTTTACCTTTGATAAATTCGTCTGCCCCCATATAAGGACGTATCCAAACATTAAGATTTGGTTCTTTATGTAACAAAAATTCCTTTTCTTCTTCTGTTAATATAAAATGTCCGCCGTCTCTTGGTTGGTTTCCAAAAATCATTTTTGGAACATCACAAAGAGCATCTTTGCTTGCAACAACAAATTGATTACTGCCTTCGGTCAAGTAAGGACTAATGTTTGCAATATTTTTTGCCTTTATATCTGTTGCAAACAATGTTTTATGAGAGCGCTTAAAATTAGAAAAGCCAACAATTACACAGTGCACTGCCGCTTGATCATTCGATTCGCTCCCCCATTTAAAGGTTTGATATGCAAAATTGATGTGGATATTGTATTGGTTAAACAGAACGTCCCATAAAATTGGCACCTGTGCGCCTTGACAAATAGAGTTGGTAGAAACAAAGGCGACTTCTATCTTGGTATTTTGAATGTACTTAGCAGCTAATTTGTACCAACAAGTAACATAATCAAGATCTTGAACATCTTTAATATCGCCAAATATATCTTCAACTTCTCGTTTTTGCTCACTACCTTGATCCATCATACGAGCACCAACAAATGGTGGATTACCCATTATGTAAGATAGTTTTTCTTTAGAGCAAACGGTTTCCCAATCAATACGAAGAGCGTTGCCTTCAAGAATATTTGCATAAGATTTTAACGGCAAGAAATCAAGATTCATTTTAACGATTTCTTCCGTTTCTTTCATCATTTGACTTTCTGCAATCCAAAGAGCTGTTTTTGCAACGGTTACGGCAAAGTCGTTAATTTCTATACCATAAAACTGACCTATTGATACTTTTATTAAGTCATCTAAAAAGGTCATTACACCTTGACCAAGTTTTAATTTTATTACTTCGTTTTCTAATTTTCTTAAAGAAATATATGTTTCAGTTAAAAAGTTACCACTACCACAAGCAGGGTCTAAAAAATTAAGGCTTACAAGTTTGTTTTGAAATTCTTCTAAACGATTATTTCTTGTTTTATCTACCTTTATATTTTTAATTTCTTCAAATTCTTCACTTAAATCATTTAAGAAAAGAGGGTCTATAACTTTATGGATATTTTCAATAGACGTATAGTGCATACCACCACTACGACGAGTTTCGGGGTTTAACGTGCTTTCAAACACTGCACCGAAAATTGTTGGGCTAATTTCGCTCCAATCAAAATCTTCACTTGCATCTCTTAAAAGAATATTGCGAATTTCATCGGTAAGTTGTGGGATTATTAAATTTTCGTTAGAAAATAAACCACCATTAACGTAAGGGAATTTAGCTAAATCTTCATCTAAATATTTATCTCTATCTTCAATTTTTGTGTCAAGAACTTTAAATAGGTCAATAAGAGCACGCCTTAAATCTTTGCTTGAGAATTGTTGCAAATAGTTATGGAAAGCAAGTCTTTCGCCAAAAAGACCACTATCTTCTGCATATAAACAAAAAATTATGCGCACACAAAGTTCGTTAAGGCTTTTTAATTCTTGTTCATCTTTATCGTTATATTGTTTTAGCAGTGCTTCATATAATACGCCTACAAGTTCGCCTGCTTTTATAGAAATTTGTTCTTCTTTATGAAGTAATGCACTTTTTTGTTCTACAATAAATTGCAAACGATAGCATTCTTTAGGTAAATCTTTAAGCAAAATACTTTCAGGTTCGCCATTAGGCTTTTCCATATCATAAATTAAAAATTCCCCAAAATTACAAGTAATTATCCAACGTGCTTTTTTGCTATATGGTCTGCTGTTATTATATTTTAACGCTTGTTGAAAGGGAGTAAGCAAACTACCGTCTGATTGTTTTATAGGCAAACACAAATTAACGGTTGAACTTTTTTGTTCTATTAAAACTTTTGTTGAATCTATCCAACCGTCAATAAATTTTGTATGTTCTTCTTTAACAGTTTCCTCAAACTCAATTACTTGTTCGGGTTTTTCTACGCCTAAAATATCACGAAGAAATGAAAGCCAAAATTTTTGACTTTGACCCTTTTCATAACCTTTATCTTTCCAATATTCAGCAAAGTCTTTTGCCTTTTGTTTTCTTTCTTTTTCAGTCATTCTCATTTCTCCATTATTTCCAATATTCAGTTAAGAACTTTACTGTTTGTTTACAGTCACTATTTTGACGATGTTGTTCCTTAACAGTAAACTCAATAATATCTTTTTCAAAACTAATTTTGAAGGTGTAAGTAGGGTTATACTGACTGTCGCTAGTAATTTTAATTGACTTTATGTCTTTTTTTAAGTAAATTTCTATTTCATACCCATCGTCGGGAAGATAATCCATTCCAAACAAGCGAGCCTTAAAAACAATAATTTGGTCTTCTTTAAGAAAGATGGTCGTAGATTGATATCTCTCTCTTATTGTATCATCATGTAAATGTATGTATTTGCATTTTAATAAATCAATGTTATGCTCCTCAAAAAAAGCGTTATAAAAATAAGCTTTTGCCTCTTCATCATCAAAAATCTTTTTAAGTGTTCTGTTAAAATATAATGTCATTGTTTTACACGCTCCATCGTTGTCTTAAAAATATATTCGCCAAGTTGTTTTCCATTTTTTATAGGCTGTTGAGCAAATATCATATAAGCATTTAACTCCAAATTTTTACCCGACCGATTTATAGTGGCTCCAAAATTATGGCTATTATAACCACACTGCATAAAACTTTCATCAAAAAGACCAAATATCCCTTTTCCAAAGACACTCCTTTGATTATAATCCAACCAAAATCTTACTGAGCCCGTTTTTCCATTATAAACAACTTTATACATAACAACACGATATTGATTTTCATGTTGAACAAATTGTCCGTTTACATAACTTGCGCTATTTGAAGGCACTATGTCTGTTTTAGTCCTTCGTTCAAATTGAAAAGCTGGATATTGTTTTTTGGTTGATTCAAGCAACGATAAAATTCGTTTATCTGTTGCATCAAATTCTTCGTTTAAAAAAGTTTCTTCCGCATTAGGGTCATTAATTCTTAAATCCGGAATAAGGTCGTAATCATCCGAATTTAACGGATGTTTGGAAACAGTTGCTGCTTTATAAGTTGTTTCATCCTTTAATCTTTTTACTAGTTCGTTAAGATTATCGTTGTAGTTGCCGACAGTAAAATCTATATATGGCACCGAATCTAAATACGCAGGCGTTTTGGCTTTTTCTTTTAAGATAGGTACAATACTTTTGTCGTCCTTAAAAAAGCGAGTATGTAACAGTTTTGTTTCTTTTCCCACGCCTCCAATATAATTTTCTGCTTTATATGTATAATCGGGCGTAATAACTACAATTATTTTGTCACTTTTGGTAATACCATCAACTATCATAGTGTCTAATTCGCCATCACCACGAATTGTATCACATGTAGCTTCAAATCCATATTTTGAACGCAAATCATTGGTTAATTTTGCTACCCATTTTTTATGTTCTTCATTATCCCAAGAATAAGAAGTAAATATTTTTTTAGGCATATTTTTCTCCTATTGTGATTTTACCACAGTAAACATGACAAATTTTGTCATATTTGTAAATTCATCAGTCGTTTATTTCTTCGTAATAGTAAGAATAGTCAACGCCTTTCATGAAGACTTCCCTATCGTTAATCTTGTCCGTCAAAGCGTTTGCTAAAAGGTCTTTAATCAACGTACTATCCACTATGCTTTTGCGCATTGCATCTAAATAATCTTTTTTATCAATTTTAGACCAATCAACGCATTTTCCTAAATTTTTCTTAAAAATCAAGTCAAGCCAAATTCTTGTACTTCTTCCGTTCCCTTCCATGAAAGGATGTGCAATATTCATTTCAACGTATTTTGCAACAATTTCTTCAAAAGTGTTTTCTGGCATTTTCTCAATATTTTTAAGATTGTCTATTAAATACATAGCAGGTGCGAAGGCAAAACCACCTTTTGCGATATTTATTGTTCTTATTTGACCAGCAAAGTTATAAAGTCCACCAAACAAATAAGAGTGAATTTGTTTGAGTCCCTTAACCGTTCCAACTTCTATTGAGTCAAGCAACGAGCTATCAAACAGCGAATATGCTTTTTGTTTACTCTTCCCGTCAACACTCTCTTCACTTCTTGTAAGCCACGCAATAAACTCTGAACTGATTTTACTTGGAAATTCTGCAAGTAAAGTCATAACTCCATCAGAGTCAATCGCATCAGACTTATATTTCTTGCCGTCGCTTGCGGTGATTTTCAGTTGGGTAGTGGCACTAACCAACTGGCTGTTTTCCTTTTTTAATTTTGCTTTAAGATACTTCCAGTAGTTTCTTGCCTTTTCATAAGATGGTTCTTTCCTTATTGCCGAAATAATATCTAAAACGCTAAAATACCAAGTATTTTTATCATCAACCCAAACGGCTCTTACTGGCGTATCATTAAAAAATCTAATTGAAATTTTTGACATTAAATTTTACCTCGTTAAACGCTACGTTTATCAAATATGTTAGACATAATCAGCAGGCTAATCGTCAATTTTAATATTATTCTTTTTGCAAAATTCGTGAATAGCCTTTTGCCCCTCATAGTTGGGTTCATTTAATCCCCTTTCCCAACGATTTATAGTCGCAAAAGAAACTCCTATTTCCTTTGCAAACTTTTCTTGACTTAAAAACATTTTTAGTCTTATTGCTTTGATTTTTTCGCCAAAAGTCATACTACACCTCAAATTAAAAATGTATAACAATATTATAACATAATTATTCACTTTTTACAAGAGTCTCACAACAACGATTAAAAATATTTTTACAAATATTTAAGCGTTTTCTATAAAAACCTTTGAAAAATCACTTAAAAATGCCGATTTCTACCCTTTTTTAGGGGTAAAGGTTGACACAACAAAAGGAATATGTGTTTTTAAAAAATAAAAAATCCTAACGAGGAATACGGTTTTCGTTAGGATTTATCTAGTGTTTTTCAATTTTTCGTTCTTGTGTTCCCCGTTACAAGGTTAACTACAATATGAACTGTGGCGTGCTTTTTTAGCACTTTTTGCTTGTATCCATCGGCATCTTCCATAAACACAAAATGTGGAAAAACGATAGGAAAATAAAGGATTTCTGTGTATTTTGAGGTTATTTTCGTTGTAGTACTACTAGAGTCTCGACGTGCTTGGTTTGTGCAAACATATCAAACGGCCTGATATAAGTTATTTCATACCTCAATTTTGGATTTTCAGCCCTTAAAATTTGACCATCAACCAATTCTAGCGTACCTATTAAAAGCCCTAAATCTCTTGCCAAGGTTGACGGTTTACACGAAACGTAAACTATTTTGTCAATATCACTATTGATAATAGAATTGATAACTTTTATGTCGCAACCTTTTCTTGGTGGGTCTAAAACAAGGCAGACATTTGAGTTTTCTTTTCTTTCTTTTTCAATTAAATTTGGGATAATGTCTTCACACTTACCTAAATAATTGGTTATTTTGTTATCCAACTTGTTTGCAACGGCTAAATCGTTTGCACACTCAACCGCTTCTTTAATTATTTCAACGCCGATTGCTTTTTTAGCCTTTTCAGCAAGTATTGCGGTCATTAACCCCGCCCCGCTGTACGCATCAATAACAACCGTGTTTTCATCAGCATTTACAAGTGCTTTTACCGCAGAATAAAGTTTTGTGCAAACGCTTGTATTAACTTGCATAAACGATTGAACGCCAATTTTATACTTTATGCCAAGCATTTCACTCATATAGTCTGGCTTACCATAAACAAGTTTAAATTTATCGCCAAAAACAACGTTTGTTGCTTTGTCGTTGATATTTAAATATAATGAAAAAGGCATTTTAAGTTTGTTAGTTAATATTTCAACTAATCTGTTGATTCCCTTAATATTATCTTTTAGGACAACGGCAGTAATAATCAAATTGCCTTTTATTTCTTTAACCGTAATTTCCCTAATATCGCCAGAATTTCTTGTCTCATCATAGCCAAACAAGTTAAATTCCGCAATATATTCTTTAAAACACTCGATAATATCTTTTGTCCAACTTGGATTAATTAAACAATCGTTAATAGGGACAACTCTATGCGAATTTTCAGCGTAAAAGCCAATATTTGTGCCGTTTTTATCAAAAGAAACAGGCAATTGCAATTTGTTGCGATACCTAAACTCATCATCACCACGAACTGCTGGCAAAACTTCAACGTCAATATTTGCAACCTTTTTTAAGGTTGACTTAATATTTTCTTCTTTTATCGCTAATTGCGTTTGATATTTAACGTGCTGAAGTTGACAACCACCGCATTTAGAAAAGACAGGGCATTTTGCCCTAACCCTAACTTCTGATGGCGTTAAAACGTCCAAAACCTTGCCATATGCAAGTTTACCTTTTGTTTTAAGCACTTTATATTTTATTTTTTCGCCCATAAGAGCAAACGGCACAAAAACGATTAACCCGTCTTGTTTGATAAGCCCTTCTCCATTAGAGCCTATACCAACAACTGTGCCAACCAACTCTTCATTTTTAACCATAAACTTTTCCTATTTAATAATTCGATTTAAATATCTATCTAAAACAAATTTAATCACTGTTATAAACCTATCGTAAATGAGAAAAAATACAACGGCAATTAAACCAACGCCATAAACTATAAATTTATCAAGCCAATATGGTGCCCCGTTTATAACAACTGCCAAATCCAACACAAGCGTATAATAAAAATAGCAAACGTAAGACACTATTACAAACCAAATAAGCCCTATTATAATTTGAGAACTTTTTTTAACGTTTTTATGCAAAAATTTATTTTTAACGATAGGATAAATGCCAAAAAACAAAAAGTATGCTGGATAAATTAAGGTAAAATTAAAGCCACCGCAAAGTATTGCAATTATTCCGCCTGCTAAAAAAGCAAGAAAACTACCTTTATACGAGTTATAGTATAAAGGTAATAACACAAATACTGATGCAGTGACCAACATTAAGAAGTCGAAAATTTCAAAATAAGTTCCTATAACAAGTGCAATTGCAATAAAACTTGCAGATATTGCTGATAGGGATATAATTTTACTTTTCATTATCTACAATTACAGCACATATTTAACATCATATTCATACAGCACATTGTCAAACAATAATCAACGCAACCGTTTGAATCTGTCCCACCCATTTGGCGATTGTCGGCATAACCTTGGTTTTGTTGGTTGCCATAATAACCACCGTTAAACTGCCTATTATTAAACTCCATTTTGTCCTTAAGTCTTGCATAGTTTTCAGCATATTTAGAATTGTGTGGTTCCATATTAAGTGCAATTTCCAATTGCTTTTTGCTTTCATTTAGCCAGTTCTTTTTGTAGAAGATAACCGATTGAAGATAATGCCACTCTGCATTTCTTTCGGAAATATCATCCAACTTTTGTTGTGCAAGTGAAATGTCGCCATTTTTAATTAAAATTTCAATATCGACAAACGAATTCATATCATCACCCCTTGAAGCACTTTGTTTTTTTGCACCCATAATTTCTTGGTAAGCCGTTTCAATTTTAGTCAATTCCTTTGCGGCTTTATTTCCTGCCTCGCCTTCCAAAAAACGCTCTCTTGAATACTTTTCTTTTAAAGTTCTATAAGCGGTTTCAATTTCTTCTTGCGTTGCATTTTCAGAAACACCTAAAATTTTGTAGTTTTCTCGCATTTTTCCTTCTCCATTATGCGTTTTGTTTGGGCACCCAAGCCCCTATACAAAACGTTATCAATTAAATCGTGATTAAATTTATAGTTAAGTTTTGAAGTTAGTTCGCCAATCTTGTTTAGGATTGAACCGAAAATCAAAATCAAATCTTGTTTATTTTCTTTAAGTAATTGGTCTTGACTATTAACGTTTGGATAAGCGTTGATAAACACGTTATAATTTTTTTTCTTTTTATCTTTATCAAAATCGTCTAACGCATCTATTAAATAAATCCACTTGCCCAAATTATAAGACAATTCTTTTAAGTCTTCCCCACACTTGTCACCCATTAAAATTTGCACAATATCTTGCATCATATTTCCAAACGGGTCGGCAACAATGTCGGCACTGTCGCAATTTGTTCTTTCAAGTTTTAAAAGTTCATCATAACGCTTTTTAACCACGTCATCCATTAACGGTTCTAATTTTTTGGCTTTCTTATATGCATTGTTAAAAAATGCCCTTTTAATTTTGCCTTTGCCATTATCAATAACGTCATCATTAAGTTTATGATAAGCCAAAATAACATTTAACGTTGCAATTCGTTTTGTCAAATCATCAACAAGTGCGATAGGTCTTTTTCTAATCCTATGAATTACGCAGTGTTGCTTTTCAACTTTAACGTCAACGTCGGATAAGTTATGAAGTAAAACCGATAAAAATGTCAAATCATAATTAAGCACAAACCTTGCTTTTTGCCCACAAGTTTGCCCTATTCCTTTACAAAGCGAGCAATACATCGCTTGATAAAGGACAGTGTCTTTAATATACATATTTGGCAAATCGGTTTTTATATAACCAAACATTTTAACCCCTTTTTCTTGGAACTAAACCAACTTTTTTATAAACCTTTGAAAGCGTCCTATAAGCAAGCCTTTCAGCCCTTTCAGCACCATTTTTAAGCACTTCATCTAAATATGCTTTATCATTAAGCAACCTGTTCTTTTCTTGCCTTATTGGCTCAATAACCGATGCAACAGCCTCACCAACAGCAACCTTAAACTCTGCATAGCCAACGCCCGCAAATTCCTTTTCAGCATCTTCTATGCTCTTGTTTGTAAAAGCAGAATAAATGGATAAAAGATTGCTTATACCAGGTTTTTCTGGTGAATAAATAATTTTATTATCGCTATCGGTGACTGCACGCTTAAACTTTCTAATTATAGTGTCTGGGTCATCGTCCATGGAAATAAATGCGTTTAGGTTAGCGTCAGACTTACTCATCTTTCTTTGTGGCTCTGCCAAACTCATAACCCTTGCACAAGATTTTCCTATATAACCTTCTGGAACTTTAAAGGTTTCGCTATATCTGTTGTTAAAACGAATAGCAAGGTCCCTTGCAAGTTCAAGGTGTTGCTTTTGGTCTGCACCAATTGGCACTAATTCGGTTTGATATAATAAAATATCAGCAGCCATTAAAACAGGATAGTCCATAAGCCCCATATTGATATTATCTTCGTGTTTAAGGCTTTTATCCTTAAATTGCGTCATTCTTGAAAGTTCACCCGGATAACAAATTGTGTTAAGTATCCAAGCGAGTTCTGCGTGTGCAGAAACGTGCGATTGTGCAAACAAAATTGATTGGTCTGCATCAATGCCACACGCCAAATATAAAGCCGTTAATTCATATGTGTTTTTTCTTAAATTAGCAGGCTCTTGTTTAACGGTTAACGTATGCAAATCTGCAATAGAGAAAACACTGTTATAATCGCTTTGTAATTTTCTAAAATTCCTTAATGCACCCAAATAATTGCCTATGGTTAATATTCCACTTGGTTGAATTGCACTAAATAATATCTTCTTTTCTTCCATTATAATATACCTATATTAATTAAACCTTAAATTACTTTACAAAATTCAAAACTTCTTCAAGCGTTTCAGTTTTGTCAATAATCTTATTAAATCTTCTTTCTTTATTCTTTAATTCTAAAATTTGCTCTGGAATTGGCGTTGCAGTCAACTCAAACAATTTGTCCGCACACTTAAATGCATCTTTTGGTGCTTTTTCATATATTGCCGACAAAACGTCGTGTGCAAACTTATAAGGACTTGCCGTTGATAGAATCACAACTGCTTTGTCATTTTTTGTATATTCCACAAAGTTTTTAGCCGTGTTAAACGCAACTGACGTGTGCGTGTCTAAAAGATAACCATATTCTTCAAAAACTTCATCAATGGTTTCCAAACAATCTTCTTCTTCGGTGTAATCAGCAAAGAATTCTTTTTTAAGTTGGTTAAATTCACTGTCAGAAATAGTGTATTTATTAACTTCTTTTAATTCTTGCATACGAGTTTTTGTAAGTTCAGCATCTCTTCCTGACAATTCGAAAATCAACCTTTCAAGATTACTTGAAATTAAAATGTCCATTGATGGCGAAATTGTCTTAAAGAATTCCCTATTCGTATCGTATGTTCCGTTAGCAAAAAACTCGGTTAACACGTTGTTTGAGTTTGATGCACAAACAAGTTTATCAATAGGAAGCCCCATTTGTTTTGCATAATACCCTGCCAAAATATTGCCAAAGTTTCCAGTTGGAACAACAAAATTAACTTTGTCGCCAAGTTTGATTTCATTTGAATTAACAAGGTCAGCATACGCTGAAAAATAATATGACACTTGTGGAACAAGCCTGCCAAAGTTCATTGAGTTTGCACTTGATAAAACAACGTTTTTCTCCAACAACTTTTCTCTAATTTCTTGGCTTGTGAAAATGTTTTTAACTGCCGTTTGGCAATCATCAAAGTTGCCCTTAATAGCAACGACGTTAACATTTCCACCTTCTTGCGTGCACATTTGAAGTTTTTGCATATCGCTTACGCCTTCGCTTGGGTAAAATACGATAATTTTTATACCTTCTGCATCCTTAAAACCTTCAAGTGCAGCCTTACCCGTGTCACCACTTGTTGCGGTTAAAATCAAAACGTCTTGCTGAACCCCGCTATAATCACAACCTTTTCTCAAAAGATATGGAAGAAGTGTCAACGCAACGTCCTTAAACGCCAAAGTTGGGCCGTGGAATAATTCCATAATAAAAAGTTTATCATCTAATTTAACTAATGGTGCTGCATCGCAGTCTTCAAACTTTGAATAACTGTTTTTGCAAGCCGAAAGCAAGTCGTTATAATCGTATTCTTCTAAAAATTTATGTATAACAAAACAAGCCCTTTCAGCATAATCTTTACTGCACAATTGGCTTATATCATCAAGCGAAACTAATGGGAATTTTTCAGGAACAAAAAGCCCACCGTCATCAGACAAACCTTTTGCAATTGCTTTTGAAGCACAATCAACTTGTAAGCCACCACGAGTACTAATAAACTTCATATAAACTCCATAAAAAAATTAAAAGTCGGAAAAAATCTTCCGACTTCTATTTTACTACATTTTTAGTATAAAAAGCAACTTAATCAACGTACTTTAATACAAAAGCAGGTAAATCTTCTTTGCTTGCACTGCACGTTAACACAAATTTAACGTCATAATCGTTTTCCAACTTTTCCATAGCAGTAAAAATGCTGTTTAATTCAGCAAGTGCCTTACCTGTTATTCTTGCAATACCGTCAATATAAATATATTCGTTGTCGCCGTTAGCAGCAACTAAACCTTTAATAAAACCTCTAAAACCATCTTCACCAACAACGTCAAACCCTGTCACGTCTAAATATCTGATTTGATTGTTTAGGTCATATGAATATCTTGCTGTATCAGTGACGAAAACAACGTGGCCTTTTGCCGTGTTAAGTGCTTGGTTTGCACTTTCGATTATTGCTTTAGTTTTGCCTGTTCCTTTTGGTCCGTAAATGATTTTCATTAGAAATAATCCTCCCGATATCTCTTATCTATTTATATTGTATAACACTTTTTTAAAAATTACAATAGGTTTTTAAAAAATAAATTTGTTAATTTTAAAGTTTTTTTACTAGACGATAATTATTTTAATTCATTTACAAATTGTGCTAATCTATCTAAACCTTCAACAATATCTTCTTTTGATATTGCGTAAGAAAGTCTAACACAATCATCATTACCAAACGCAACGCCCGGAATTAACGCAACACCTTTTTTTAACGCACAGTCTGCAAAAGAAAGCGAACCATCAATTTTAACACCATCAAAACTTTTACCAAATGTTTTTGAAACGTCAACAAACACGTAGAACGCACCTTTTGGTTCAATGCAAACAATATCGTTAATTTTAGATAATTTTTCTAGCATCAACAATCTTCTTTCATTAAAAGTTTGTTGCATTTCGCTAATAAATTGGTCGCCTTGTTCATCAGTTAAGGCAGTGACAGATGCATATTGTGCAATAGAACAAGCGTTGCTTGTCGTATGGCTTTGCATACTTGAAATCGCTTTTGCAATAGCAAGTGGTGCTGCAAGATATCCTATTCTCCAACCTGTCATTGAATAAGTTTTTGACATACCGTTTACAACGATTGTATGTTCTTTCATAAATTCATTGTATTGGGCAATAGAATAATGACTTTCGCCATAAACTAATTTTTCATAAATTTCATCAGAAATAACGAAAATTCCGTGCTTTTCACACACTTTTGCAATTTCAATAAGTTCTTCTTTGCTGTAAACCGCACCCGTTGGGTTGTTTGGGCTGTTCAAAATCAAGCATTTAGTCTTATCAGTTATTGCTTTTTCAAACTCTAAAGCGGTCATTTTATAACCGTTTTCTCTTAAAGTTTCAACATAAACACACTTGCCTCCCGCAAGGCCGACTAATTCTGGGTAAGTTAGCCAATATGGGCTTGGCAAAATCACTTCATCGCCATCATCAACAATCGCACAGATTGCGTGATAAAGTGAACTTTTTGCTCCTGCTGAAATAACGATTTGTGCTGGGTCATAACAAAGGTTATTATCTTTAAGGAATTTTTGACAAATTGCGACTTTAAGTTCTTGCATCCCTGATGCAGGCGTATATTTTGTAAAGCCTATATCAAGAGCATTTTTGGCACTTTCAATTATGTATTTTGGCGTATTAAAATCAGGCTCACCTGCACCAAAACCGATAACCGAAATGCCCTCCTTCTTCATTCTTTTTGCTTTTGCCGTTATCTCTAACGTTAGAGATGGGGCAATCCTTTTCACTTTTTCTGAAACACACATAACATAATATCTCCAATTTTTTATTCTTCCTCAAAACCGGCAACGAGTTTTAATTCCCTATCGTGGATAGCCAAAGCTTCAACCATTTCATCAATGTCACCCAGCATAAAATTTTCAATTGAATGCAACGTTAAGCCTATTCTGTGGTCTGTCACCCTTCCTTGTGGGAAATTATAAGTTCTGATACGTTCAGAACGGTCACCCGTGCCGACTTGATTTTTTCTGTTTTCTGAATATTCTTTATCATATTGAGATTGGTAATAATCGTAAAGCCTACTTTTTAGCACCTTCATTGCTTTTTCACGGTTTTTGGTTTGCGAACGCTCGTCTTGGCATAAAACGACAATGCCTGTTGGCAAGTGAGTTAATCTTATGCAAGATTCGGTTTTATTAACGTGTTGTCCGCCCGCACCTGATGAACGCAATGTGTCAATCTTTAAATCTTTTTCATCAATGTTTACTTCAACGTCTTCAACTTCTGGCAAAACTGCAACTGTTGCAGTTGAAGTGTGAACTCTGCCTTGTGACTCTGTTTCAGGAACCCTTTGAACTCTATGCACGCCACTTTCATATTTAAGTTTAGCATAACAAGATTTGCCTGAAATAGAGAAAATTGCTTCTTTTAAACCGCCAAGTTCGGTGGTGCTAATTTCAATATCTTCGGTCTTCCAACGATTTTTTTCGGCATACTTTATATACAATTTATATAAT
>JAEIGA010004392.1_pt1 | contig 21809 bp, 42 predicted proteins | sample 9270691 | NCBI WGS metagenome assembly JAEIGA01 (sample SAMN17057246, study PRJNA624740) | gut metagenome | biome: biome; isolation source: fecal sample | host: Bos grunniens | place: China: Xizang | collected 2019 | reverse complement strand
TATAGTAAGTTATACTAGCAGACCTATTCGTGAGAATGAAATTGATGGGATAGATTATAACTTTGTAAATCGTGGTCAGTTTGAAAAAATGATAATGACAGAACAAATGATAGAATATAGAACTTATAATACATTAGTTAATAATATACCCGATAAGTGGTATTATGGATTAAAAAAAGAAAAATTAGACCCGAAAGGGTGTTATGTTGTGATTCTTGATTTAGATGGTACAGAAAACTTTATAAAGTATTATGGTAAAAAGAATTGCTATGTTGTATATATGTGTTGCACTAAATCAGAGCGTGAACGCAGAGCAATAGAACGTGGCTCGTTTGATAAAACAGAATGGAATAGACGTTTGGTTGCGGATGATAAGGATTTTAAATCTAAAAAACTTAAAAAGTTGATAGATTTTACTGTTGTAAATATGAGTGATAATATTGAAGATATACCACGAATAGCACAGATACTTAATAAGATGTATAATGAACGTTTTAATAAGGAGGTATAATATGGCATATGGTATAAGAAATGGTGTTTTACATAATACTGTTAGAAATATAAATAGGTTTATAACAACTACAAAACCTAATAGGATATATCTTGATGTTGATGGAGTTATATGGCATTCTTGTCAAGCCGTTTGTGATGTAATTAATAAAAGATATAATACAAACGTAAACGGATATGAAATTTTAAGTTGGAATTTTAAAGAACTTAAAGATGATTTAACAGATGGAGACGTTGAAAATATATTTGGGGATTATTATTTCTTTAAATGTATAAATTGGATTAATGGTGCTTTTGATTTTATACTCAATCATAAAAACTATATTACTATTGTAACTAAAGGCACATTTTTAAATTTAAGTCGCAAAATAGATATTTTTAAAGAACTTAATTTAGATATAGTTATGTGTGGACTACCTTTAAATAGTAGTAAAGGAGAAATTAATATGGAGGGTGGTTTACTTATAGACGATTGTACAAACAATCTTAATGAAAGCAATGCCACTCATAAGATACAATTTTTAGAATATAATGATAACAATAATAATATTAGAGAATGGACAAAAGATTGGAAAGGTTTAAAAATGTATCATTGGTAATCTTGACAAATATTGATTTATATGATATAATAAATAAAAAAGGATATAACTAATGAATAATTTTGGATATATATTTGGTTATTGTATATTTTTTACATTTTGTATTAGTTTTTTAATTGGTTATATATTTGGAAGGTATATAAAATGACAAAGGAAAGAGCGTTGTTTATCCTGCATCAGCGATGCAAGAACAATACGGAAGCAAAAGAAGCGTTGGAGTTTTTGAAAAAATCCGTCGCTCAGAAGTCAGATGAACAGTTATATAAAAATGGGTTTGCTGATGGTTACGAACAAGGACACAAGGATACAGAGCCAAAGTCGGGGAAGTGGATAGCAACAGAAAACGGATTTGAGTGTTCGGAATGTGGTTGTATATCAAGGTCACGGGCTGATTTTTGTCAATATTGCGGTGCGAAGATGGAAAGCGAGGAGCAGACAGAATGATAGACGGAAAAACCTTTATTGAAAAAGAGTTAGAAGAAGAGCCGTTAGACCAAGAAATAGAAGAGTTGGTGTATCTCATAAATCAAGTAGATGGAGTAGAGACATTTGAATCTTGTTTTGGTCATCATAAAATGCCTTGTCAGATATGGTTAAGGATAAAAGATGCTGATACTGCAAATAAGTTTATAAGACGTTTTTTCTATTTTGACCCATTATGGAGTTTAAAATTGACATTTACTGAAGCGAGTTTTTTTGATGAATTATTATTCATTCTTGAGTCAGCATATCAAGATTATCCGACAGTAAATTTAATGGTCGAGAATTTAACAAATAGATTTATTAAAGAAATAGTAGAAAGTGAAGAATAATGAAACTAATAATTGAGATACCCGAAGAAGTATTAAAGACAAGATACTATACAGATTATTTTGGTTGTGGAAGTCATAAATTAACAGAAACACTTGATAATGCCACACCTATACCCGACAATGCGACAAATGAAATTGAAACAATAATAAGGAGATACACAGATGAGCAAACTAATTGATTTAGCAGGACAAAAGTACGGCAGATTATCAGTTGTTTGTAGAAACGGCTCTAATGTCAGTAAAAGAGCGTTGTGGTTATGCAAATGTGAGTGTGGGAACGAAATTACAGTTATCAGAGATTTATTGCGGAATGGACACGTTCAGAGTTGTGGATGCTTATTGTCCGAGTATCGACACGATAAGATGACAAAACACGGATATGGAAAACATAACGATGTTGATAGGCTATACAGAGTTTGGCGAGGTATGAAAACACGTTGTTATAGCAAAAATGCAAAATCCTATAAGTGGTATGGGGCAAGGGGTATCAAAGTATGCGATGAATGGCAAGATTATACAAAGTTTAGAGAATGGGCAATAAAGAACGGATATGACGAAAATGCTAAAAAGGGCGAGTGTACCATTGACCGAATAAATCCCGATGGAGATTATGAGCCTAATAATTGCCGATGGGTTGGAATGGATGTCCAGTTAAAGAATAAGCGCAAGAGAGGAACATTTATGGATAATGGGAACAGCCCATATCAGAAAGGCGGTAAGTGATGGCATATAAAGAAACAATGAAGAAAGAGATAAAATGGGCATTTATAGACAAGGTGTCCGAGATTTTTGATAAGCCGTTAAAGGACGCAAGAATACAACTTGATTATCACTATGACGAAGTACCAACGATAAGGTATGACATAACGGAGTATATCGTACCATGTCAGAAAGGCGGTAAGTGATGAGGATAATTGATGCAGACCATTTAAAAGAAAACCCAACAGTACAACTATTTGGTGCGGCGAGAATTGTAGACATAGATACAGAACCGACAGTTGATGTGCTTGAACAGATAAAAGAAGAAATAGAACAGGTCGAAATTAACGGTTATATAAGGGATGTCGAATGTTTTAGAGCAGGAATAAATACTGTACTTAATATTATCGACAAATACAGAGGTGAACAGAATGATAATAATTGACGAGGACGGAATAATGCACGATGTTGTACCGATGAAGGTAAGGGATGAGATACAAGACGCATACAACGACAACAAAGAATGTGGTCAAGAAGATGTGGCATATGGGCTAAAAATTGCCTTGGATATTATCGAAGAATGTAGATAAGGAGTATAATAATATATGAACACAATAGAATTTTTTACATTAAATATTTTTGCAATAACAATTTTTATATTTTTAGGTATATTAATAGGAGTAATAATAAATGTTAACACTAATAAAAAGATATTATATCGAGATAATAGTGATAATAATAACAATAATAGAATTAATAATCTGCCCGATAGCAATATGGGAAACAATAACACAAAAATCAATAATAGACAAAATATTAAATCTACTCGATGTTACGAAAACGGAGAAATAACTAATCTATGTGCTATTATTGCTCTTAAAACTATTCTTAGAGAATGTCGTAGTCTATCTAATATAGAAAAAGATGCTATTAATAAAGGAATTGATAGTATTATATCTATGGAAAAATTAAATAATTTTATTAATGGTGAAAAAAGTATTGACATTGAAGATTATATATGATATAATATAAATAAAAAAGGAGATATAATATGAACGCAAACAGAAATCTTGTAATTAACTTTAGAGTAAATAATGAACATGACCATTTTATTAATAAAAATAAACATGTTCAGCCACATCAGAAGAAGAAGTATGCAACTAAACCTAAAAAGATTATACATAGAAAGTTTGAAAACGAAGAATAAAATAAAAAAGAATGAAATGGACAGAACAAGACAGAGAACAGTTCAATAATTTTATAAATGAAGTTTTATATGAAAAATTAACAACACAAGACTACCATAATATAATGCGTAAACTTGGTGCAACATATAATGGTAGTCGTTTTAATACCATATGTCATAATGTAGATGGCGGTAAATATAATCTTGCGTTTTATGAAGATGATAAATGTTTTACCTGTTTTAGTGAATGTGGTTGTTCATATTCTTTATTAAGTCTTGTTAAAAAACGTAGAGAACTTTTAGGTGAGCCGTGTTCTACATATCGGTCAATGAAATGGATATGTGAACAATGTGGTATTGAATTTAACTTTAAGGAAGAAGTTAAAGAAGTTAATAACAATATCTATAATTGGCAGAATTTATTACGTTATACCAAAAAGCATAAATGTTCTGAAAATAAAATATATTCTAATTCTATACTTTCTGAATTAGAAGATTGTGTTTATCTACCTTGGATAGACGAAGGTATTACAGAAGAGATACAAGAAAAGTATCAGATTAAATGGTATAACAGAACTCAACAAGTAGTTATTCCTGTGCGTAATATCAATGGTGACTTAGTTGGTATGCACTCACGTAACACTAATCCCGATTTAATAGCCGATGGAATGAAATATATTCCATTAAGAATGTTAAATGGTGATGAATATAAATTCCAAATGGGATTAGAATTATTTGGTCTTAACTACAATAAGATTAATATTGAAAAATCTAAATCTGTTATACTTGTAGAATCACCAAAATCTGTAATGCAATTTGATAACTTTGATATGCCTAATATTTGTGTAGGTATATTTGGTATGGGATTCTCATTACAGAAACTTAAATTACTTTTGAATTTAGGTGTGGACAAATTTATTGTTGCTTTAGATAAACAGTATGAAGAAATCGGCAATACTGAATATAAAGCGTGGGAAAAGAAAGTTAATAAGATAATTGATATAGTTAAACCTTATGCTAACGAAATATCGGTTATATGGGATAAAGGTAAATTATTAGATTATAAAGATAGTCCGACAGATAAAGGTCAAGATGTATTTATGCAGTTATGGAAAGAAAGAGAAATTTTATCTTGACAATAAAGATAAAGTGTGATATAATATAATGGAAAAGGTTATAATTATGGAACTTAAATACAAAAATCATAGTAGAAATGGGCTTAAAAATAACCACATATATGTGACTAAGATATTTCCACCTAAGAACAAACTATATGTTTATACTATTCAATTTCTTTTTGATGCTACAGACCAAGAAGAAATGGATTTAGAATTAACATATGCGTCACAAATATCTATTAATCAGAATTTTGATTATGATGGAAAGTTGGAGATAGAAGAATGAATATTAATTTTAATCTAGGTAATGGTCAAGCCGCTACAATGGCTTTGGCAGAAATATGTAAAAATCATCCCGAATGTAAAGATTGTCCTGTTACACAAGTAGGCACAATAAAAATTGATGGTACTATGGTTAGTTGTTCTACTGAAATTATAAAGAATATACAAAGAAAAGCAGGTAAGAATGTCTGAGGTAACTTGTAAATATTGTGGTAAAAAAATATCTAAAGAAACTGCATATAGTATAAAAAAAGGTCAATATTATTGTAGTGAAAATCATTATTTATCTGCTTTAGAGAAAAGAAAAACTACAAGTAAACATAGTTATAAAAGTGCAGAAGGTACAGACAGACGAGATTATTCTGATTTTTTACAAGACCTTTATGTTAATAAATATGGTTGGAATAAGAAAAATATTAATTGGCAAATAATATTTTCAAATACTAATAATTTATTAAAGGCTAATCCTAGTTGGACATACGAAACCATTAAATATATTATATGGTATATGCAAGAAATATTAGGATTAAATCTTATATGTGCAGAATCACATTATTCTCCGTTATCACTTGTAGATTATTACGCACTTGAGGCAGAACTTTATTATAACGAATGTCAAAAAGTAAGTAATTCTGCTGATAATTATACAGATGACACAATAACTATTGTTAAATCAAAAGATAAGAAGATTAAATATAAACCTATGGAGTTTGACGATGAATAAATTTGGTGTATGTAGATACGAATTTGATGACTATAATCCTAAGATTAAAGATTTAGAAATATTTAACACATATGATGAAGCCTATAATCGTTATATGACACTTTTAGAAACGGCTGATAAAACAAACACATTTATTAATAAAGATTTATGGCTTGTTTATATTGATGAATTTAATCGTATTGTTCAATTTGAACAGTTAGATTGGAAAGTTAAATGTAAGTTAATGGAGTTAAACTAATGCAAAATAAAAAGAAAATAACTCATAGGTGTAAAGAACTTTTAGAATATAATAAAAATAACTTTAAGCCATGTTCAATAGCGTTTGATTCGTGGTTACCTTATGAAGAACCTACATGGTTATTACAATCATTAGAAATCGATAACGAAGATTGGGATATTAAGTATATGCACCCTATGGCTAAAATAAAATATTGTCCTTTTTGTGCAAAGGAATTAGAAGAGAAAGATAAAAATATAAAATATATTATACCTGTACAAGTTATAGAACCGATAGGAGGGGAAGATGGGAATAAATAGAATAATTGAAATATTTGAAATAGAAAAGCAATGTATTAAACGTAATATCGGAAAAGATTGTAATAGAGATTGTGGTAATTGTGATTTAGTCCTTGAGGATGAAGAATTATTAACTGCTTATAATTTAGCAATTAGTATACTTAAAATTATTCATGGTGATAAAAAAGTAATGTCAACAACAGGAGTACAGAATGAATTTACCATACTCTAATTCAACTACAGATAGATTACTAGGGTGTCTAATACAAAACCCTACGTTATGTCTTGAAGATAAATATAAACTTGATAAAAGTGAGTTTAAGATAAATAAATTTCATCAGATATTATTTATAAGTATTTATAACCTTGCAGTTAATGGTTATAAATCTATTTCTATATTTGACCTTAATGAGTTTTTAAAGCCTTATACGGCACAATATAATGTTTATCTTGATAACAATGGTGATAGTTATATTGAAACCATTATAGAACTTACAGATATGGAAAACTTTGAGGGCTATTATAAAGACTTTAAAAAGTTATCTTGTCTTAGGTCTTATAAGGAAAATGGTTTTGATATAATTAACTTTTGGGATGAAGAAAAGACAGATGAAACTAATTTAGAAAATGTTAATAAATATGAAGTAGAAGATATACTTAACTATTATGATAATATTAAAATTAAGATAGATAAGTTATATCTACAAAGAGAACGTGATATTGAAGAAACACAAGCAGGTACAGGATTAGAAGAACTCAAAGAATTACTACAAGAAGAACCTATGTTTGGTCATTCTTTTTGTTCTGAATTAATGAATACAGTTACTAGGGGAATGATAGATGGTCAGTTAACTTGTTTTTCTAGTCCATCGGGAACAGGCAAAACAACACTAGCCGTAGCACAAGTTTGTAATTTATGTGCAAGACAGATATGGGATTATGAAACTAAACAATTTATAGATAATCCTTGTCAAACTAAAAATGGAGCATTATATATACAGTTTGAATTAGATAATGTATCAGAGTTGTCTGTTAAGTTTTTAGCGTATATAAGTGGTGTTCATTTTAATACAATACTTAATGGTAAATATACAGAAGAAGAAAATTATAGAATAGATAAGGCTATTGAGATATTAAAAGAAAGTAATATACATTTATCTTATATGCCTAATTTTACAAAAAAGAGCATTGAACAAACATTAAAGGAGCATATATTAGATTATGGAATTGATTTTTTGGCTTATGATTATGTGTCTGACAACGGCTCTATTAATGCGGAGATGGTAAAAGAAAATGGCGGTGTAGGATTAAGAACCGACCAAGTATTAGCAAACTTATCAGATTTTCTTAAATTAATGGCTAGAACTTATAATATACCTGTTTATACTGCTACCCAAACAAATGCTAATTTAGGTACTGTAGAAGCGGTAGGAGTGGAATCAATAGCAGGTTCAAGAGCCGTTGCAAATAAACTTGATATAGGTGGCGTGTTTTTATCTCTTAGACCCAAGGAACTTAAAGCAAGAGAAATACTTGAACAAGAAATAGGTTATCGTGGATTTGGTTTACCACACGCTACACATATATATCATATGTATAAAGTTAGATTTGGTAGTTATCCTCAAAACTGTAAGGTGTGGGTTAATGTGGATTTGGGTACAGGTCGCTTAACCGATTGTATGATTACAACATGGGATAATCAAATTATTAAAGCACCTAAAACAAAACTTGAAAAGAAAGTAACAGAAAATATTGACAAATAACTTTTTATATGTTATAATAAAGAAAAAACTTTAATAAGAAAGGAGTATTATGAAGCAAAAGCATTTTATAGATATTCAAAATATCAGAGAGGAAGATACAGAACTCAGAAATAGAAATACTTATGCGTTTGATGAACCTTGTATTATTCAGATAACAGAAAAATATGATGGGTCAAATGCTTGTGCTTGTTGGGATAATGAAACAAATCAAATGGTTGCTTTTTCCCGTAAGCAAGAACTTAATTTTCAGAATACACTTAATGGATTTTGGAATTATGTTATGGATTTTTCAGACGAAACAAAAAATATGTTTAAAAGACATTTTGATTGGAGAATTTACGGAGAATGGTCAAACAAGAATAAAATAATATATAATGATACGGGTAAAGTTAAACATTGGTATGTATATGATATATATGATACAACCACAAATGAATGGCTACCACAAAGTGTAGTTAAAGACTTTTGTAAAAATGCTTATCTTGAATACATACACGAACTTTATTATGGTGAGTTTATATCTTGGGAACATTGTAAGTCGTTTTTACATAGTCCTGCTTATGGGGATAAACAAGAAGGTATAGTTATTAAAAACCAAACTAAACTTAATAATTGGAATGACCATGATATTAAAGCCCCTTGTTATCTCAAAATAGTTAATGAAGATTTTAAGGAGTCAATGAAAACAAAAGAAAAGATAGTTGACCTCGAAAAGGAAAACGCTAAAGCAGAAGCCCGTAGGATTATGGAATCTATCTGCACAAAGAATCGTATTGAAAAAGAACTTTATAAAATGCGTGATGAGGGTATTTTACCCGAAAAGATAGAACCTACAGATTTTAGAACAGTTGCTATGAACTTACCAAAGCGTATATATGAAGATTTGCTCAAAGAAGAACTTGAACTTGTACAACAATGCGGTGAGTTTGGTGGCAAAATGTGTCAACAGGTTAGTATGAGTATAGCAAAAGATTTGATATTAGGAAAGTAGGTATAATATGAGAGAGTTAATTGATACTACTAAACTTATGATAAGTAAGGATTATAAGGATAGATTTAAGGCTGAATATTATCAGACTAAAATCAGACGGGATAAGTTGTCAAAAATGATAATAAATTATGATTCGGGTAAACTTGAGTTTGTACCTATAAGCAGTATTTATTTATTAAAAACACAACTTGATGCTATGAATACTTATCTTAATATCTTGCAAATGAGGGCAATGACCGAAGGGATAAAAATAGATTTATAAAATATTTTAAAAGGGGTTGACATTCAATCCCTTTTATGATATAATAAGGGGTAGAGGTGAATAATATGATTAAACAAAATTTACGTTGTTATGCGTGTGTATATTGTTCAACGTGTGACAAAGAGCAAGAAGAAAAATGTGCCAATACACATTATGCTATGTTTGCTACAGAAAATGATATAAGAATGTGTGAATTAATGAGTTGTGGAGATATACAAGAAGATGAAGATTAATGAAATATTTAAAGATAAAGATGTTACCATAGATAATTATCTCACACATTATGGAGTTAAAGATATTGATAAATTTCTAAATCCTAAATGGGAAATAGATAATTTTAATAATTATTATGGAATATATCATGCCATTGAAATGTTTAATAAACATTTTATTCCTTTAAATTCTGCATATATTATTTGTGACGCTGATTTAGATGGTATAACAAGTACATCTATTTTATATAGTTATATGATAGACCTTGGTTTTGAAACAAAGTACGATTGGGATATACAAATTTTACTTCATAAAGGTAAAGAACGTGGTCTACAAGATGAAGATATATTTAGCCATATAGTAGATAATCCTAGACCTTTTGTAATTATTCCCGATGCAGGAACTAATGACAGAGAACAAGTAAAATATCTTCAAGAACAATTAAATATAGATGTATTAGTTTTAGACCATCATGATATTGAAACTCCTATTGAAAACGGAATATTAATTAATAATCAAAGTGAACTGAATGTTGATATTTCAAAAAATGGTAGTGGTTGTCTTGTAACATATATGTTTCTTAAAGCCCTTGATAAGTTTTATCATAGAGATGAAGCAGATAATTATATAGATTTAGTTGCGCTTAGTCTTATATCTGACTCTATGAATATGAGCGACCAACAGAATAGAGTATTTTATCATTATGGGCTTGAAACAATAAATAATATTAGAAATATATTTCTTTATAAGACTTTTGAAAAATTTATCGGAGATAAGCCTTATACTCAAAGAGATATTTCATTTAAAATAGTTCCTAAGTTTAATTCAGTTGTAAGGTCTGATGATATTGAATTAAATAAGAGAATTATTGAGTGTTTTATAGGTTGCGAAAATGATTATGATGATATTTTAGAAAAGTGTGCAGAATGTCATAAAAATCAAATTAAATTAGTTGATAGTATTATTAGTAATCATAACAACGACATAGATAAAGCGTCTAAAGATAATATAGTAGTTTTATCTTGTAATGATATGCCTAGAAGTTATAGTGGATTAGTTGCAGGTAAGATTATGAATATTTGCAATAAACCAACTATTATAGGTAAAATTAAAGACAATACACTTATAGGTAGTCTGCGTAGTCCTATTCCTTTAAGAAATGAACTGAATGAAAATGAATATGTTGAATGGGCTATTGGACATGAAAATAGTTGTGGAATATCTATTGCCGAAAATAATATTGATAAATTAGTAGACTATTATAATGCCTTAGAACTCTCATATGAGCCTCATATAGACGTTTTAAAGTCTTATTCGATAGAAAACATACCCGACAATGTTTTTGACTTATTTGGGGCAAATTTGGACGTTATATGGGGATATGGTATTCCAAGACCATTATTTGAAATACATAATATAATATATCATCCATCTGATATACAAATACTTGGTGCTAATAAACGCACTATCAAAATTATTAACAATGGTGTCAGTTTTTTAATATTTAATGTCACAAAAAAACAGAAAGAGGATTTGGGTCTTGGCATTATAATTGATGGTGAATTTTATGAAAAACTTGACCCCTCTTCTGATAAGAAATATTGTTTATCTTGTGTAGGTAATTTATCGGTTAACAGATATAAAAATTATGTCAATAATCAAATGATTATAGATAGTTTTAATGTAAGTGAATATAAACCTAAAACCATTCAAAGCGTATTTGGAAAGAGGTAAAATATGGCTCAAAACAAAATGAGAAAAGAATATCAACATCAGTTTACACGAAAACTTAGAGAAACAAATAAGGTTATTAGAGAAGATAATTTGTGGCTTGGTCGTGTAGAAGTAAGACAAATATCTGCACGTTGGGAAGAATTTGAAGATGGTAGTGGTGGTATTTTACATACTGTATTAAGGTGTATTGATAAAAAAACTCGACAATATAAAGATTATTGTCTTGAATATGCTCCTTGGATTAGAACAATGAATTGGCAAATATCTTATGATATTCTTAATGAATTTTTTGTAGAAGATTTAGATGTATGGAGAACAGGAAATCCAAGAGATGAAATATTTGATTGGACAAAAGTTCCTGTAGACCCTAAAGCATTAGAAAAAACAAAGTGGCGGGATTTAAGTATTAGTTTATATCAGTTGTGTAAATATTAAGGAGATAAACTATGAAGATTATTCAAAACAATTATACAAAAGAAAACGAAACAACAGAAGAATATATTTGCGAAGAATGTAATTCAGTATTTGAATATAATGATTCTGATACATATGTTTCCGAAGATGGATTTAAATCTGTTATGTGTCCATGTTGTTATCATAGATGTATTATTGAAGACTCTATAACAGAAAGAAATATTGAATTTCCTAAAAGTTTTTATCAATTTGGAGTACATGATGGTGCGGTTAGAATTAATGATGATGAAACAACTTTTTGGATAAAAGATTGTATTGATTGGCTTAAAAAAAATCCTAATGAATCTTTTAGGTATCATGGTAGCGGAGATACATTTTTATGTGTATTTAATCATGAAGATGAATATTATATAATGGTTGCTAAAAATTATTTTGATGCAAGTATTGACAAATAACAAAAAGTGTGGTATAATATACGTGTAAGGTTGGTAGGAAAGCAATAACATCCACTCAAGACAATAATGGCTACGTCCGTGGAACGTCAGTGGGGTGAACACTGCGTTGGCAAACACCAATGATAAATTAATAAAGTCTACGCAATCCATAGTAGCATCGTGAGGTTGAAACTACTCACCCAACCTTACAACAACATAAGGAGATATAATATGAAGAAAGAAACTAGAGCAAAACTTATTTGTAGAAAAGAAATGAGTAATGGACAGATTGATATGTTTGAAGTGTTTGTCCGTACAGAGGATAAGCAGGATAAGAAAAAGTATTTTGAAGAAATGGGTTATAAAGTAGATATTAAGTAATAATGTACAATAGAGAGAATTTAAAAAGACAAGCAGAGTTTTACAGAGATAGATATATTGATGGTGAAATAAGTATAGAACTTGCAAGAGATATGATTATGCCATACATTAATATACTTACTTTAGAACGTGATAAATTATCTAAAGCATATGGTCGATATTTGCCCTCCGTAACCTTTGAAAAATTTATGAAAGATACTTGACTTTTATCTCTTTGTATGATATAATATACATATAAGTATGATATAATATACATATAATAAATATCGACCATTGGTTTTACCTCCTCTTATATATGGTTCGTTAGTCACCTACAAGGCTATACGGGGTCTAGCATATGCCCTAGAATATCGGGATAATGATATATGCTTATGGGTCGGTGGTGTAATTGGTAGCATACCACTCTCCAAAAGTGGCGGTTGGGGTTCAAATCCTCACCTTCCTGTGAAGTCAAAATTTTTATTCTTTTTTAATTGACTATAAACCATAAAAAAGGACGTAGGCAAGTCACGATACAACTACCATTATATCATAATTAAAAGTTATGATATAATGAAATGGGGATATAGCACAATGGAAGTGCATACGGCTGTTAACCGTAGGGTTATAGGTTCGAGTCCTATTATCCCCGTTTCTACTGTTAAAACGTTAATACAGTAGAACAATATTCAAATGGTAGTATCTAGGGAACGATTAATGTCGTGTGAGGGTGGGAACGTAAGCGCAACGTTTTAAACAGGTGCAAGAGTATGAATATTGTCTGATATGGTGTAGGTGGATAGCACGTTCGCACGTATGCCGTGTGGAAGGGTCAAGGTTCAAGTCCTTGGTATCAAATATCCCATTATATCACGTTAATTCGATAAATCTGCTATTGACAAATACAATAGTATGTGGTATAATATAATTGTGGTGGCAGAACGGTAATGCACAATTTAGTACTGAATTGGTTAGTTGGAATACACTATGTAAGGTTCGAATCCTTACCCACAATAGGTGTTGGATAGCGACCAACTGATGTGAGAGAGAGCAGGACACCTCACAAAGAATGACAATGCTGAGAAACGTTATCTATTTTATTCGATAGAAATGTAATGAGAATTATCTTCGTTATCAGAACTGCACAAGGGAAAAATGGAGTAGGAATAAACTTTAACATTAATTAATACCTCCCTTTCCGTGGATTCATAAATTCGTCCGTTTAAAATCATTTGCATAATTCCTACGTGGGTTCAAATCCCACATTTCCCATTTAACATATTTAAAGAAAGGAGTGTAAATATAATATGTTAAAACGTGATGAACTTTTAAAGATAGAAGAAGAAATAAAAGAACTTGAAAACAAACGTAAGATTATACTAAAAGAAGCAAAAGAAGCCGAAGAAAAAGAGAAAAAGGCTAAGTTGGCTCAAAAGAAAGAACGTGAAAAGAAGGTACAAGATGCTTATGAAGCATTTATTAAGGAACTTGAAGCGTTTGAAAAAGATTATGGTAATGTAGCCGTTAAGTTTTCGGGTAATTTTAGTTCATTCTAAGGTTTTAAAAAGTAAAGATTTAAGAACAAGTATTTAAGAAAGTAAAGATTTTAAAAAAAAAAGTATTGGAGAAAAAGATATGGGATTTAATTTTAGTAAAGCAAAAAGAGAAAAATCTAAGCCAAGAATTTGTTTGACAGGTGCTAGTGGTGGTGGTAAGACACTTTCTGCTCTCTACCTTGCTTTTGGTATGACAGGTGATTGGAATAAGGTTGCCGTAATTGATTCAGAGCGTGGACGTGCGCTTATGTATGCTAATCGTTCTGACCTTGGTACAGGTGAATTTTTGCATTGTGACCTTGAACCTCCTTATACAGTTGACCGTTATGTAGAGGCTATGCGTGAAGCCGAAAAGATTGTAGGGGAAGATGGTATAGTCATTATCGATAGTGGTTCACATTGTTGGAAGGGTGAAGGTGGTGTCCTTGATTACAAGGAACAAGTATCAAGTCAGCGTGGAAAGACAGATTTCTCAGCGTGGAATGATGCAGGTAAGGTACAGAACAGATTTATTGACACAATTATGGATTTAAATTGTGGTGTTATCGTAACACTTAGGTCTAAATCTGAATATGTACAAGAAAAAGACCCCGAAACAGGAAAAAGTACAGTTAGAAAACTTGGTCTTGCACCTGTTCAACGTGATGATTTCGAATATGAATTCATGCTTGTAATGGATTGTGATAAAGACACACATAATGCAACCATCATTAAGGATAACACATTCCTTGATTCACAGGGTTGGTTTGGTAGAATTACACCCGAACTTGGTAAGACTCTTAGAGAGTGGATGAATGAAGGTATTGAACCCACTATTTATATTTGTGAAGAATGTGGCAAGAAGATTAAGTCTTATACATTTGAAGATGGAACTACAATGTCACCCGAAGAAATTGTAGCAAAGTCTAAGGAAACATATGGTAAGGCTATGTGTATGGATTGTGTATTTGCCCTTGCAGAATCCGAAGAAGAAGAAACTGCCGAAGAAGAGATTGAAAAAGCAGAAGAAAAAGATATGAATTTAGAATTAGAGTTTGATAATGACGCAAACAATTAAAGGAGATAAAATATTATGACAATTAATGATGTAGAAGTTAGACAGGCAGAAAATAATGAAGTTACAGTTGGTGTAGTATCTGAATATGATATTAGAGTAGCAGAATGTACTAGAGAATGTGAAATTGATGGTGAAACAAAGCGTATCAATTCTGCTTGGATTGGCGGTTCAATTATCGTAGAAGTTAATGGCAATGCTATTAGACATTCATTCAGATACCTTGACACTATCCGTCATAAGAAGAATGGTGACGAGAATAAGATATTTAAGGGTATTATGACCGCACTTGGTTATGACGTTACATATAATGAGCAGACTAAGAAACTTGAGTATAATAAGGTTAGTGAAGGTCTTATTCCCAAGGTAGAAGGTAAGATTACATTTGTAGATGTTAACAAGAATGTTACTAATACAGATGAATTTAAGAGAACCGCAGAACCTACAAGAGTTAAGGTTAGTTCAAAACTTTCTCTTAATGAGGCTCTTAATAGAGACCAAAGTGACCTTATATTCTATAATGAACTTCCTGTTTCATATATCTCTACAACTAATATATCTGATACTGATAGTGCGATATTTACAGTAGAGGGTGTTATTAAGGATATTGTAGATGAATATGATAATAATGGTGGTACAACAGGTAGATATCTTATTGACCTTGTAGTTCCTAACTTCTTTGGTGTTGATGTATTCAACTTTGTAATGCTTGACAAGTGGAATAATAACATTGATGGTGAGGAAGTAGAATTTACTAAGGAAATGTTCTATAATGCTAATGATACAGAAAATTCATTCTGTAAGGCAGGAGATACAGTTAAACTTAGTGGTGATATTGAAGGTCATTCATTTGGTTCAGTTGCTACAGTATCAGATGCTAAAAAGACATTTGGTGGTGGTGCTAAGTCTGTTAGGTCAGGATTTACACGCATTGAGTGGACAGTTAAGAGTGGTGATTTTGTAGAAGATTCTGAACAGTATGATTTAGAGATTATCAAAAAGGCTCTTGAAGAACGTGAAATTACTCTCGATAATCATTATAAGCAGAGGCTTGAAGATTTTAAGGCTATGAATACAGGAAAGACAGAATCTAAGCCTACTGTGAAGGGTTCTGCTAATGGTGGCACAAGTCCATTTGGTGGTTCTGCACCTAAGTCAAGTCCTTTTGGAAATGCTAAGAAGTCGCCTTTTGGTTGATAAGTAAAATTAAATTATAAAATATTAAAAGAGTGGGTTGACATTCCCACTCTTTTATGTTATAATATAGGTATCAAATCAAAGGAGATATATTATAAATGACATGTTTAATATTATTTTTTAAGTTAATTAGTATTACTATTATCTTATCAGCAATTGTAACGTTTGTTGGAATGAAATTAATAGAGTGGTGGGAATGTAGAAAGTGAGGAATAATATGGCAAATACAAGACAGTGTTGCAATCCTTTTCCTTGCCCGTATATAGGGAAAGACAAAACTTGTGAAGAATGTAATTGTTATCGTGATGATTATTGGAATAAAGACGAATAAAAGTGGGAAAAGCGAGGGATAAGAAATGAATACAAACAAATGCAAAGAATGTAATAGCACATCACTTGAAAAATGTCTTAAAATACAATGCCCATATTGGATGAATGTTAAAAGAGATGAAAACGAGGGCGAAGACGTTAAGACAGAAAGCGAGGAATAAACATGGCAGATATAGCGTTAGTGATTAAGATACCCGAAGAAGTAAAAAACAGATTATGCTTTGGAGTAACTTACCAAAAGGATATACAGGCAGTATGCGAGGCTTTGAATAACGGCACACCTATACCCGACAATGCGACAAATGGGGATGTGATAAAGGCGATGTTTCCCGAAATTGAGATTATTGATATACGAACAATAATTGATTGCCCCGAAGAAGGAACTGTATATTTTGAATGTTTTGAAGGTGACAATATACATAGTCTTGATTTGAATTGGTGGAACGCACCATATCAGAAAGGCGGTAAGGAATGAGGTTAATAAATGCAGATGTGGTAAAACAGAAATATAGAGATAAATTTATCAAAAGTCTTGTAGATAAGGATAGAGGAATAGATTTATCAGAATATACAGAAGAACCAAGTAAATCATTTAATAGATTTATAGATGAAATACCAACAGTTGATGTATTTGAGCGGTGCGAAAATGGAAAGAGAGAATAAGAAATGAAATGTGATATATGTGATAACTGTATAAAAAAGGATGTTTGTATATATCGAGATAACAGTGAGATATGCGGAGAAGATTATCATGAATTTGTTGCTGATTTAAATGTATTAGAACAGATAAGAGATGAGATAAGCAAGGCATGGTACACGCACCCTAAAAATAAATATGAAGAAGGGTTAAAAGACCAAGCATTAAAAGATATACAGATTATCGACAAATACAGATAGGATGTGATAGTATGACAGGAAAAGAAATTCTAATTAAATATTGTCAAGAACATAACGGAGAAGAAATATACAGTTTTTTAAAAAGAATATTTGATGCGTCATTAGAATGGACAGATTCAAGAATGTTTATTATTGATTGGTTAGATGAAGAACAGAAATAAAAACAGGGAGTAAATAAAAATGACAGTAAATATATGTGGAATACCACACAAAGTAGTAGAACGTGAAGATGGTTTTGAAAATGAGGTATGTGGACTTATTGATTATAAAAAATGTGAAATTAAAATAAATAAAAATATGTCTAAAGAACATAAACTAGAAACTCTTTGTCACGAAATAATTCATGGAATATTCTTTCATTTAGGATATAATGAATACGCTACTAATGAACAATTAGTACAGGCTTTAGGAAATGCTATTTATCAAAGTTTTGATATTAAGGAGGTATAATATGTATAGACCATTAAATATGTTTAGTAAACAAACAGATGAACTTAAAGAACTTATAGCAAAATATCCCGACTATCCTATTGTTATACTGTGCAATTACGAAGTGTGTAATGATGATAGTTATTATTGGTGGTATGCTCCCGAAATAAGATTTGGTATAGGTGAAATACTCGATTGTGAACAAGATATCAATGACGAAAGAGTATATACGGACAGAGATGAATTTGAAGAAGATTTAACTGACATATTAGCCGATAGCGGAGATTATGATGAAACTACGGATGAAGAATTTGATAACATTGTTAAAATTGAATTATTAAAATATGAGCCTTATTGGAAAAAGGTTATTCAAATTTATGCTGATGTATGAGGTATAATTAAATGATTATTTATGTTCATTCTAAATATAGAGAAATTCAATATGAATCAAATATAATGCCTAGAGAAAATGAAATTTTAAATTTTCCTCATTTTGGAACATTTAAAATAAATAGAATTGTATATAGAATTTCAGACGATTCAAAACATAATGAAGTTATGTGGATTGACATTTTTGTTGATGAGGAAATATAATATGGATAATTATGTAGATGCAATTATAAGAATAAAAGTTCCCGAATGGCAAATAGGTGAAGAAGTTAAAATATATTTTAAAGATACTATGTATATTAGTGGGATATGTGAGAAAGAAGATAAGGAGAAAATAAATGAGAACATATACAGTAACAGAATATGAAGAAGAAGATTATGAACGTGCTAGAAATATGGGAATTAGTGACGTAATAGAAAGATTAGGTTGGATAAAAAGGGGTTGGTTACCCGATTATTCATATAATCACGATGGTACAGAAGATGACTATGAAAGATTTGCTAATCAAATGGCTATGATTAGAGCAATAGAATTATTAGGAGAATATAAAGGGTTATTAAAATAACATCTTGACAAATGATAATTAATATGATATAATGTAATTATCAATTTGAAAGCAGGTGATTATCATAAGACTTTGGCATAAGGATTTAATTCCATATTTACCTAAAAATCAACTATGCGGTCAATGGCGTGAGTGTTGTTGTATTGCTAAAAATATAGCAGATAACGGCACTCCTAATCATATACTTGTAAATAAGATTTTGAATTATCCTTTAAATCATTTTTATAATTATACAAGTTTAGTATTAGATGAATTTGTTAACAGAGGTTACAAATATAATAATGACTCATATACAAAATTTGTATGTAATCTTGATAAAGTGATTGGTTATGAAAACTATGAACTTTATAATTATTATCGTCCTGTTGATTATAATGAATTATTTAAAGATTGGCATAATGTTAGATATTTAAGACAATGTTTATACAACCTTGAAGAAAAAGCATTGTGCCAAGGAATACCTAAAAATGAATGGGATATAATTTATAATAGATTTAAGGGAGATTATGATTTATGTCAAATAAAATAATAATAGGAAAGATTTACAATGAATAATTATACCGTACTCCATTGTCACTCAATGTTAAGTAACGGAGTGACTAATATTGATTCGATAACTAAATACACAGATTATATAAATAAAGCCAAGGAATTAGGTATGACCGCCTTGGCTATTAGTGAACATGGCTCTTGTTTTGAATGGTATCATAAAAAAGTTGATATGGAAAAAGCAGGATTAAAATATATTCATGCCGAAGAATTTTATGTTACTGAAACTTTATCTGAAAAAATAAGAGATAATTACCATTGTCTTTTAATTGCAAAAAATTATGATGGATTTTGTGAACTAAATTCTCTTTCAAGCAAGTCTTTTAATAGAGAAGATAATAGTTTTTATTATGTACCAAGAATATCTTATGATGACCTTAAAAATACAAGTGATAACATTATAATATGTACGGCTTGTTTAGCAGGTATTTTATCTAAAGGTAGCACAGAATTAAAAAATGATTTTTTTAATTTTATTCTTGAACATAAAGATAGATGTTTTTTTGAATTACAACCACATTTAGACAATAATCAAATTATCTATAATCAACAATTATATGATATTGCAAATGAATACGGAATAAATTGTGTAATGTGTACAGATACACACGCACTTAATGCAGAACACGTTAAAGGTAGAAGTATACTACAAAAAGCAAAAGGTATTCATTTTGAAAATGAAGATAATTTTCATTTGGAATTTTTGTCTTATGAAGAATTAATTGATTTATGTAAACAACAAAACGCTATACCGCTTGATGGATATTTAAAAGCAATAGAGCAAACTAATATTATTGCTGATATGATAGAAACTTGGGATATTGATTATTCATATAAATATCCGCATTTATGGGGTGATAATTCCGAACAAATATTAAGAGATAAAATATCACAAGGTATAACAAATCGTGGTGTAGATAAATATTTTAATTATCAAGAATATCTTAATAGAATAGAATATGAAATGAAAGCATATATACATAATGGTGCTATTGATTTCATGTTGCTTATGGAAGATATTGTATCATGGTGTAGAACACAAGATATTCAAATAGGCTATGGTAGGGGGTCGGTTAATGGCTCAGTAATAGCATGGCTACTTGGTATTACTGAAATGGATTCGATTAAGCATAAACTTAATTTTGATAGATTTATGAATGTATCAAGAGTTAGTCTTTCCGATGTTGATACAGATTTTCCACCTAACAGAATAAATGAAGTTAAAGAATATATATTTAATAAACATGGTTTATATTGCGCTGATATTATAACTTTCAATACAATAGCCCTTAAAGGTGCTATACGTGACGTAGCAAGAGCATTACAAATACCCTTAGATACAGTAGACGATATTTGCAATAATGTTGAAACCAAAGAAGAACAATTAAGAAAAGAATACCCCGAATTGTTTGAATATGTTGATTTAGTTAATGGTACAATAGTTTCAGTAGGTAGTCATCCTTGCGGTTTAATAGTTTCACCAAATTCAATAACTGACAGAGTTGGATTATTTACTACTTCTACAGATGTAGTTCCTATAAGTCAAATCAATATGAAAGAAATTGATGCTCAAAATTATGTAAAACTCGACCTACTTAAACTTGACACAATAGAACTAATAAATGAAACGTGTAAATTAGCCAATATTGAAAGACTTACTCCCGACAATATGGATATTACAGATAATAATGTATGGGAGTCAATGAGAGATGATACTACTCAAATATTCCAATGGGAAGGTGAAACAGGGGCTAATTATATAAGTAAATTATTATCAGACGATAACATTACTAAATTTCAAGAGATTAATGACAACGTAGATAAGATGACTTTATTATCTATTGGTAATAGTGCTATTAGACCAGCAGGTGCATCTTACAGAGAAGATTTAGCAAATGGTATTGTAAGAAAAAGCGGTTCAAAAGCAATAGATGATTTCTTAGCCCCTACATTTGGTTATCTTGTATTTCAATGCCAAATTATTGAATTTTTACATGAATATTGTGGTTTTACAATGGGTGAAGCAGATGTAGTACGTAGACATTTTGCTAAAAAATATGGTACTGACAAAGATATTCCTGTTATAAAAAATGGTGGTTATATTTCAGATGAAAAAGACCATTATATAGATGGATTCATAGAAACTATGAAAAAGAAATATAATATGTCTAAAGACGAGGCAGAAAAGACTATTACTTATTTCTTGCAAGTTATTGAAGATGCG
>JAEIGA010004391.1_pt1 | contig 21814 bp, 17 predicted proteins | sample 9270691 | NCBI WGS metagenome assembly JAEIGA01 (sample SAMN17057246, study PRJNA624740) | gut metagenome | biome: biome; isolation source: fecal sample | host: Bos grunniens | place: China: Xizang | collected 2019 | reverse complement strand
CGTTGGTCTTCATTTCATCATCGGTGACAACGGCACCGCGTTCCATGTAAAGACCGATATTTTCATAACCCATATCAGCGGTATTGGCACGGCGTCCGATGGCGACGAGGATCTTATCGGCTTTGAGTTCGGACTTGCCGTCGGCATTTTCCACAGACAGCGTGCTGCCGTTGACGGCGACCGCTTTGGTTTTGAGCATGAACTTGACACCGCGTTTTTCATAGATACCGCGGAGCATTTCGGACATTTCTTTATCGGTGGGTCCGCCGATGCGGTCCATCATTTCAACAACGACAACTTCAGTGCCGATGCTGTTGAAGTAAGAAGCCATTTCCAGACCGATGACACCGCCGCCGAGAACGATCAGTTTCCTGGGAGCTTCGGTCAGGGCGAGGATCTCTCTGTTGGTCAGAGCATCACCGGAAGCAACCGCTTCACGCAGTCCGGGAATCGGCGGAACAGCCGCGACGGAACCGGAGGCGATGATCAGTTTTTTACCGACATATTTTTCGCCGTTGGCTTCGACGGTGATGCCGTTGGCATCTTTGCCGACGACGCTGGCCTGGGCCTTGACGACGTTGACTTTGGCGCCTTTCATCTGCATGGCGACGCCGGAAACCAGCATTTTGACGACTTTGTCTTTGCGGGCGACCACTTTGGCATGGTCGATCTTGGCTCCGGTGGTGGTGACACCGTAGTGGTCACCGCCGCCGTTGGCATAATCGAAAATCTTTGCAGAGTAGAGCAGAGTTTTGGTCGGAACGCAGCCTTCGTTGAGGCAGACACCGCCGAGGGAGCGTCCCTCAAAGAGGCAGACGCTCATTCCTTTGTGACCGGCGCGTTCAGCGGCGCGATAACCGCCGGGGCCGCCGCCGATAACGAGAACATCATAAATCATAATCGTAATCTCCTGAAAATTACATTGCCAGAATCAGATTGAACTTTTCAAGTTTGTCCGCAACCGCCTTGAGGAACTTGGCGGCGGGAGCGCCGTCAACGACCCGGTGGTCGAAGGTCAGAGAGAGGCCCATCGCCTGATAGTATTCGATGGAACCGTCGGCTTTCTGACGGGGACGCAGGGTGGTTCCGCAGACACCGAGGATGGCGGTCTGGGGCGGGTTGATGATCGGAGTGAAACTCTCGATTCCCAGGTTGCCGAGGTTGGTGACGGTGAAGCTGCCGCCGGTCAGAGCATCGCCGGAGATGGAACCGTCTTTGCAGGCGTTGGCATACTCTTTGACCTTGGCGGAGATCGCCTTGACGGAGAGGGTGTCGGCGTCACGGATGACCGGAACCAGCAGACCCTTGGGAGTATCGATGGCGACACCCAGCTGAGCGTGGGTGAAGCGGCGCATCTTGTCACCGATGAAGTTGGCATTGATGTCGGGGAATTCGGGCAGAGTCTTGGCAACGGCGAACAGAACGAGGTCGTTGATGGTGACTTTGTCCAGACCGAGATCTTCGGCACCTTTCATCTGCTTGCGCATAGCAAGGATGGCGGTGGCGTCGAAGGTGCGGTTCAAGGTGAGCTGCGCCATATCGGCCAGAGATTTGTGCATATTGTCGGCGATGACTTTGCGGATACGGGAGATCTTCTCTTCGGTGTATTCCGCAGGAGCGGCGGCGGCAGCGGGAGCAGCGGCAGCCGGAGCGGCGGCTTTGGCTTCGACAGCGGCGGCGGGAGCAGCGGCGGCAGCCGGAGCGGCACCGGTGGCTTTCAGAGTCTTGACGTCGCGTTCGATGATGCGGTTTTCCGGACCGGTGGGAACAGCCTGAGAGATATCCAGACCGAGTTCAGCGGCAAGTTTCTTGGCGCGGGGAGAGGCCAGAACTTCAGCACCGCAGGCGGCGGGAGCGGCGGCAACTGCAGCGGGGGCGGCAGCGGCGACCGGAGCGGCAGCCGGGGCGGCTTCAACAGCAGCGGCGGGAGCGGCGGCACCGGGAACGGTGAAAGTGGCACCGGGTTTACCGATGACAGCGACCGGGGCACCGACAGCGACTTCGTTACCGGGTTCGACGAGGATCTTCAGAATAGTACCTTCGTACTTGGAAAGCTCTTCAAAACTGGATTTGCCGGTTTCCAACGCGAAGATCGGCTGTTCCATCTTGACTTCATCACCCTCTTTGACCAGCCAGGCGGAGAGCAGTGCGCTCTCTTCGGAAACACCCATCTGGGGCATCAGGATGAAGTTGACATCTTTGTTGTCGCTGGCGGCGGCAGCCGGGGCAGCGGCAGGAGCGGGGGCGGCGGCAGGGGCAGCTTCGACAGCGGCGGGAGCGGCAGCCGGGGCGGCGGCTCCGGGAGCGTCGAACTGTTCGCCGGGCTGACCGATGACGGCGACCGGGGCACCGACGGCGACTTCTTCACCGGCGGGGATCAGAATTTTGAGCAGAGTGCCGGAATACTTGGACAATTCCTGGAAGCTGGATTTACCGGTTTCCAGATCGAACAACGGTTGTTCTTCTTTGATCTCGTCGCCTTCTTTGACCAGCCAGTTGGCAAGAAGGGCGCTTTCTTCGGAGACACCCATCTGGGGCATCAGGATGAAGTTTGCCATTTTTTACTCCTTTTAAGTTTTAATGACGTGAAAATATGTTCAATACTATAATACCAATGCAATACGCTTTTCCAATGCGGCGTATGTTTCCGTTTCCAGTTTTCCGTCGGTGACCAGCACGTTGACTTCCTCCGGGGTGGCAAAAGTAAAGGGCAGAAGTCCGCAGGATTTTGAGGAATCCAGCATCATCACCACCTTTTTTGCCCGTTTGATGACCGCTCTTTTGAAGATCGCTCCGTATTGGGATCCAACGGTGAAACCGAACTTTTCGTCGTATGCCGAGGCGGTCATGAATGCGGTTTCGATATTGAGTTTTTCCAACTGTTCCGGCAGTTCTGGGTCGGATACGGCGATCTCTTTGCGGGAGAGGGTGCCGCCCAGCATGAATACCGACGGCTTCTCTTTACGCATGGCGATCTCCAATGCGATATTGGGAGCGGCGGTGATGACTACCAGATTGCAGTCGGGCAATTCGTTGGCAAATGCCATTGCGGTGGTACCGGAGTCGATGAATATACCCTTGCCGGGTTCGACCAGTTGAACTGCTTTGGATGCGATGATCTGTTTTGCTTCGTGATTGAGCTGTTCACGTTCGCTGTAAATATCCTCCAGCATACCGTAGCGGTAAGGGATCTTTCTTGCTCCGCCCCGGGTGAGGATGATCAGATTGGCGGCTTCGAGGTAAGCGAGGTCACGGCGAAGTGTCATCTCCGACCACTTGCTGAAGTGTTCAGCAAGTTCGCTGATCGAAACTTCGCCCCGTGCTTCTATATATTTACGGATCGCTTCCCGTCTTTCCGTCATCTTTGTATCCTGTCCTTTTCGAATAAATCAATATACTTCAGGTTTACCACACCATAATATATCATGTCAAAGGCGGTTTTGCAACCGCCTTTTGTGAAAAGTTGTCAAAAATGTGTTAATTTGTAACACCGATGTTATTTGCCGGTTTCGGCCTGGATCTCTTTGCCGGACTTCATTGAATCCGGGAACTGCCGTTTGATGACCGGGAAGATGACGCAGATCAGCGGGATCACGATGAAGAACAGCACACCGCCGCCGTAGAAGACCCGGTCAGCATCAAAGTGATAGTAGATGATTCCGCTGGTAAGCGAACCGAGCATAGTTCCGAGCATACGGCAGGTCATCGCAAAACCGAACACACCGCCGCGCCGTTCCGGCGGGGTGATGCGCGCCAGCAGACGCTGAAGCACCGGTTCGATACCGCCGCCGGCAACAAACGCCAGAAAACGGGAGATCAGCAGCAGCCACACGCCCGGGATCACCACACCGAAAACCGTCAGGTCACGGCAGGCACCCTGCGCCAGCGTCAAAGCGGCAGTAAGAGCAAGCAGCGGAATGAGCAGCTGCACGGGGCGGCATTTGTCCGCCATTTTGCCGAGGGTGAATCCGGCGATGATACCGCCGATCGCGGCGGCCGCGCTGATATATGCCGTCCAGCTCAACTTGAATTGGGTCATGGATTCGATCTTGAGCGGCAGATATTCGGTTTCCATATTCTTGCCCATGGCGGCAAGCATGATGAACATAAGGATATAAATGGTGGAAATGGTATAGCCGGTAAAATTCCAGCGGCTCTTGTTTTTCAGTTTTTCCGGGTCGATCTTCTGGCGGACAAAGTTTTCTTTGACAAAGAGATTGATGACGCCGCTGATGACGTAGGTGACGCCAAGCGAAACAAATGCCACCTGATAACCGAATTTTTCAACCACCAGCGAGCCGACGATCAGACCCGCCATCTGTCCCGACCAGACCGCCGTGCTGAATACACCCAGCGCAAAGCCCTGATGTTCGTCCGGAGTCGTGGAGACGATCAGCGCCTGCGCCGCATTTCCGGAACCGGAGAAAAGCGAGGCAAGGATACGGGTCACCAGCAATACACCGAAAGGAGTCGCCACTGCACCGATGCCGACCAGTCCGAGTGCCTTGTTGATGTAGATACTGATGGGAATACAAAAGCCCATCAACGGAAAGATGAACGCATTGGCAAAGTAAGCGCGCAACAGCATCAGCTTTCTGCCGAAGCGGTCAGCGACCATTCCCCACACCGGAGAGATGATTGCCAGACACAGTGTGGAACAGATATGGAAACTTGCCAACGCTTTGGCCAGCTCCTCCTGACTGCTCAGACCCAGCACATCCTTTATGTAGTAGGGAATGAACGGAATTGCGGCGGAATATCCGACAAAACCGAGCAATTGCCCGATCCACAATAAAATAAGGTTGCGTCTCCACGGAATAACATTGCTGCTCATTGAAAACCTCCTGTCAGCATTTTGTTTTCCCTGCCGACAATCCCATTTTGCCGGCAAGAGATGAATCAACTATAGATTGTAAAAAATAATACACCAGCGCCGGCACCAATGCCGCACCGGTGGTAGCCCCGATGATAGTCAGAATCGTAATGGTGATGGTGATGGTCTTGGAAACTCCGGTAAAGAGCAGAGCTTTGCGTTCGGGGATACCGATCTTGAGCAACGCTGAACCGTACCACACCATCGCCAGCAGCACCGAATGCAGCACCAAAGCACCGGCACCTTCATGAAGCAGAGCGGAGACCGGATGCTGTTTGAAGTGGGCGCAGGATGCGGAAAAGAATCCCCAGACCAGCATGATGACTGCCGTTGAAGATATGTAGGTGAACACCGGCGGCAATTTGCGTTTTGCCAATTTTCCTGCCGTAAAGCCGACGATCGAGGGCAGCAGAACCAGCACCAGCAGTTGAACGAACATTTTGACCGGGTTGGTGTCGACCTCTCCTTCAGAAGAGATGCACAATGCCAGCATCAGCGGTATCGTGGTCACGCTCAAAAGATTATATCCGACTGTCATCAAAATCGACAACAGCGAATTTCCGTTTGCCGTTTCGGTCAGGACGATACCGCTTGAAAGCGTCGGAGGCATCGCCGCCGCCACGATCAATCCGGTCGCAGGGAGTGCTGCAAGGCGAAATATCCTGGCAACTCCAACTCCGATCAGAGGACTGATGATCAGCGACATTATCGCGCCGCCCAGAAAGAGCAGGGCAAACTTGCGGTCAAAGCGGGTCGCACCGACATCCACATTCCAGCCGCAGACCAGAAAGGTGATCACGATCATCAGATTGTTTGCAGTCAGGTGTTCTCCGTAACGTAAAGCTTTGAACGCAATCCCCGGTTCGGGCCAGATAAACGATATCGCAATGGAAACCGCGATTCCCAGCGGCAAAAAAAGTTTGCGGAACATTCGAAGTTCTCTCCATGAAAAGATTTTATATTATCTTTATAATATATCTCCATTTTGCCTTTTTGTCAACGTGATTTGCAAAAGAGAAACTGTGGAATTATATTACCCGGATGACATAATCAAGGAGAGATAATGGAACACTTGTCCGGAATACCGCAAATAACACTTCGACGCCCCGGCAACATCGGTGCGATCATTGCTGCGGTCGTAGAAAGATTGTCCGCAGGAGAGAGCTGTCATGATCTTGACCACACTCTGCGGGTTTTGAAAAATGCAGAAAATCTGCTCGCTTCCATTCCCGGCGCCGATGCCGATGTCGTCCGTTTGAGCTGCCTGCTTCACGATATCGCCCGCCCCGAGGAGGATGCCGGACAGGGCAGGTGCTGTCATGCGGAATTGAGCGCCGTTTACGCTGAAACGATTTTGAAAAATGCCGGAGTCGATCCGGAAATCATCGCACAGGTGGTCAATGCCATCCGGCGGCACCGTTTCCGCCGCGGCGAAGCTCCGGACACGCTCGAAGCCAGGATCCTTTACGATGCGGACAAACTTGATTCGCTCGGTGCGGTTGGATTGGGCAGGGCGTTCCTCTTTGCCGGACATTGCAATGCCCGGCTGCACAACAGCGAAAAAGAGGCACTCGCTTCTCAACCCTACTCCAAAGAGGATACTGCCTACCGGGAATATCTGGTGAAACTGCGCTTTGTCCCTGAAAAAATGTTCACCGATCAAGGCAAAAAAATCGCACTCGAAAGAGTGCGTTTTATGGAAGAATTTTTTTCAACTCTGGATGCCGAGATCAACGGCTGAACACGGTTCAGATCTTCAATTGATTATCTCCGCAGACCATCGGATGTCCGATGTGGTTTATTACAAGTGTGAACGGAACATTGGTCCGGCAGTTCAGCATGCCGTTTTCAACGATGATGTCGCAAACGACCTCTCCGAACCGGAAGTTTTTCACGCCGTAACGCGAACCGGTACAGCGGGGATGGAAAAAGAGTTTTTTCTCGACCGCATCCGCCCGGTACAACCCGATGATATTTTCAATAAACAGTGAGATCGGTCCAAGTGCGCTCCAGCCGCAGAAATCTTTGCGGACATATTTGCCGCGCTTATTGTATGCCGGTTCACAGGCAGTGGGGGAATAACACTCCCAGATGGTATGCGGCAGGAATTTTTCACAGGTTTCGACCATATGATCAACCGTCTGATAAGCGATATCCGCCGCCAGATCAAATTCACCGTATTTTTCCAGCGCTTTTGCCGTCATATAAGTTGTGGGCAGCCACACGGAACCCTTCCAGTAACCGCCTTTGGGATCAAAATCACTGTCATTGCGCGCCACCGTCGGCAGAGGAACTTTTCCACCGAGCAAATTGGGATCAAGCAGCGTGCTGATCTGCCGCGCCGCCCGCTCCGGAGTGGCCGCTTCAGCCAGCAGCACCCAGAAACTTGCCGGAGTCAGAACTTTGCAGAATTCCCGGAACTTTATTCCGATATCATAGTAACAGCCGTCAGTTTCATCAAAATAGTATTGATTGAGCAATGAAGATTTCTCTTCATATTTCTGCAGATACTCTTCGGCGATCTCAACTTCGCCGATCTCTTTCGCAAGTCCGGCGATGTATTTTGCCGACAGCGCCATCTGCGCCAGCGCATCCACCCAGAGGATATAGTGATAATTGCCGCGGCTCCGGGGGGTATTATCCATACCGGAGGGACATCCGGCCCAGGCATATCCGACATCGAATTTCTGCCACATGGCGAGACTGCCGCTCAACGGCGAATCATATCCGAAACGGCATTCATTTTCCAGAAATTCGTAATGTTTCTGCAGATAACGTTTCTCCACCAGATTGCGGCGGATGCGGGATTTATCACCGGTGAAACGGTAATATTCGTATTCGACCCAGGCAAAAAGCGGCGGATTGTCCATGTGGTGGATCCGGCACGGAGTTCCGGCTCCGTCATACATGGGAATATAAAAGTTGTCCAGACTCTGAATACCGGGGAAAAATGCCGGAGAATATTTGCAGAAATGCACCATAAAACAGGTGTCCCATATCCACAAACGTCCGGGCATACATGCTTCATCCATGTAGCGCTCGACCGGCAGCCCCGGCACCGTATTGATGTGTGCCGCAGCCTGTTCCCACGCCTTGTAATAAAGTTTTACAAAATCCGGCCGTTCTTCAAAGATGATCTCCGGAACCAGATCCCGGTCAAACATCAGCATCCTCCGTTGATGAACAGCCAGACCGTGTAACCGCAGTAGATCAGCAGCAGGATTCCGCCTTCGATCCGGGAAAGGATCTTGCCGGTCGCCATCATCACCCACAGCATCGGAACCAGTGCCAGCATCACGCCGAGATCGATCAGGTTGACATTGGGCGCATGCAGATCATTGACCATCGGGGCGATACCCATGATGACCAGAATGTTGAAGATGTTGCTGCCGACCACATTGCCGACGGCGATATCCCGTTCACCTTTGATCACCGCCACGACGCTGGTTGCCAATTCGGGCAGACTGGTGCCCAGCGCAACGATGGTCAGACCGATCACCGCCTGGGAAACTCCCATCGCCTGAGCAAAGTAGATGGCGCTGGAAACAAAACAGCGGGCGCCCAGCACCAGACCGGCCAGGCCGCCTGCGACCATGATCAATGCGAGCCAGACGGGGGTGTTGCCGTCACCGCCTTCTTCTTCTGCAGCGGCGCTCAATTCGCCGCCGCCGGATTTTTTGTCCTGATAGAAGCTCCAGACCAGATAGACGATCAGGATGGAAAACATCACCGCGCCCTGCCAGAAGTTCAGACCTCTGCCGTCCATAAAATAGAAGACGCTGAACAATATCGAGGCGCCGAGCAGAAGCGGCATATCCAATTTAAAAAGTTTGGTGTTGGTCACGACCGGCTTCAGCAATGCGCACAAACCAAGGATCAATGCGATATTGCAGATATTGCTTCCGACCACATTGCCGACGGCGATATCACCGCTGTCGCTCAATGCCGCCTGGATACTTACCACCAGTTCCGGTGCGCTGGTTCCGAATGCGACCAGCGTCAAGCCGATCAGCAGCGGAGAAACGCCCAGTTTTTTAGCGATGGCAACACCGCCGCGAATGAGATATTCCGCTCCGAAGTAGAGCAGCGCAACGCCCAGAATACCCAGACCGATATTTTTCAAAAGTTCCATGATGACCCTCACTTGCAATTAAGTCTGCCGCCGGCGAGGACCAATTCGATGTCCCGCGCAGAAAGCGGATGATTGAACTTGATTTCCATTTCGCTGCCGTCGGCTTTGCGGAGCAATCCGGTGACCGGTTTGCCGACCGCCAATTGCTGACGGATGTTTTCAAAGATCAGCGCATCTTTTTCCGAAATGCGTTCGTAATCGGCGGGGTCGTTGAAAATCAGCGGCAGAATACCGAAGTTGATCAGATTCGCCCGGTGGATACGTTCGATCGCCAGCGCCGCCACCACTTTGACTCCGAGATACATCGGGCAGATGGCGGCGTGTTCACGGCTGGAACCCTGGCCGTAACTGTCACGGCCGATGATGACGCCCGCTTTACCGGCATCCCGGACGGCAGCGGCACGTTCAGCGAAACTGGGTTTGCCGGCTTCGGTGAAGCATTCGAAAACAACTTTGCTGTAAGCCGGGATATTGCTCCGGAGTTTGAGATGGACACCGGCGGGCATGATGTGGTCAGTGGTGATCTTGTCGCCGACTTTGATGACCACTTCGCCGTTCACCGTTTCCGGGAGCATCCGGTTGACCGGAAATTCGCCGATGGTGGGCTTGCGGACAATGCCTTTGCCGGGGACCGGGAGCTGGAAGTGTTTGTCGTCGGCAAGGTAAAATTCCGGCTCTTCGATGACCGGGAATTCGATGTCAAGATCGCGGGGATCGGTGAATACACCGGTCAATGCCGCAGCGACTGCTGTTTCCGGACTGACCAGATAGGATTGGTCGCCTTTGGTTCCGGAACGTCCGGCAAAGTTGCGGTTGAAGGTACGGACGGTGATAGTATCATCCGCCGGACTCTGTCCCTGACCGATACACGGACCGCATCCGACTTCGAGGATCCGGGCGCCGGAAGCGACCAGATCGCCGAGCAAACCTTCGTTGCAGAGCATCTCCAGCACCGGGCGGCTGCCGGGAGCGATCCCCAGCGTCACATCCGGATGGATGGTTTTGCCTTTGAGTGCCTTGGCGACCAGAGCAAGGTCACGGTATCCGCCGTTGGTACAGCTGCCGACCAGCACCTGACCGACCTTTTTGCCGGCGAGTTCCCGGATGGTGCGGATCTGATCCGGACTGGAGGGGCAGGCGGCAAGCGGTTCAAGAGTGTTGAGGTCGATTTCAATAACTTCATCATATTCGGCATCGGCATCGGGCTGCTGGATGGAAAAATCCGCTTCCCGGTTCTGGCGGCGCAGGAATTCCCGGGTCCGTTCATCCGAGGGGAACAAGCTGGTGGTGACGCCCAATTCAGCACCCATGTTGGTGATGGTTGCCCGCTGGGGGACACTCAAATCGGCAACCCCGTCGCCGAAATATTCCACAATTGAACCGACATTGCCTTTGGTGGTCAAGATGGAGAGCAGTTTCAAAATAACATCTTTTGCCGCCACCCACGGACGCAGTTTGCCGGTGAGTTTGACTCCGACCACTTTGGGATAGGGAATAGTGAACGGCTGACCGGACATCGCCAGCGCCACATCCAGACCGCCGGCACCGATGGCGATCATGCCGATGCCGCCGCCGGTGGGGGTGTGGGAATCGGAACCGATCAGGGTTTTGCCCGGCTTGCCGAAGCGTTCCAGGTGGAGCTGGTGGCAAATGCCGTTGCCGGGAGGGGAAAAGACCACTCCTTTTTCGGCGGCAACCGTTTGCAGATAAAGGTGGTCGTTGCGGTTTTCCGGGCCGTTCTGCATCATATTGTGGTCGACATAGGAGACCGATAACTCAGTTGCAACTCCGGGAGTACCCATTGCTTCCAGTTCCAGATAAGCCATGGTGCCGGTGGCATCCTGAGTCAGGGTCTGGTCGATATGGATCGCAACCTGTTCTCCGGGGATCGGGTTGCCGCTCACCATGTGGGCGGCGATGATTTTTTGCGCAAGTGTGCCGTGTGCCATTGGAAAGATTCCTTTATATTAAAATTCAAAGAATATAACTCAGCTTATAATATAGCATATTTTTACTGTTTTATCAATGTCACCAGCGCTTCAAAATGGGCGGTTCCGGGGAACATATCCAAAATTCCGGCTCTGGATATCTGCCAGCGGTTGTTCCGGAATATCTGCAAATCGCGCTGCAAGGTGTCGGCGGCGCAGGAGATATAGATGATTTTGCCGGGGTCGGCGGCGACGATCTTCTCGATCGCTTCCCGGGCAAGTCCGGTGCGCGGTGGGTCGACCAGCAGACAACTTTCCGGACCGGTTCCGGTTTTTTTGAACAATTTCCCGGCATCTCAGGCGAAAAAGCGGCAGCGATCGGCAAGATCATGGTCGGCGGCATTCTGTTTTGCCGCTTTGATCGCTTCCGGATTCAATTCGATGCCGCAGCAATGCAGATCAGGGATTTTTGATGCGGCGGCAATGGAGAAAATGCCGACTCCGCAATAGAGTTCGGTCAGTTTTTTCAATCCGGAATTTTTCACTTCGGCAACTGCCCGGTTCACCAATTCAGCCGCAACTGCCGGATTGGTCTGGAAAAATCCGTCCGCAGAAACTTTGAAATTTCCGATCCCGGGAAGATTCTCGGTCAGAAATCCGCTCTTTTCCGGGGCCAGTACTCCGGCAAAAGCGATCACTCCATCGGCATCGGTCTTGCGGAATGTATATGTTCCGTTTGCCGCCTGATACTCTTTTAATGCCTGATTGATTTTTTCATCTGCCAATGCGCAGCGTTCGATTTTTATCAGCGAATGGTTGTCTCTGCCGACCATGGCAAATCCGCCGCTGCTGCAATGGAGTTTCAATTTGTTCCGGTAACCAAATCGCCGGGGGGCGCCGAAAGGCGGGAGCAGTTCGCCATCTTTCAGCAGCTCGCTGCGCCGGAGGAAATCGGCAAACTGCTGGTGCTTCCACTTTAATTCAGTAGCGTAGTCGCAATGGATGTAGGCACAGCCGGGGCACTCCGGGAAATAGGGACACTCCGGCGTGATACGTTGTGGTGAAGCGGAAACTGTCTTGACCGGGATGCCCCGGGCGAAATTTTTCTTTTCCTGAATAATAGTGATTTCGGCATCTTCACCGGGGAGCAGTCCCGGAACAAAGCAGATTTTGCCGGAATCCAGAAATCCGATCGCATCTCCGCCGTATGCCAATCTTTCAACATGCAGAAAATGTTTATTCACCGGTACGGCTTCCCGGAGCATCTGCCATGACGCCTCTGCCCAGATCAACGGTGCCGCTGTAACGGGCGGGCTTGCGAATCTTTTCTGATTCGTCAAAGATCTGACTGGCGCTCAAGCGGTTGGCCTGATTGGGCAACTGGAAGTCGACTCCCGCTCTGGCAGGGACTCCGCCCATGCGCTGGACGAAACCGTTTTTGCTGTTGCGGACCAGACTCGGAATGGTGTCCGAAATGCGCCAGTAGGAACTTTCAAGCGTTTCTCCGGCGTAGTTGAATGCAAGATAATGGAAAATTTTGGAGGTGACCGGCATCAGCAGATGCAACCGGCTCAGCATATCGATTTCAGCTTGAAACTTTTCATAGCCTTCCACATGGCCCACCCGGCAGACGCCGTAGATCTTTTTGTCGCTTTCCACGATCAGGTAGTAGCCGATATTTTTGCGCTCAGTGAGCGTGCGGATCGAATAGGTACGCTCTTCGCCGGCGGGATTGGGTTTGCCGCCTTCCAGATCCGGCAATCCGACGGTGCGTTTCCAGACGGTGTTGCCGTCAGAAATTTCAAAATCGGCATCTTTACTGCGGTATTCGTGTTTGAGCGTGTTGTGGGAAACGTAGGCGTGAACCTGAAAGCGTCCGGTTTTGTTCAAATCGTAGTGGCGATCCAGGCGGAAGATCATTCGACGGACTTCGCCGGGAGCCAACAGTAAGCCGGTGACGGAAATTTCCGCATTTTTTCTGGCGTGGACCGGGCGGTTGTAGGAATCGCGGATGTCAAAAAGCAGAAAACCCTGCAACGCCGGATCTCCGCCGAAAAGCAGCGGCTTGCCGGAATCATTGCGCAGGGTGACACATGCATAAATATGCTCGAACCGCATAAAGACATTGCGGTTGAGACTGACTTCAATACCGACTCTGGCTGACAGAGCGAATCCGCTGATCAGCGCAAACATTACCAATAAAGTTTTGACTTGATTTTTCATCTGATTCTCCGTTCTCCACAAAAAATAACTGTATTCAGAAGTTGCCGGCAGATGATCTTGTCCGGCATTAATGACCAATGACCAAACGGGATGCAAGCCGTTCCGGAAGCCCCGCATCCAGCACCTTTTGCTGGGCGGTTGCAATATCGTACGGTATACGGTAACGGGTGACCGTCTGGGCGTCGCTGTCATAAATGGCGAAACTGGCTCTCGGGTCACTGTTGCGGGGCTGTCCGATACTGCCGATATTGAACAGATACTTGTGACCTTTTTCCAGATGGATCGTTATTTTATCGGCTGCGCTGAAATCGATATCCGAGTCTTCGTCGATTATGCCTCCCCATGCCGGGATCCGCTCCACCGCACGGCGTTCGCTGGTGGCAAATGGGATTTTGTCGAATGCCGCCGGCACATGAGAGTGACCGCAGAAACACACCTGCTTGAATTGATAAGTGAAGTGGGCAATGGCATGCTGGACATCAAAAATGTAACCCCAGTTCTCCGGAGTATCCAGCGTGGCGTGAACGATAACTGCATTGCATTCGGGGATGATCTCTTTGTAAGGCAGCTGATTCAGCCATTTGAGGTCATCTTCGCTCAACTGGTCGTGGGTCCACTGGATGGCGATCCTGGCGTTGAGATTGAATCCTTCGATCTCTCCGCCAACTGCCAATTCGTCATGATTGCCCCGGACTTTGGCGACCAGATTCAAACTGCGGGCAAGTGCGATACATTCTGCCGGATTGGCATTGTAGCCGACAATATCTCCCAGCAGGAGGAACTTTTCGGCTTTTTCCATCGAACAGACATTGAGTACAGCTTCAAAGGCTTCCAAATTGCCGTGAATGTCACTCAAAACCGCATATCTTGGCATCGTAATTTACTCCAACTTTTCAAACAGAATACTGAAACTGCCGCCTGTTGCGCTGTTTGCCGCAATAAACGGTTAAACGGAACGCCGCAGACGCTGTAAGCCGGATTCTGTACCGCCTTGCGGCGGCGGCAATCATCTGTCTGTGCGACCAGAACCCGGGACTTGTAACGTCGCGAGCCACGGCTCGTCCCCTATTTGGTCTTGCTGCGGGAGGAGTTTACCATGCGGCGGAACTCTCATTACCGCCCGGTGGGCTCTTACCCCACCCTTTCACCCTTACCGGAGTTGCCTCCGGCGGTCTGCTCTCTGTTGCACTGGTCTTACCGCAGAATATGGTCTGCGGCACCCCTCTTTTCAAAGGGGCTCCCCGCTCTGTGCAGTCCGGACTTTCCTCAACACCGGCAATGAAATCCGATGCCGCGATTGCCCGCATCCACAGCGTTCCATTTAATAATATAGCCACCTGACGGTGATTATGCAAGATGAAATGTTGATTTTTTGGCACATATTCCGGAATTTTTTCCGGAATATGCTCTTCCAGGCAACTTATTTGCCGAATATTTTTTTCAGATGTTCCTGGGTGGGAGGAGCGGTCAGCAAACTTACCACGATCAATGCAATGATCGACAGCGGCAAAGCGTAGATGAACGGGTCGACCACCGGCCACGGATGAGTCGAAATCAGCACATCTTTTCCAAAGATCCAGCGGCAGATGCCGAGCATTGCCGCTTCTTTCTGATGGAGGAAAAGCAATCCGAATACAGAGAAAAATGTTCCGGTCGCCATTCCGGCCCACACTCCGGCGGCAGTCGCGCGCTTCCAGTAGAGCGAGGCGGCATAGGAGGGCAGAAATGCTGCCGCGCAGATGCCGAAAAAGATCGCAGTTCCGCGGGCTACCACCCCGGGAGGCATGATTATGGCAAAAAAGACGCTCAAAATGATCCCGACGGTGACGCCGAGCCGGGAGATGGTGATAGCCTGTTCCGGTTTACGGCAGAATTTGCCGCAAATGTCGTGTCCGAGAGAACTGCCGGCAACGTGAAACAAGCTGGACAGCGTCGACATTGCCGCAGAGAGCATCGTCAATGAGAATAAATACAATACGATCGGCGGCAGCGCTTCCTTGATGAACATGGGGATGATGATGTCCGGGTTGCCTCCGGCGGCTTCGATCGCCAGTTGCGGTGCGTGATTGCCGATGCCGATTTCAGGATGATAGAAGAAGACATTGGACAAGGCTCCGGTCATATATGCGGCACCGGCGGTGCAGAGGATAAAGATCGAACCCACTAATACTGCCCGATTCAATTCTCTGCCGCTTTTGACAGTCATAAAACGCACCGCCAGCTGCGGCTGCGCCAACGCTCCGATGCCGACACCCAGCATCAGACTTGAAACCAGCGTCCACCACCACACCGAATTGAATTCCGGCATAACGGTCCAACCCCGGTGCCCGAGGGCGTATTCAGCAGGAAGCCGCTGAGCGACCAGCATCGACATTCCGGTGAGTTTTTCATGCGCCGGGATGACTCCTCCCAACCGGACGTAGCACATGACGATGAGCAGCAGCATGCCGCCGATCATGATCGATCCCATCAGGGCATCGACATACATCACCCCTTTGAGTCCGCCGAAAATAACATATACGGCGACTACGGCACCAAAGACGGTCAGCGCCCAGATATATGGCACTCCCATCACCTCCTGCAGGAAGCGGGCACCGCTGATGAGAACTACGCTGGAATACAGCGGGATAAAGGTGAAAATTATTGCGGCAATAAAGTATTTCATACCGTTGCTCTGGAAGCGGCTTCCGATAAATTCCGGAAAGGTTTTGACATCCAGCGCTGCACCGATGCTCCGGGTCCGGTGTCCGAACCAGATAAAGGCGATGACGATGCCGAAGGCGATATTCATAAAGACCAGCCACATCAGACCCATGCCGAATTGTCCGGCGATACCGCCGAAGCCAACCAGCGCCGAAGTGCTGATGAATGCGGCTCCGTAGCTCATCGCCATCACGAAAGGATTGACCGAACGACCGGCGAGCAGATAGTCCTGGTTGTTTTTGGTTTTGCGGAATCCGCGCAGACCGAGAAAACCGATGATGCAGGCGTAGATTGCGATCAGGATGCCCAGCACCCAGGCATTGAGATTATACGCAGAAGCAAAAAAAGTGTCAAGTCCGGTCAACATCATTTATCTCCCCGGTTCCAGTTGATCGCTCCATAGACAACTCCGACGGCGGAAGCCGCCACGCTGCCCAATACTGCTGCAACGATATACCAATCTCCCAAGCCTAACATGCAGAATCTCCTTTTTGCAAAAAAAAACGGACGAAGTCAGGAACTTCATCCGTAAACTTAAGATCGCCCGCTGAACGATTACGCTTTTTCGTAATTTCCGGTGCGGATGCAAGCGGTGCACATTTTGACGGTTTTGACGGTGCCGCCTTCGTTGATCTTGACATTCTGAAGGTTAACTTCAAAGGTACGCTTGACGTTTTTGACAACGTGCATACCGATACCGCCGGCTTTCTTTGCCAAACCCTTGCGGGTGATGCAACCGCCGTTGCCGCGGGTTTTGCCGCAGAGTGCGCAGACTTTGCTCATTGTTGATTCCTCATATAAAGTTAATTTTATTTAAACAAAAAAAATGGTGAGTTGGCCGGGGCTCGAACCCGGGACCACCGCCTTAAAAGGGCGATGCTCTACCGACTGAGCTACCAACCCACCGGGAGCAACCGTGTTATCGGTTGACATCTACTTAAAATACCACATCATCTTGAAAATTGCAAGCGATGTTTGTAAAAAAATTCGTTTTTTTTCGTCTATTTTCTGTAAACCCGGCCAAAACGGCCGGATTTACAGCTGTCTGAACCATTATTTTACTTCCCCTGCACAGCTGCTTTGAAAGTGGTCGAGTGGATCTTTGCCGGTTTCCCACGTTCCAGAGTTACGTCGTGAATGGGGGCCTTGACCGCCTTGTCGCTGTAAGAGGAGTAGGTTTCCGAAACCGGGAAGATCTTTACCCGGATGCTGTCAGCGGCAGTTTCGATCAGCATCGCCGAGAGGTGAACTCCGGATCCGCCGGGACCGTCGTTGATGATGACCGGGAAGTGGAGGTTCTTTTTATCCTGATCAGTGAAAACGAAGGGCTTTTTGGGAACGATCGGGAGATTGTTGACCTTGGCGTTCTTTTTATCATAGACGAGATGATAATCCGCCCGGAGGAACTGACCGGTCACCGGATCGTAGTGATAGGGCGAATGGGTGTGCGCCGACAGCCACAGATCGATCCGGCACTTGGGATTCTTGCCGTAGAAAAATTCTCCGGCCATGCTTTCGATATTTTTGGCAAAGAAACCATTCAAACTGTAAAGCGGCGTTCCATGAGAAAGCACGATGCGGTGTCTGGCAGTTTTGCATTCGGGAGTTTCGATGAGCTTGCGGAGCCATTCACGCTGTTCGGCAAAGTAATAGTCTGCATCGATATTGAGTGTGTAGTGCCCCGGAGTGTAGAATGTGCGTTTGTCTTCGCCGGATTCCAGCACGATGATAAAGGTGTCTCCGTGGCGGAATGCATAGTAACTTTTTCCGAAATAAGTATTGTATTTGCGGGATTCCAGTCCCCGGAATTCATGATTCCCCCGGACAAAAAATACCGGTTTGAAATATTTGTTTTTGGCAAACTCATCGTAGAAGTTGGAGAAATATTCTTTGCGGAAATTGGAGAAACCTTCTGACATATCACCAAGTGAGAAGAAGAAGTCGGCATCTTTGCCGCCGTACATATCCAGCATCTTTTTTACCATCGTCTTGCGGATGTTCCAATCGCACTGGGTATCGCTGATGATCATAAATTTTGAGTTGGCAGCTTTGGCCGGGAAAGTGGTGAAACTGCCTTTGGAGACCGCATTGATCCTGGCGGTACGCTGATCAAGCACCACAACTTCATAATCGTAGGCTGTTGCCGGCTGCAGACCATTGATTTCCACCCGGTGGATGGTTTCGATTTTGCGGAGCGCATCCCGGCTGTCCCAGACGATGACGGCTTTTTTGTCACCGGCTTTTTTATAACGGATACCGGCCATGGTGGGCAAGCCGGTTTCAAAATTGAATTTTACCGCATCGGCAGAGGTGTAGTAAAGACACTCTTTTGCAATCAGGCCCGGGATTTCCGGCGGGAAAATCTGTTCGATCAAACGGTCCCGTTCACGTTTCGATGCGGGAAGTGCGCTGAAATCCGGAATCAGATCAAAGGCAAATCCCCACCCGACCGCTCCCGGACGGATAAACATCGCTACATGGTTGTCACCTTTTTTGAATTTGACCGTTTTGACATAGTTTGTGGCATGGACGGGGGTGTAAAAATTGCCGCCGGGTTCGGTGGTGGCGATCTGTTCACCGTTGATGAACAGGGTGCAATAACGGTTGACACCGAAACCGATCATCCGGGTGCAATCCTGATCAAAGGTCAATTTCGTGTAGGCTATTCCGCGGAATTTGGTTCCGCCGAAGTAGAGTCTGCCGGCCAGACGGTGAATGGCGGTCGATTCACTGCCCTTGGTCGTAACTTTTTTGCAATCTGCGGGCATGGTTCCGTCAACGGACGCTTTGCGTGCTTCTTTGACCGTTGAGGTTTGATCGATCTTGATCTGCCACTCAATTTTGGCGGCATTGAGTGAGAGAACCATCAATGCTGAAATAAAGAGAGATAATTTTTTCATTTTTCAACCTGTGATGTTTATTTGCGGTAAAGGAAGTCGAGCAGAAGGGTGCATCCCTTTTCCAGACTGGCGATCTCCACTTTCTCTTCCCGGGTGTGACTGCCGAATGCTCTGCAGACTCCGAAGCAGATCGCCGGGATCCCGACGGAAAGGGGAATGTTGCAGTCGGTCGAACTGGAACCGTTGATGGTATCCAGAGACAGCACATCTCTGACCGAATTGCGGAAACGGTCACGCAAGGCTTCCAACCGGACCGGATCGACATCGCCGCCGCAGGGGCGGTCGCCGATAAGTTCGACTTCGACTTCGACGCCGGTCGCCCGGTAGAATTCGATGACCTTGGAGAACATATCCTGCATCTTGGCGAGACATTCCCGGTCGTTGGAACGGTATTCGTACATCATCTCCGCATTCTGGGCGATGGTGTTGACCGAGGTGCCGCCGGAAATATGTCCGACGTTGTAGGTGGTGATGCTGTCGTCGTGCTGCGGGACTTTGACATCGTAAAGCGCTCCGATCATAGAGGAGAGCACATGGATGGCGTTGCGGTTGCCGAATTTGCCGAAACTGTGACCGCCTTCGGTACGGACGGTGACTTTGTAACGGTGGGAACCGACCGCCCGGGTGACGACCCGGTTGAGCACAGCTCCGTCGAGAGAGATGAAATCGGTGATCATTTTGCCGTAATCAGCGATGATCTGCCGACTGCCTTTAAGGTTGCCCAGACCCTCTTCGCAGGAGTTGGCAACGAAAAGCATTCCCGGTGCATCGGCGGGGAGATTGTCTTTGTAGTAGCGGGCGCAGACCATCAGGACCGCCAGATTGGCGGTGTCGTCGCCGACTCCGGGGCAATACATATATTCAGCGTCTTCGTTGAACGGCATCGGCTCGGTGTCCGGAAAGACCGTGTCGGTGTGAGCCATCATCACGGTGATGCCATTTTTACCGGCGACGTTGACCGGGGCGATCACATTGAGTGCCCGGTCGATCGTCACATCGGAAAAACCGTTGTCTTCGAACCATTTTTTGCAGAATTCCGCCCGTTTCTCTTCGTGATGAGAAGGGGCGGGGATGGCGCAGAGATCACGGATGAGCTGCTTGAGTTCCTCCTGAACCGATGCAGCGTATTGAATCATTTTTTCAGTCAGAACCATTTCAGCACCTCTTTAAAGTTGAACCACACCGAGACCGTTTTCGATCTTGATGTCGACCCCGCAGGCTTTGGACATTTCGGCAAAGTGTTCGATGATGTTGAGCGAGGTGTTTTTCTGCGGCCATCCGGCACGGGAACGGGGCAGATCGAACTGTTCTTCAATAGGCATAAAGACCATCTTGACCAGTTCGCCGTTTTCCACTTCCCAGTAGGGGATGACCGATTTATACATGATCGGGTCGTAGCACAGACCGCGGGTACCGTTGTTGGAACGGTTGTTGAAAAGCACATCCAGACGGTCGTTGCCGCTGAGTTTCTGTTTGGCAAACATGCCATCGGGAGCCCGGAGGATGGTTTCCAGCTGGATGATGAAGTCACCCAGGCAGTAGAAGATCGGTTTGCCGTTGTAGATCTCCATTCCCCGCAGCAAGTGCGGTCCGGTGCCGATGACGGCATCGGCTCCGGCATCGATACAGGCTTTGGCAAATTCCTGAGAGACCGGATCGATATTTTCTTTGGATCTGCCGCAGATCTCATGGTTGTGCATGGAAACGACCACATAGTCCGCCATAAAACGGGCTTCGGCGATGGCGTCGGTGATGCGTTTCAAATCGACCGGATTGCATTTGGAGATGATTTCGGCCTTGTCAGCCGCTTCGAACATCAATTGCCCGAAGGGCTGCTGACCCTCTTTGAGCTGGGGCAGATAACCTTCGGCGCGGATGATCTCATCTTTGGCGTTGATCGCCAGAGCATCGGCGATGCTTTTGAGTTTGGCGAGATCTTCGGCGGGCAGGTGATAAGTTTTGTTGACCCGGATGCCGTTGACGCCGGGGCGTCCGGGAAGAGTTGCGGTCTGTTCGCCGGCCATGGCTTCCGGATGGAAAGTCATGGTGCAGCCGATAAGCGCATAGCGTCCGGAAACGGTGTCGATATAGACCGGGCGGGAAGCATCGGCCAGAGAGCGTCCGGTTCCGGTGTAGGGCATCCCGGCTTTTTCCAGATATTCCAGAGTCTTTTCCAGACCGCCGTAAGAGTAGTCCAGCGCATGGTTGTTCGCCGTGCAAAGGACGTTCATTCCGAATTTGCGCAGGTCATCAATGACCCCCGGAGGCGAACAGAGCCAGCTGCCGCCGCTCTGGGCACCGCCATAGGATTCAAAGTTGTGAACGGTCGTTTCCAGATTGCCGTAACGGAAATCACCTTGCATGATGAAGTCGCGGACTTCGCTGAAACCAGCATATTCACCTTCCAGCGGCAGCCGCCGGGTGATCATGGAATCACCCGTGGCGGTACAGCGGAACCGGGGAGTCTTGATTGACGACATGGCAAACTTCTCCGGATATTAGAGGTTGGCGATAGCGGCGTTGATGATCTCGGTCGCCGCGTTGGGGGCGCAGGAGTCAACGTTGGGCTGGACTTCGTAGCCGCCGCGTTCGAAGCACTCGGGCATCGGAACATAACCGGACTTGGTCTGGGCGAGTTCGATGATGAAGTTGTGCTTGAAGGGAGAAGCGGCGCGGATGGCGCGGCTGATGCCGTTGAACGGTTCGCCGGGCAGAGAGATGAAAGCCAGCTCTTTGCCGAATTCGATGGCGGTCAGGCGGCAGGTGTGGGAGGGAACGCTCTTTTCATAGCAGTTGATGGTACGCTGAGCGAAGTGACGGAGAGCGGCCGGAACTTTGTTGGCAAGGTCCTGACTTTCGAAGTCACCCTCTTTCTTGATATCGGGCACAGTTTCCAGAGTGTGTTTGGCTTCGGCAAGTTCCTCTTCGGTGATCTGGCGGTGCGGGATGGTGACGGTGCCGTTTTTGACGACGATGTCGCATTCGGGGAGTTTTTCCAGATCAAAGAGTTTGTCCATGACGATCTTGGCATAGCCGCGGCCGATGCGGACAGCTT
>JAEIGA010004390.1_pt1 | contig 21818 bp, 45 predicted proteins | sample 9270691 | NCBI WGS metagenome assembly JAEIGA01 (sample SAMN17057246, study PRJNA624740) | gut metagenome | biome: biome; isolation source: fecal sample | host: Bos grunniens | place: China: Xizang | collected 2019 | reverse complement strand
CTTTTTCGCTTCTTCAGATATTCCAAAACTTCAGAATCCTTTAGAATCTGGGATGACTGCGATTGTGCGGATTTGGGACTATACCCGGCATTGATCGCCGCTTGCCTTGCATTTTTACACCGCAGCTTGATATATTCGTCCACAAACATCATTCTTTGTTCTGTCAGCACAATCCATCACCCCTTTTCTTCCGCATTCTTTTACTTAAATTTACTTAAATCAGCCCATTGAAATTGATTTTCAAATGTATTTCTGATTTCTTTTATATCACCTTTGTAAAACACCAAAATATTTTGATGAACCTTTGTTGTTTTTCTGTTTACGCTGAAAGGCTTTCCAGCTCTCAGGGCTGCTGTTCCGTATATATTCAATAAAACTATATCGTTATAAAAGCAAAGCCCGCAGTCTTTAAAAATTTGCTTTGTATCGCTTATGAAATCCCTGTAAGCTCCTTTGCTGTCCCGGATGTCACCGACAACAAATACAGCAAATCTGTTTTCTTTCAGCTTACGGCATGCAATAGAAATGATTTCCCGGTATGCTTCAAGGAAATCGGAATAATTCATATTTGAAAGATCCAGCGGATGATTGCTGTATTTTTCAAGGTTATGATATGGCGGACAAGAAAAAACCAGATCGGCGCTGCCGTCCGGCAAATACTTATCTGCGTTTTTGCTGTCATCGCAATGCCAAGCAGGGCAAACACCCAGCCTGTCAGCGTTAATTTGGTTTGCATCGACCTGTCTTTGTGAAAGGTCAATGCCGATATATTTCCGGTCAAGCGCTTCAGCAACAATGCCACGGACTGAGCCGCCAGCGAAAGGATCAAACACGATGCCATTCTTCATGCAAAACCAGTTGTAAATGATTTCGCAAAGGACCGGATCAAATACCGATGTTCCGTTAATGTTTAAATGTGCTATTTCTTTTAAGATTGAATTACTGTAAGAAAGAAGATTTTCATCCCTACCACAGCTGCTGTCAAGCCCGATTTCTCGCCATTCTTTTTTTCGTTTCTGCCAATACCCTTGTTTTGTATCAAATACAGAAAACGGTGGGTATTAGGAAGCGTTCTTGCAGCTTACCCATGTAACCACATCCTTTAAATTTATACATAGAAAAACCACCGAAGCATCCCTGCCCGGTGGTTTATATTTTTCGACATTATAATTATATCAAAGAAAAACGGTCATTTGTTATACAAAACGGTCACAACATATACAAAAAAGTCACTCTTTTGATGATTCAAGCAGCTCTTTTGTTATTTGAGGAAATATCGTTTCTTTTAAATACCAACCGTGATACGATAATTTACTATGTATTCTATGGTCAAGTGCTTCCTGCATCTTCCGCACGGTGTCGGCTCTTTCCTCGTCAACGAATTTTGCATAGCCTTCGTCAAGTTTATCGTGAAGTGTTTTTATAAGAATTTGAGATTGCTTTTCTTCGGCTCTCAACCTCTCATTCACCTCGGTGAGTTCCTTGATGAGTGCGAGGGTTTTATTCACAAGCGAAATGCTAACATAGTTAATAAAATCCCTTTTGAGTCCGATTTCTTTACCAAGTGCAACTTCATCTTCCCACGACTTTATAATTTCTTCTCGGTTAAGTTCCATCGTTTGCTCTCCTGTTCCAAGCGTTAATTAGAAATTGCTCGTTTTTGTCAACAAGTCCGTAATCGCTTGTTCTTTCTCCGCAAACACAAACCACTCTGCCAACAAAAATTCCATTTGGTTCATACGGATTTCTTCTTATGATTATTCGAGGGATTTTTCCACACTTACACGGCTTCAACTCTCTATTTTCCATTTTCTTTCTCCTTGAACTTTCTGGCAATCAGCACTTCAAGCATTTCTCTCAAAGCGCATAAATCGTCTCTTGACGCATCTCTCGGTATAATAATCTGCGCCAATTTATCATTAGAGCAATAGTAATCTAACTGCACATAAGGCTTCAACTCTCTATTTTCCATTTTCGATCCTTTCTCCATTCCAAATGTTTATAGTTTGTCTTATCGCTCCCATAAGTGATTTTTCAATAACAGGAGTTCCATATCTTTTGCCTTCAACATCGATGATGTTTGCCGTTATATCGTGACCTCTTAACTCAAATCCGCAGTTCGTGCATTTTATTCTGACTTTATGTAATTTTGAGCCAAAGTAACCACCAATCGGTATGTATATTTCAGTATTGTAACTTGCACATTTGGGACACTTTTTAAGGTCAATTCTTTTAGCCATAATCGCATCAAATTTCTTTGAGCTTACTTCTTTTGTTTGCATTCCTTGCTCCTTTCCGCAAGTGCTTTCTCGGCATCCTCACGGGTGAAAAATAAATTTCTGCCGAATTCTCTTTCTGTATACCAAAAATTAAGTCCGTTATCATAACGAGCATAAATCCATAAAGACTTTTCTTCTTTTGATATAGAACAAACCTTTCCTTCAAAAATCTCTGCAAGTTCTAATTCTTCAAGTGTATCAATATTTGTCAAATGGTATGCCTTATCCCCCACCTTGCAAGGCGGCACAATAACGCCCTCACTGATAAGTTTGTCTGCAATCTCCGAAGATGTATTTGCGCCCCAATATCGAGCGCTCTCTATCAACTCTATCAACCTATCCCTCATTTTCCTCTCTCCTTTCACCGTAGCTGCAATAATCATCCTCGTCGAAATCAACTGTCCACCGTTCATACATTCGTTGTTCCTTCGGCTCGGAATGATAGATGCATTCTTCATTTTTGTAATGCTTACAATCCCTGCATCTCACAACCTCAACCACATTGGCGGTGGGTATGCTTGTAGGAAATTTTTCGATTATATCAAGTACGGTATCTCTAATGAATAGTCCGTCCTCACCAAAGTGAAAAAACGCAGGTGAAGCATATAATCTTCTTTTTAGTGCATCCGCATCAATATATCTGCTCATTCCGTGTCCTCGCTTTTTATCATATTTTCATCACGCATTGTTTTTCTACCTCGAAATTCATCCATATTTTTTCTGTTCTATGTAATCCCATTTGCGCAATAGAATCTCTTTCTTCGCTTCGCCAGCCCTTAAGCATATCGTTATACAACGAACTGTCATAGCCGCTGATTATAACTTTTGACTTGCTTTTTAGAAGAGCCTTTAGCAAATCTTCGTGTTCCGTTTCGCCCATTTCTTTTGCGTACATATTTTTTTTGCGCAGATTCGGTAAATATGGAGGGTCGCAGTAAATCAATGTGTCTGAGGAATTGTATCGTTCTATAAGTGTGACAGCATTCGTGTTTTCAATTTGAGCGCCTTTTAAACGTTCACACACCTCTATGACTGTATCGGGCAAATAATTCCACATTGAAGCACACCTTGGACCACTGTAGGTCCGCACGTTGCGCCAAGAATATTTTGTGCTATTACTTGTCCCGAAACTTTGATGATACCTCACGATAGTCCTTCTTGCTCTTTCAATGGGGTCAGAAACGTCCATTTCGTAGCAAGAAACAAACTCATCCCGAGCAAACGGGGTCAAATTTATAGCCGATGCTAGTTCGTCGGGATTGCTTCTGCAGACACGAAATAAATTTACTATATTTCCGTCAAGATCGTTAATTGTTTCTATGTATGATGGATCTTTATTAAAGAACACAGCACCTGAGCCAAAATACGGTTCTAAATATACCTTGTGTTCAGGGAAATGTTCAATTATCCATGGTGCTATTTTCCACTTACTCCCTGGATATTTCAACAATGCTTTCACTCCTCCACCACCTCAATCTGCTTTTCTTTGCTCATCGTCCTTCCCCTTTATTCTCACAATTTCATAAAGCGCATCAATAGGATTGCTGCCTACTTCTTTTAGCTCGAATATGCTGTTCCAAAAATCGTAAGCAACCTTATTGTTTTTGATAATATGCAGCCGGATCCCATAATTGATGTTGCCTTCAACGAATTTTAAAACGGCATTTCTTGCAAGCCCTTTTCGCCTATATTCGGGCTTTACATAAACGCAATCTATATAGTCAGTAAAGCCGCCGACCATTCCAACAAGCTCACCGTCCGCCATTATTGGCTGAATTATTCTCAGATCGTCTATAATAAGCGGGATGCACAGATCGTCCAGCTCTTTTCTGAATTCCTTGTAATAGCTGATATATAACTCTTTATTCACTTTGTTTTATCTCCCTTTGATCTAAAATATTTTGAACGTGCTTCAGCGCCCTGCCGTGAACATTTGTTGCGCTGGTGTATGAAATATCGCATTTATACGCTGCTTCTTTAAGTGTGAAGAATTGCACATAGACTTTGTGCAGCAGGTCATATTCTGTGGCGCTCAGCTGCTCGATCACGTTGATGACATCGTTCTTTGCTTTTATGAAGATGTCAAGATCTTTTTTGGCTTCGGATTCCAAATCAAGATATTTGCAGATGGCATCTTCGGTTTTCCGGGGGTTAGGTGTAGATTCAACCTTTTCCCCGGTAAGATTTGACGTTGCATTATTTGCAATGTCTTTCCATTGTTGAATCTCCACCAATTTATTTTCAATGAGCTTGTCATACTGCTTGATCTGAAGCAGGAATTCTTTTGCATTCATGAATGTACCCCCTATTTGGATTCTAGTTTCTTTTTAAGAGCTTCCGCACGTTCCCGGACAGAATCGTCTTCAGCTGCTGTCTTGGTTCCCTCGCTTTTGTGCATTTCGGGACCATAGCTTCTTTTAAGCGACTTATTGAAGGCATCATTGGCATCAAAATCACCGTACCTTGCTTTTTGCTGTGCTTTGTGTTTATAGTTTCCTTCAAGCACTTTTGGCATATTTGCATCTTTGATAAGCCAGTCAAAGGTCGCAGTCCAGTTTCTATCATTGCCACCTTTAAGGAATGAAGAGGATTCAGCAATTTCAAAGCACTTTTTGAAATCATCAAGCGTGTATGTATTCAGCCTTGCTTTGATAGCCTTTTTTCGTGCTTCGGATAAAGAACGGACAGAAGGGAAAGAAACACAGATTGAATTGAAAAGATCAATAATTTGCTGGGGGGTGGGGTTTTCTTTATGTATTTCTTTTATATCTTCTTCTATGTCTTTATCTTTATCTTCTTCTTTATCTAGGCGGCTAACATTAGATTTACTGTTAGTTTTACACGAAGGTTTACCCGCTGTTAACGCCTTTTGTTTTTCCCGGTATTCCTTCATATAGCTTCGCATATACTCTTTTTTGCTTTCCAGCTGATCAAGATTCTGATGCTTGCCCCAATTCGGAATCGTAATAACCCCATCAACGATTTCGACCATTCCGAATTGCTCAAAGGTTTGCAGCGCCATTGTGACAGTGCTTTCCTTCATTCTGAAGATTGTTGCAAGCATTTTGTCTGTATAAGCAAGCCGCCCCATCATGAACACGCCGCTGTTATTTTGCTTTCCGGCAAGGCAAAGCAGCTTGAACCAGCATGTTATGATTGCATAAGAATCCGGCAGGCTCTCAATCAGCAATATTTTTTCATCGTCAAAAATATCTGTGGTGATCTTTATCCACTTTACATCAGCCATTCAATCACTTCCTTTTGCGTGCGCTCTCGGTATTTTTTCTGCGCTGATATTTGTTGCTTTGGGAAACAACATAAGAATCTATCATTGCTTCTTGGCTTTTGGCTTTTCTCTTTAAAGCCTTAATGTCTAAACGCTTTTCATTAAACTTAGTAAATTCCGGGCAGGACCCATGACAAGCCGGGTGTCTTTTCGGTGGAACACAAAATTTACAGGGGCAAGAATCTGATTCATACATTGTTTTCACTCTCCGTTGCGCTTTTTGTGAAAGCTGAAAGAATGCAGCCGCTTTCCGCACCTGCGGCAAAAAACATAGTTTGTATGCCATTTATGCCGCCCGTTTGATTTTTTAACGGTCATATACCTGAATTTATCCGGCTTATGAAGACCTAATCTGCAAAGTATATTCATTCTTCAAGCACCTTCCCGTCATACTCAACGCCCTTGCTTTTAAGGCGGCTGACAAGCCTTTCATAGCCGCATCCGTCATAACCGAAAACGCCGTTTGCATCAAAGCTTTTTGAACCATAGGTTTCATTGATGTGATCCCTTGCCCTGTTCTGAACACGAAGAAGGCGATTTGAGCCGTGCCTTGTTCCGAAGCTTGCAACCTCGATCAGCGCCAGCATATATGCCATTTCGGTTGCAGCTTGCACTTCGTTCATCCTTGTTCCAAGAAGTTCACGGACATATTTTGACACAATAAACTGCTGCTTTTTATTCAGGTTTGCTTCGTTGCAAAGCTTGTTCCACATGGTGTCATATTTTTTGTCAAGCTCGTTGCGTTTGTCTAATACCACTTTTACTTTCATCTTTTGTCGCTCCCATCGTCATTTTTGTTTGCGCTGAATGCGCAGAAAAGAAAGATCAGAATAAATCCTAACGCCGATCCAAGTAAACCACCCATAAATGCGCCCATATTTTCACCCCCTCGAAAATTCTCTAAAAGTTTCTTCGTTCTCCGCCCGGAAGATCTGAATTTCAGGGCTTGCGGCAAGATGCGGGCATTCTGCCTGAACCTTTTGCCGGGATCTTCTGACGGATTCAAAAGGCGGGAGATGCAAAACATCAAGATTCAAAATTGCCATGCCGAAGTCATATTCAAGCGCAGTGGGATTCACTCTTTTGCAAACCTCATAATAAAGGCGCATGTCACTGCTTCTTGTTTTCTCGTCCTGCTCCAAAACGGATTTAACAAGCTCTTTTGTATTTTTTAATTTGTTCATTTTTTCACATATCCTTTCAGATTTCTTGGACTTTGATGCCTTTTAAATAAAGCATCATTTTACGTTTCAAAATATACTCTTTAGTTTTAAAACCCTTCGTGTCTTCCACAATGGTTTTGCCGTTCTCTGTATAGGTGAAATCAGCCAGATATTTGACCGATTGTTCAACACAAACACGCTTCATTTTTGGCATTCCTTTTTTCTCACCACGTTTGTAAAATTCCCCTGTTGGAATCTCTTCAAATTGGGACGGAATCAATTCAAATTCAACTTGCCTTTTCAGGTCTGTGATTGACCCTGCCTTTTCAAGCAAGGTCAATTCACAAAATCTTCTGTATTCTTTGATTGAATCAAAGGTCATGCCATCACGGGTGATTTCTCGGCTGCGGTATTTGCTTTTTGTTCGTCTTCCCACATTCTTCACCCTTTCTCACAAACTATGAAATATTTGATTTTGTTGGGGGTGGGCTTTTCTTTTACCATGCGGATTGCATACCCACATTTGAAGAGCATTTTCGCAAATTCGTTGCGCTCTTCTTTGCCAAGCTCCGTGACATCAATTTTTACCTGCATGATGTCACCCCTTTAAAACGGTAGATCTGAATCATTCGGAATTTCTTCAAACTGTGCATTGTTGTTTGAAGTGTAGCCTGTCGGGGTGTATGAATTATCCGCTGAAGGCTCATTTTTTTGCTCTGTGGCGCTTTGAGCAGGTGCCACGAAAGAAACCTCATCCGCAACAACTTCCGTTGAATAGCGCTTGTTTCCTTGGCTGTCAGTCCAGTTTCTTGTCTGTATCTGACCGCATACAAGAATGGGCTGTCCTTTTTTGAAATAACGGCTGACAAATTCAGCCTGCTGCCGCCAAGTCTGAATGGTTATGAAGTCAACGTTCTGCTGTCCCTGTTCTGCTTTCGCAAACCTGCGATTGACAGCAATTGAAAACGAACAGACGGAAATTCCGCTTGTTGTCTGCTTCAGCTCCGGATCAGCTGTCATATTGCCGATCAGAATTGCTTTGTTGAATGATGCCATTATGTGCTCAGCCTTTCTTCAAGTTGTTTTATGATTTCGCCGCCGTAATCGTGCTTTGTTATGTCAATGAATTCCTTTACTGTGTACATTCCTTTTTCAAGGTCAATGCCGTGATTTCTGACAAAAGCGTTTCTTCCAAATTCACATGAGCCTGTCAGCCTGTGGTGCCAATCGTAAAATGATTTAGCCGGATATTTTGCATCGGGCTTGAATTCTTTGAGAAACGCATCAAGCTTGGCTTCGGTGCCCATATCATCAAAAATTTTGTCCTGAAGTGCTTTTTGAGCTTCGGCAAAGGTTGAACCATGGGCAAATTTATTTCCACCCTTTGCAACAAAACACGCTTGAATTGTCAAATCTTTATTGATGATAAATCCTTTGGCGAGATTGCCGTGAACTTTGCTTATCACTGTCGGTATGCCATCAATATAGTGAACGTGCAATCCGTCAAAGGATTTTAAGCCGGAGCCGTCGCCGGAGCCGGAGCCGGAGCCGTAGCCGTCGCCGGAGCCGGAGCCGTAGCCGGAGCCGTAGCCGGAGCCGTAGCCGGAGCCGTCGCCGTAGCCGTAGCCGGAGCCGTAGCCGGAGCCGGAGCCGTAGCCGTAGCCGTAGCCGGAGCCGTAGCCGGAGCCGATAGCTAGAAACCTTTTAATTGCTTCACTTATCTTCGCCATACCACAACCCCCGCAAGACTTGCAGCTGCCTTTTCTGTGCAAGGAATGATCTGAATAGGATCTGCAATAGTCATTTCAGGAATAATCACTGTAAATTTGCAGTCACCGGGGGCGGTTGTTCCCTCAAGAGCGAGCTGTTCAACGGCGCATGCGCCTGACCAATACCAGATTTTGCGCACGTCTGTCATAGTCACTTCTTCGTGACTTGCTTCTTTGATCTTGCCGAAGAATACTCCGGCGTTCGTTGTTCTTACTATGTAATACTGATTTGCATTGATTTTCATTTTCTTTTACTCCTATTTTTTATATATTTTCGTTATTTTCGTTTGAGATGCTACGATTTTTCTCCGCAGCATCCTTTCTTTTGATGATGTCATTAACGGTGCTGATCGCACTCAGCGCAATCAAAGTCCCGCAAATGATAAGCGTAATAATTACGGGTGTTGTCATTTTCTTAACTCCTTTATATAATTTTTTCTGCGTTCTTTGAGCCATTCACAAGTGAAATAATGCTGTTGATAACCCCAAAGGGGTGAACCTGCGCATCTTTTGTCACCCCTCTTGTAAAGCAGGCAATTTTCAAGCACCTTCTTTTCAAATACAATTGTCAGCTTTCCTTCCGGGTGCATAGAAAATAAAACAGGTTCATCATCACACGGAAGCCATTGATCACCGTCATAGATCCATTTAAGCGGTTTTTCACAGTGGGGGCAGAAATTAAAGTTTTCACGATGTTTGTGCCGCTTCCATATAAGTGGAGAAGATGTCATCATATTCTTCCTCTCTTTCTGCCATAAAGCCCGGTTTGATGTGGTAGTATGGAATAACACCATTAAGCCTTTTTGTTTGTCTGCACCATTCACAACGACCGCATCTGCGGGGCTTTATTCGTCCATGCTTCACAGCCATGATATGTGGCATACGTTCTTCGATCTTCTGAAGCTCATAGTCATATCTTTGTCGGTGGTTAAGAAGATAAGCGCCTTTGTCTGACGGCTCTTGTTTGGTAACAGCAAGAATTATGAACGGTGCATCATCTGTCTTTCCTGTGTTCTGTTTTTCAATCTCCGAATAAACCGCCGCCCTCATTAAATAACCATAGGATTCAAGAAAACATTCCCTTTCGGCAGTGTCGGGATTGTATTCGGTTTTGGTTAGATCAGCGGCTGTTTTATAATCAATAATCATCCTTTCGGGTGTGTACTTATCAAGGCGAATTTTCCACTTTTCCCCGAAGAGCTTGCCCGTCATTATCTTTTCATTCTCACCTTCCATAAGGATGAATTTTTTCAGTGTTTCATCGGTTAGAAATGTTTGAATAAGTTCATCTGCCTTGGCAAATGGTGCATATTTCCCTGTGATTATTGTTTCACCTGACTTTGTATTGGTTTTTAATTTGTAAACAACATCAAAATGATTATCAATCCATTCTTGATGTGCTTCATCGGATTCTAAGGCGGTATGAACATAGTTTCCAACAAGCAAAGCTTCAGTTTCTTTTGGTGTGTAAAGACCGTGCATCTTCGCCATTGTTGCAGCTTCACAGTCAAGAAAATCCTGATACTGTGAGCATGACATGTATTCCCGGTCTGCTTCCGGGGTATAGTAGTTATCCCTTGTCAGCTGCATCGTTCACCGCTCCCAGCAAATCATTTACATTAGCCAAAGTGTCCGCCGCCTTTTCGTCAACAATATCCGGGCTTGTCCTATTGAATGCAACGTCAATCTTGACAAAGCCATCATTAACGGCATTGTAAAGGCTTCTTAATTTGACAATATCCTTTGCATTGAGCGAATCAAACGGTTTGCCCGTCACTTCCTCAATGTGTTCCTTTGTCACCCAATCCGCTTTCTTTTGGAAGGCTGCAAGCATGTTGTTGCGTGTTGTTTCAATTCCATCTTTCAATGTGGTTTCTTCAAGGGTCTTTTCGCAAAGTTCAACTGCTTCATCAATGATAAATTTGGGGATGACCGCCTGAATGCAAGCTCTTTTTCTTCTTGCCGCCATATTTGCCATGACTTCATATTTGTCACGTTCACTTGTTACGGGAACAGTACCCCCGGACTTTGTTTCTCTGACATAAGGGACATCAAAAACCTTTTCGTCTGCAAAGTTGGTTTCCAAGTCCCAGCAGTACGCCCTGACAGTTGCTTTTTTGCCGTCAGATGCGATTTCCTTGATTCCTGATACAATGTTCCCCCAGTAACGTGAAACACACTCCACAAGGCGAATAGAAGGACCTTTAACAACTCCGGTCCCCCTCTTGTATTCATAAGTTGCCGTTTGTGCCAATTCCGTTGTGCTGCATTCAACGGCAATGTTTTCACGGCATCTTTGAACATCCCTCGGAAAATTCCTCGCCAAGATCATCTTCGCCTGTATCTCAGCAATGCTCTGTGATTCTTCCACGGAAATCATTCCTGAAGTGCTTCCTCTTGTCATAACTTCATTCATTTGTTTTTTCTCCTTTTGATATTTTTATAGATTTTTAATTTGCGCTTTTGGCTGATTTTAGGGCTTTCGGCTTTTCAAGCTCTTCAATACGTTCATACAATGCTCTGTTTTCGCTTTTGAGCGTTTCAATTTCCCAATTCTTGATGCTGATTGTTGCTTTAAGTGCCTTGATTTCCTTTCCGCACGTTTCAAGCACTTCGTTCATGTTTTCTGTCATTTGTTTTTTCTCCTTTGTTTGAATATTCAGTTATTTGATTATGTAGTTTTTACGGGCTTCAAGCCATGCTTCCCTTGTGGGAAAGGTGTGCAGTTTAACCATTCGGCGCCACCGCCTTTTGTGCTTCAGCAATCCGTTTCACTGCTATGTCAAAATAGCCTTTGTCAAGCTCCATTCCGATGAACCGCCGCCCGGTTTTCACGCAGGCAACGCCCGTTGATCCTGATCCCATGAAAGGATCAAGGATGCAATCACCTTGTTTTGAAAATCGCTCTATAAGGATTTGACACAGTTCTGAAGGCTTTTGCGTGGGATGAAATCTTTTGTCTTTGCTGTCGGTGATAAATCCTTGCTGTTTAAAAACAATTTTCTTCATCGGTGACTTGAATGTTGTGAAAATCAATTCGCCATCCGCAAACGGATTTTGAAAATTGATATCGCCTTTCTTATCCCAAAAAATCCAGCAATTTGACGGCGGCAACATATCACAAAAATAATTTCCACCGAAAATGATGACATCTTTTGCGATGCGAAACATTTCATCAAATACTTCTTTCGGCGGTCTTGAATTATCCCATCCGCCACTATAACGGCGATTTTTCGCAGAGCCGAAGCCGTTTGTGCCTTTGTCCGCTTTTTTGCCATATGGCGGATCAGTGATGATTAAATCAATTGACTTGTTCGGAATTTGCTTCATCAGCTCCAGACAGTCACCACAGCGCAGGTCAATGTTATTCAACATAATCATCAACCTTCTTTCTTTTCCGTCATATATGTGAATATATGAGCAATCACATCAACGGTCCAGCCGTTCCCGATAGCCTTTTGTGCTATCGGCTTTGAAAAACCTTCCGTGTAACCTTCGGGCAGTGTTTGTAATTTTTCCATTTCTCTGATTGTGAATCGTCTGATTATTCCATCTTGCAATACACATATATCGCAAGCGCAATCCAGCGTGGAAGATTTGCCTTTGATAACCCTTCCCCTTCTGCTTTTACTTGTAGGGAATGAAAGATTTATGCCATCGTTATTTTCCGCAACGATATACCCGCATTTCACGGGTTGGGAAATTCTGATCTCGCCATCAACATTTCTGACAAGGTGCCTTGCCTGTTCCGATATACTCGCATCAAATTTGATGCCTTCGTGTTCTATGTATTCCTGTACTTCCGGATTTTCCAATATGTCAGCAAGAAGGATTTTCTTGTCTTTGGGTAGCTGAACCCCCGGAATATTCGTCCAATACAGCCTGCTTCGGTTTTGTCCGCTTACCAATTTACTGTTTATTTCGATGGGCTGAACACCCAAGCATTCCGAAATTGTATCCTTCCATTCGTTCTTCATCTTCACATTTTCAAGAAGAAACAACACTTCTGGATTTGCTTCTTTTATGCTATTCAGAATGTCAACATATTCAAAGAATAGCTTGCTTCTCGGATCATCAAAATTAAGACATTTTCCTGCACGGCTGAAGCCTTGACATGGACTGCCGCCGATAATCAAATCAATCTTTGGAAGATTCCACGCTCTCCACCCAGTCACATCACCAAGCCGAATAATGCCTTTGTGATTCTTTTCTGAAATGGCAATTGCGTTTGAATCAATTTCGCTTGCATAATAGGCATCAACCTTGATTCCAGCCCTTTCAAGCGCAACCATTCCGCAAGATATGCCATCAAAAAGACTTAATACTTTCATATCTTTTTTCCTTCCTTTATTCTATGTAGTCATCAGTTGGCTTTCTGAAATTGTCATTCAGGCATTCTTCACAAATGATGTCACCGTTGATGTTGTAACAATAATCATCCGTGATGGGTTCGCCACAATAGTCACACTTTGGAAGCTTGTCCAACTGCCTTTCTTGCTCTGCTTCATAGGCGGCATGTAAATCGGCATAGTCCGGGACATAATCAGGTCCGTAAAACACATCAAAGCCCCCTTATCGGATGCGGAACAAGTGACCGCACCGGGTGAATATTTGTTGATGCTTTTGTTATGTTCATCTTGATAGCTGCACGCAAAATCATTATGTATGTTATGTAATGCCAAGCATCGTTTGCATTATCAAACACAGCGGTCTTTTTTCGGTCTTCTATGTACCATTTGCCCTTAAAAGTACGAAGTTTCATTTTTCTTCTGCTCCTTCCAGTTCGTATTTGATCTTCACGCCTTCCTGATCAGCCAGCAGGTCAATCAGTGTTGCAAGAAGGTCTGTTCCTTTCGGTTCTTTCATGGCATCAGTTCCTTTCTGTGATGTCTTCTTGCTCTGCAATGGAAATCATTGCATCTATGTTTTCAATGGTGATTCCGGCTTTCAAAAGCTCTTTGCCCCTTTTCTCCAATGTTCTAAGGGTGTAAAGCTGTTGGCGGCGCTTATACTTCAAACGAAGTTCACGTCTTGCAAGCTTCACTGCCGGGCTTTCACTCAATCTTGCAATCTCTCTTTCGACTGCTTCATCTGTTAAAAAATCTTTTGCCATGGTTTTCTCCTTTTTTGAATTGTAAACATTTCGTTAACAAGGTTTGTCTTGATGTGCCTTGATTTTTTGTTTGTTGTGCTTAAAGCACAATTATTTCGCAAAAAAAATAATGTCATCCACGGTGGTATTGTAGAGCGCCGCAATTTTCTTTGACATTTCAATATCAGGCTTTGTTTTATACTTTTCATAATTAGCAAGGGTATTCTTGTTGATTTTAAGCTTTTTTGCAGCTTCCTTTTGCGTGAATCCGGCATTTACTCTTGCCGCCTTCAAATGTATTGCCATTCTTTGAACCGCCTTTCCATGTTTTTGTTTGTGCTTTAAGCACAATGTTATATTAGCATATCAAGAAGCATTTGTCAATACCTTTTTCACATTTTTTTGTGCTTTTGTCTTGTTTTTTTGTGCTTTAGGTGTATAATATATGTAGAAAGGTGGTGCTTTAAGTATGGATAACAAAAATATTTTTGCTGAAAATCTAAACTATTATATGAATTTACATGAAAAAAGCAGACGTGATGTTTGCGAAGCATTGGGTTTTAGTTATTATACTTTTACAGATTGGGTTAAAGGCAAAAAATATCCACGGATGGATAAAGTTGAAATATTGGCAGATTATTTTGGCATTTTAAAATCCGACTTAATCGAAAAAAGAACTACGGAACATAGAGAAATGCAAAAGAAAAATGATGTCCTTTCAGACATCATTTTGAAGGCAAGCGAAGATGAAGAGCTTCTCGCCATGATGGAAGCACTTTCAAAATTGGGGTTTGAAAAACGTGAAGCTGTTAAATCTGTGCTGAATGCTTTTTCAACAACTGAAAAATAAGGTCAAGCAATGCAACATCATCACATTTTTCCAACAATTCAGTGATTTCTTTTATGTAGGTGTCAAGCAGGCTCATTGTGATTCTCCTTTCATCGGGGGCGAACATTCGTTCTAATTAAATGTTTAAATTCATTTTACTATCTGAAAAATTTGCATGCAATCAGCAATTTTTCCCAAATCATTATATCAAATAAAATGTGAAAAAATTGCCGAATTGTGCGGCTCTAAATCCGTTCAACAATTCTGGATAAATTATACATTGGCATAAATTGAAATTCAATACCCATCTTTGTCCGACAACTACCCAAATTTATCATCCGTTTGCGGACAAGATTTGCTAAAAAAAGACAACAATATCATATAGAAAGGACAAAATATGTGGTTAGATAATCTAAAAGAATTGAAGAAAATGAAGGGAATGTCGGTGAAACAGATCGCAGACAAGACAAATTTGCCCGAAAGGACTGTCAACCGTATCTTTTCAGGTGACACCGATAACCCCTATGTAGACACGCTTCACCGAATTGTCACGGTGCTTGGTGGTTCACTTGATGACATCCTTGCGGACACCAAGGTTGTAGTTGCAACAGAAAGTCTTGTGGAAGTTAAGGAAAATGCAACCGTTATCGAAGCAGAACGTGACCTTATAACAGCCGAAAATGCCATCCTAAAGGACAAGGTTGCCGCACTCACGGCTGAACTTGATATGGTAAAAATGCAATTGAAGCACAAGGAAGAGATTATAGCTCTTCATAATTACTATATTAAACTTAAATCAAATGACTAAATTTGCTAAATAATATTTCAATAAGGAGAGGATTTATGATTACCTTAAATGCAAAAATCAAAGAAAGAATAACCAAAGGATTGAAGAAGTTTCAACCGATTCTTCGGAAAGCTCAAGCTGCCGATCTTAACGAAAGCGACACAGTAACTATCATTACAGACATGCTTTGTGAAATTTTCGGCTACGATAAATATGAAAATATCACTTCCGAATTCGCCATCAAAAAAACATATTGTGATGTTGCTATTAAACTGCAAGAAAAAGTGCCATTTTTAATTGAATGCAAAGCCATAGCACTTGAATTAAAAGAGGACTACATCAGGCAAGCAACAAATTATGCCGCCAATTCCGGCATCAATTGGGTTGTCCTAACAAACGGCATCATGTGGAAAATTTATCACATGACATTTGGTAAGTCCATTGAACAAGAACTTGTATATGAATTTAACGTCTGTGATTTGAGTGCAAAAAAAGACAGTGACCTTGAACCCCTTTATTATCTTTGCATTGAAGCCTTTGCTAAAAATAGCAAAGCAACACTGGATGATTTAAGAGCGCAAAAGCAAATATTTAACCGCTTTATCATCGGGCAAATTATATTATCGAATATGGGTATTGATAGCATTAAAAAATGTATTCGTAAATTGTACCCTGATTTAAAAGTCACAAATGATGAAATTCACACTATTATTTGCACCGAAATATTCAAACGTGAAATAACAGACAGCGAATCATCATTAGAAGCAAAGAAAGCGGTAGCAAAACAAGAACGGAAAATAAACAATGCTAAAGCGAAAAAAGATGTAGCTGTCTAAATCTCTATACATATAGCATGAAAGGTGGTGATGCTGGCTAAATGCCCGGTACATCAAAGAATATACAAAAGGAAGTGAAAACGAATGGGGAGAAAAGAAATAGAAAGTGCAATTGAAAAAGCCACGGAACAATTCACACAAAATCCCGTGACTATGAAAATTGAAAGGGTTGCAGCGTATGTCCGTGTATCATCCCAAGAACAAAAGCTGCATGGTCTATCGTTGGATGCCCAAAAAATGAAGCTGACTGAATATGCCGAAAGAACCACATGAAAATTGTTGAATGGTATATGGATGAAGGTGTGTCCGGCAGAAAGCTGATCAGGAACCGCCCGGAGCTGCAACGGATGATTCAGGATGCCGAAAAAGGCAAATTCGACAGGATCATCTTCATTAAGCTTGACCGTTTCTTCAGGTCTGTTGCGGAATACCATGAATGCATGAAGCGCATCAGCCCTGTTATTTGGTCAACCACCGAAGAACAATATGACTTGACAACGGCCAATGGAAGAATGCTTGTCAATATGAAATTGACCATTGCTGAAATGGAAGCCGATCAGACAGGCGAAAGGATTGACATTGTAAATGAATATAAGGTGTCAACCGGGCAACCACTTTCCGGCAGTATGCCATTTTGCTTTAAAATTGAAACTGACAAGGAAACAGGCAGAAAAAAAATCATCAAGCATCCCGATTATAAGGAAATATTTGAAGATTTGATTGATTATTTATTCACACATCAAAGCATCCGAAAGGCTTTAGTCTATCTTCACGCAAGGCACAATGTGAGCATGTCATATAATTCACTATATAGATTGCTTGCAAATCCCATGTTGTGTGGAGAATACCGGGGCAATCCTAACTATTGTGAAGCATATATGACCAAAGAAAGATTTTTGAAATTAAAAAGCATATTGAAAAGAAACGTCAAAGACAACACCAATGATAGAAGCTATCTTTTCAGTGGTTTGATAATTTGCCCATCATGCGGAAATAAGATGTCAGGCGGCATGCATCATTGCAAAAATCAAAGCGGCAAAAAGTATCAATATAAAAAATACCGTTGCCCGAACAACAAAATAAATGCAAGATGCGATTTTGGCAAGGTTGTCGGCGAAAGCACACTTGAAAGAATGATGCTTGCCAACATTGAAAAATACCTTGCAGATGCCAAAATTCGTGCGGTAGAAGGCATTTCGGACAATGCAAGTGTAAAGATGCCAAAGCACAATATTGATGATCTGCATGCGCAAATTGACCGCCTGAATTATTCTTGGCAAACGGGCAAAATCAGAAAAGTTGAGCAGTATGAAAAAGACTATGCAGCTTTGATGGAAAAGCTTGACGAAGCTGAAGCGGAACAGGGCGAAGTCCTTGTCAAAGACTTTAGCAAGATCGATGCCATTCTTCAAGAAGGCTGGAAAGGTATTTACAACAACCTTGACGATGAACACAAACGGGCTTTTTGGCGCTCTTTCATTCGTTCCATTGAAATCAATTGGAAAACCGACAAAAAAGAAATAACCAAGGTTAATTTTTTTTAAGCCTTGGTTATAGTGCTAACTCACCTTGTCCATTCGGCAAGGTGTAGTTAGTACAACAATACACATAAAGGGTGATAATATATGAAAACAGCAGAAGAAATAATTGTATATCTTGAAATGGAGCTTGCTGAAGCTTATGAAATGCATGACCAAGCAAAAGGAAAGGATGCGGCGCAGGCTTTTGCCTTCCTTATGAAAGCAACAACTATTGAACATTTGCTTGATGAAATCAAAACACAATAATTCAATACTAAATTATAACATAAATTGAAAAATATGTCAATAGTCAGTCAACTATGGGTCAAGTAAATTGTTTATTATAAGAAATGAAACACACTATGAAAAACTCAATCAATGAAGAAATCGTCAAAGCACTTGAAATTTTGGGTGTCAAGGGGGAAATAACCCTTCGCCCGCCCATTGATCCTTTGCGAATTGTTGTCACTGTAAATGGTGAATATTTCGGGATCTGGGACGTATTAAGAAAAACATTTGTGGATTGACAGCCGTAAAAAAATTACGAAATAGCACTGCCGTCCCGGTGGTGCTTTTTGTACCTATTGAACATATTTCACAATAAAAAATGTAAAAGTTTGGTGATTTTGCGAATTGTAATTTATGCCCAATGGGTATATAATATATATGTAAGTACGGCACAGCCGAAAAAGAAAAGGATATAGCGAAATGGCAAAGCACGAAGGAACGATAATTCAAAACAGACTTGATGAATTAAGAGAATACCTCAAAAATTTTCCTCTTTCCGAAACAGACTCCGAGCCTCAAAAAGCATTAAAAAATGCAATGATACACGAGATTGAATATCTCGAAACGCTCCCTCATTAAACAAACCCACAAAGCCGAGGGCGGCGGCAAAACCGCCGCCCACAATTAAGAAAGGAAAAGCAATGAAAGAAATTTTATTTAGAGGGCGGGACATTGCGCATAATTGGCATTATGGTGTGCCGCTAGTATTTAGCGACAATTTTGTGTGCATCACTGCGCCGCACACTTACAACAAAGCTGTTGAGCCTGACACAGTAGGTCAATACACGGGCTTGACCGACAAGAACGGCGCAAAGATATTTGAAGGCGATATTGTCAAGATTGATGACAAATATATTCGTTACATTGAATATAGCGGCGAATGTGCAGCCTTCGTCAAATTCCGTTATATAGACAAGCTGACAAGCGAATTTTCGGGCTATCTTGGCAAAGGCTATGACAATTACAAGCAGACACTTGAAGTCATCGGCAACATCCATGACACCCCGGAGCTGTTGGAAGGTGGTGATGATCAATGAAAGAATCATGGAAAGAAATCCCCGGCGAACAGCTATATTTAGTTTCTGATCAGGGGAGAGTTAAATCACTGAATTATCACCGTACAGGAATTGAACGGCTTTTGACACCTTCATCAAACACAAGTTACAAAGCGGTGTGCATACGTGGGAAAGTGCGATATGTACATAGGTTAGTTGCTGAAGCTTTTGTTCCAAACCCAGAACACAAGCCGCAGGTCAATCACATCAACAGCGATCCGCATGACAACCGGGCAATAAATCTGGAATGGGTGACAAAAGAAGAAAACGTGTTGAAATATTTAAATTCCGACAAATTCAAAAAAATCTTATTAGAGCAAAGGAAGGGTTACAGAAATGACATTTAAGGAGCTTCGCCAGCAGTCAGGAATGAGCCTGACACAATTCAGCAAATATTTCAATATCCCATACAGAACAATTCAGAATTGGGAACGTGGTGAAAGGCAATGCCCCGAATACCTCTTGCACCTTATGGAATATAAGCTGAAGAAGGAAAACATCATAAAAGACATCATCCACAGTGAACCCATTGTTTCAAAAGAATTGTTCAACACGATGCAATATCACAAAAAATCCATCAAAAAGACAAGCACGGATGACAAGGGCGAAAATCCAACATATCACACCCGGTGTGGCAAATGCGGGGTTGAAGTGATGTGTCTTGATTCTGTAAAAAAGTATTTAGACAGTTGCCCATGTTGTGGCGCAAAATTAGACAAATAAATTTCAAAAAGGAGAAAGGAAGGAAACATGAAAATTTACATAGTCACAGACGGTGAATATTCTGACTATGGCATTGAAGCGGTGTTCACTGATAAAAAACAAGCTGAAATGTTTGCCGCACTCCATCATTGCAAATATGTTGAAGAATGGGAATCTGACACAGCCAGTTTTGAGGGGGATATTAAACCTTATGTACTCCATAAATTTGTAGCTGGTGGACATGGCATGCGGTATTCAGACAGCTATTATAATAACGGAAAAATCACAAAGGTTGTTAAGGAACATGGCGATATTGTGGTATATGTTTCCCTTGATAAATATGATTTTGACAAAGCACAAAAAATAGCACAGGATATGCTTGCGGAATACAGGGCAAAACTTCTGATCTAAAAGTTATTGACAAATAAAAAAAGAGGGCAAGCGCAAAAACGCCTGCCCTTTCACAATGCCCCAAATTTCGCTTGTATGGGGCTTTATTTTATACCCTACCGAATACCCCTAAAATCTTTTTGCGCCTAAAGGGGCTAAAATCCCGCCGTGCTGTGTGCGTTTCAAACCTTTTTCCCTGCTTCAACCTTTCCAGCGGGCTTTTGTTGCCCTTGTGTCAATGTGTGTAAATGTGCTATAAGTGCCGATGCCGCCCTTTCCCGGAAGAAGCTTTTCAGCATAGGCTGCAACGGTCTTCGGGCTTACCCCTTTGACCTTAATGTCAGCAGCTCTGCCATACAAGTGCTGGGAATATGTTTGACCGCCTACAGCTTTATTTTTGCCCGGTGTGCGATATGCTGAAGTGATGGTCACGGATTTGCCAAAATGGGTGCGAATCTTTTGAAGAACGTTCACCAAATTGGAATCAATGAAAATTGGATCTGAACCATCAGTGCATGCAAATTCACGCACCTTGAAATTTGTTGATAGTTTTTTGTTTCCGTCCTTCTTTTTCGAATATGCCTTGATTGTCATTTTGCATCGGTCCCTTCCAAATTTGTTTGTAAAAGAAAAAAGGCAGCCAATAAATGACTGCCTTCTTGATTGAATTTTGGTATTATTCTTCGGATTCCTCGGTCTTTTCCTCGGTCTTTACCTCAGGCAAGCCCGCAACGCTTGTAAGAAGCGACAGAATTGCCGCCAGCGCCGCTGCGGAACCGACCGCAAGCCAATTAACCCCGCCCAGCATTGCCGCCGTTCCTATGGTTGCAATGGCGGTCTGTGCAAAGGTCTTGATTGCTCTGATGCCTGCTGCTTTGATCCAGCTTTTGAAATTCGTCTTCATAATGCTTTCATCCTTTCTTATAGTCCGATTTTTGCCAAAAGAAAGCCGACAAGAGCAGCCACAAGAAGCCCTATTGATTTTTCAACAATAGCTTCCCAACGTTTGCCCGGCTTGCTTGTCAACTCTTTGACATCGTTTTTAATTTCTTTGACATCGTTTTCCATGTTCTCTTCACGAACCGCCAAAGCCTTGACTGTGCCGACAAGCTCATCAAGGTTGTCTTGGCGCTTTTCCATGGCATCCAAACGATGTGCATTTGATTTTGACCGGGCTTCAACCTCAGTCAACCTCTTTTCATGTGGTAAGTCCATAAGAAGTCAATCCTTTCATTCAGGGTCAGCCCCTTTCTTTTTTTTGTTCTGCTTGTTTCTTGGCTTCCTCATCTGCAAGTTGCTTTTGCGCCCTTTCATATTCCGTTCGGGCTGCATCACTCACCTGTGCGTGAATTTTAGCAATGATGGGTTCTACAAGAAAGCAAGGAATTCCAGCACGGTTTGCAGCTTTCACGCTTGCCGTTATGGTATTCTCTAATTCTTTTAATTGAATCACTAGTGGTTTATCCATGCCTTTACTCCTTAATATGGTTAAATAAGACCTAAAGCTTCCAAGTCTGCCATAGTTACAATAGATGACTGCGTTTTCGATGCGCCTTCTACAGTAGGGAATGCATACCAAGCGCCATTTAGTAGTCCATCGTGGGTATAAGAATCAAATATGATTTTCCGAATGCCACCGCTGCTTGTTCCGAAATAGATGTGTTCCGGGTATAGCAGCAATTCAGAACCACCCGAATCAATGTCAGAACAGCCGATGCCGGATGAATTGATGGTTGCGTATGCATCCGACCAAGCCGCAAGCGGTATTTTTATATCGCCACCGGTAATAGTTATTCCTGATGCGGTAATATGACCGTCTGCT
>JAEIGA010004389.1_pt1 | contig 21818 bp, 23 predicted proteins | sample 9270691 | NCBI WGS metagenome assembly JAEIGA01 (sample SAMN17057246, study PRJNA624740) | gut metagenome | biome: biome; isolation source: fecal sample | host: Bos grunniens | place: China: Xizang | collected 2019 | reverse complement strand
TTTTATCATAATTTTGAATAACTTTAATATTAATAAAGTATAAATTAATATTTAAAAGTTATCATTTGAAGTTTCCAAAGGTGATTTAATGGAAAAATTATTAGATGTAGAAAATGTTTCAATTTCATTTATACAATACACACAAGGATTAAATCAAAGAGATTTGAAAGTTATCACTGATTTGACCTTGGATATTTCAGAAGGTGAAATTTTAGCAGTATTAGGTTCAAGTGGATCTGGAAAAAGTTTACTTGCCCATGCAATATTTGGGATACTGCCTGAAAATGCTAATTTAAATGGAAAAATAAAATACAAAGGAAAAGAACTTTCACAGGAAGATAAAGAAGAAATCAGAGGAAAAGATATTGTGCTTGTACCTCAATCAGTAAATTTCTTAGATCCTTTAATGAAGATATCCGACCAAGCAATCGGACATACTGAAAGTGATGAAGAGAAAAAAGCTAAAAAACAAAAACAAAGAGAAATTTTTGAGCACTATAATCTCGGTCCGGAAGTAGATGACATGTACCCATTCCAATTATCTGGAGGAATGGCAAGAAGAGTACTTGTTTCAACAGCTTTACTATCAGACCCTAAACTAGTTGTTGCGGATGAACCAACACCAGGATTAGATGAAAAAACCGTAGCAGAAACATTAAATCACTTCCTCCACATGAAAGAAGAAGGAGTCGGAGTACTATTAATCACACACGATATCCATGCAGCACTAGAAATAGCAGATAGAATTGGAATATTTTATTCCGGTTATGTAATTGAAATTGCAGAAAACAAGGACTTTTCAGGAGATGGGGAAAACCTCCTTCACCCATACACAAAAGCACTATACAAGGCATTGCCTGCAAATGGATTTGAAATAATTAAAGGACACCAACCATTACATGGCGAAATCCAAAAAGGATGCCCTTACTACGATAGATGCGAAATGAGATTTGACAGATGCAGAGATGAAAGACCGGAATTACTTGATTTAGGAACTAAAAAAGTAAGATGCTTTAAATATGAAGAGGGTGCATAAAATGAAACTTGAAGGAAAAAATATTTCATTTAAATATCCATCTGCTAAAGAATACATATTAAAAGACATTGATATTGAATTAGATAATAAAAAAATCATTGGATTAATTGGAGACAGTGGTAGTGGAAAGTCAACATTGTGTAAAATATTATCTGGATATATAACCCAATACGAAGGCAGTGTTACATTAGATGGCCAACCACTTCCTAAAAAAGGATTTAAACCTGTTCAATTAATTTATCAACACCCTGAAAAAGTTATGAATCCTAAATGGAAAATGAAACAAGTTTTAGGGGAATCTTATGATGTTAGTGATGAAACACTAGCAGAATTCGGTATCCAAAAAACCTGGCTTACAAGATTCCCACAAGAGTTATCTGGTGGGGAACTTCAGAGATTTTCTGTTGTAAGGTCTCTAAATCCAAATACAAAATTCCTAATTGCAGATGAAATGACAACAATGCTTGATGCAATTACACAAGCACAAATCTTAGATTCTGTTTTAAAAATAGTTAAAGAAAGAAAAATGGGATTCTTACTAGTTAGTCATGACATGCCTTTAGTAGAAACCATATGTGATGAAAAAATCTATTTCAAAGATATTAATGGTGTTTAATCATTAATATCGCCTAATTTTTTAATTTGCCAATCAGCCCAAACCATCGTGATATTATTTGATACAATTTCACCTAAAACAATACCCATCCAAGCTCCCCAAACACCATATCCAAGAATTACACCCAATAAAACTGCAAAAAATATTGTAAAGCCAGTTTCTCGCATAATTGTTTGAAACATTGCAGTTATACCTTTGCCAATTCCCTGGAAAACATAAGTTGAAGCTACACCAACAGCCATTGTTGGGTAATAAATTACAATCCATTGAAGAAAACTGGTTAGTTCTTCCGCTATTCTAACACTTGTACCTGATGATGCAAAAATAGATGCAATATCTCCTGCAAATACATTAGTTAAGATTGCAACCGCAAATGCAAAAATCATTGATATTTTCATTGCATACCTGTGAGCTATTTTAATGTTTTCATAGTTTTTTGCACCATAATTTGCTGCAATAACACTTATTAAAGCAGTTCCAATAGCAAGAATCGGTGTTGTACCAATTATTACTATTCTCCAACCAGTTGAGTAAACTGCAACAGAATCGGTTGAGCTCAAAAATGCAAGAAGTGCAGAAAATACTGCGGCAAAAAAAGCATTATTTAAAAGTTGAATACTGGCAGGAAGACCGACTTTAACAATATCAAAGCCAATATCCCGTTGATAGTTAAAGTTACTTAAAATAGGGTTTAAATAAGTGTCTTTTTTAATATAAAACCAATAAAACAAAATTAAGATTACGAATATTGCGGATATTAATGTTGCAATAGCTGCACCTTTAACCCCCAAATTTAAAGTATAAATAAAAATTGGATCTAAAATCATGTTCAAAATAGCAGATGCCATCATTGCATACATTGGCCGTTTAGAGTCACCTTCACCCCTGTAAATTCCATATAATGCATTCGAAAGTATTATAAAAATTGAACCTATAATTATGATATTTCCATAATCCATTGCATAACCAATTGTCTGGCCTGCACCCATTGCATTCAATATCGGTTCAATGAAGACTAAAAGAAGGAGAGTTATGATGATAGATATAATAATATCAATTAATATTGAATGAATCGATGCATTATCTGCTTTCGATTTATTCTCCTGACCAATATATTTTGATATTGCAAAAGCAGAACCCGCTCCAAGACCATTACCAAAACCAACCAAAATCATGAAAATCGGTGTGAAAAAACCAACACCCGCTAATGCATCGGCACCTAAACCAGACACCCAAGCAGCATCAATAAGATTATATAAACTAGAAATGAGTAATGAGATAATAAGAGGTATAGACATATTTATTAAAGCTTTTTTAGGATTTCCAAGCAGAATATCTACACTCTCTGAATTATCATTAGTTTGCATAAGTAAATATTAAAATTTATTCAAATATAAAATTAATTATTAATGAACTTAAAGATTTTCCAGATATCTTCTAAAAACAGTAATTTAAAAAAATATTTAAGAGAGGATTTAAATACCTCTCCACCTTATCAAAAAAATAGTTTAGAGATGGTTAATCTCATCAAAATACAAAATATCATCACATATAACTTCAAGCAATTCCGGGTCATGACTAACAGCCAATATTCCAACATTATTAGCTTTACAGTGCTTAATTAGTGCTTCCCATATCTGTACCTGTGTTACAGCATCGAGCATTGTACTTATCTCATCGGCAATGATAAATTTTGTTTTTGGATTAAGGGCTCTCAATATACTAAAACGTTGCAATTCTCCACCAGAAAGCTCATTAGGCCAACGTGTCAACCATGAATCTTTAAGACCGAATGTATCTCTTAGTTCTTGAGGAGGAGTCCATGCTTCAGTTAATACCTTTTCCATCTTCCATTTAGGATTCATTGTTTTTTCAGGATGTTGGAAAATTAACTGTACAGGATAATAATCTTTATCTGAAATTTTTTTACCATCCAAAGTCACATTTCCAGAATAATTAGAAATATAGCCGGACATTATCTTACATAATGTTGATTTTCCACTACCACTATCTCCCATTAAACCTATTATTTGATTGCTATTGAGAGATAATGAAACATCCTTTAAGATTTGTCTTTTCTTATTATATGAAAAAGTAATATTTTCTGCTTTAAGATCCATCATTAACCTCCTCAAAGTTGAAACATCTAATCATTGCCCCATTGTGTTCTTCCAATATAGGAATATTATTTTCACATTTATCTAAGCGTATCGGACAATTTTCATAATAAGGACATCCTGAAACTTCACCCAATGGTTGAACACCTTCAGTTAATTTAAATCCGTTTCTAGGCAGTGAATCAATTAAAGCTTTAGTGTATGGATGCAATACGGTGTCTGAACTATTGAAGTTTTCCACACTGTTAATCTCAATTACATAACCTGAATAGAAGATAGCAATTCTATCAGCAGTTTTCAATGCAACATCGATTTCGTGAGTAATTAGTAAAACACCCTTGTTATGCTCTTTTAAATTTTTTATATCATCAATTGTTTCTTTGACACTTTTCGCATCAAGTCCCGGTGTTGGCTCATCGGCAATTAATAAATCAGGATCGCCAATCAGTGCAGTAGACAACAATACCTTTCTTGCCATACCTCCAGACAATTCAAAAGGATACAAATCATCAACACTTTCATCCAGTCCATATCTGCTAAAAATATCTCTTTGCCTTAATTTTTTCTCTTTATGCTCTTTTTCATCTTTACATTCACCAATAGCTTGTTCAGATACCTTCATAAGAGGGTCTAAGAAATTTACGGATTGAGGTATTAAACAAATTTCCTTACCTCTTAATTTTTCTTTTAGTTCTTGGTCTAAAATTTGTCCCTTATATTTAAGTTCTCCTGTTACATGAGCATTATAAGGTAAAATTCCCAAGATTGAATGAGCTAAAAGACTTTTACCCGAACCGCTGGAACCTAATACCGCAACAATTTCGCTTTCATTAATGTCAATTGTCAAATCAGATATTACCTTAGAATCATGTCTATTCAATCCCTGAACATATTGTGTAAAAGATATTGATAAATTATTTACTTCTAACAAATTTCCCATAATATCACCAAAATCCTAGTTATTCGCCTCTGAAGGATCAAATAATCGTTTTAAGTTATCCCCAATAATATCGAACAATAATACAACAATCAATAATGACACTCCTGGGAAGAATGCTAACCACCAAGCACCCATTGCAAGATAGGACATAGATTCTGCCAAAATAATACCGATTGCCGGTTCATGAGGTGATAAACCAAATCCTAAAAATGTTACGCTTGATTCGTGCATGATTGCATGTGGAAATACCAGTAATGTTCCTACAAATATTTGAGATAATACTAAAGGTAAAATATGTTCTTTTGCAATCCATAATCTGCTTTTACCAAATCTTCTGGATAAATTAACATATTCTGATGTGTTGATTTGCAGTACTTCCGCTCTGAGAACTCTTGTCAGATTTACCCAATGCGAGAATGCTACTGCCATAATTACACCAAAGGCCCCTTTACCTAATGCAATAGATATCATCATGATTAATAAAATGTGGGGGATTGATGCAAATAAATCAATTAACCAAGATACCAATTCGTCACAGAATTTGTTAAAACTTGCAACAAAAGCTAAAATGGTTGCAATTATACTGGAAATTATTGAAGCGCCTAACCCAATAATAATACTTAAACTTAACCCTTTAATTGTTCTTATGAACATGTCTCTACCCATCCAATCAGTACCGAAAAGATGTTCAAAGGATGGAGCTTGCATTTTTATAGAAAAGTCTGTTGGCAAATTAGCGTTAATGAGAGTTCCACTAATGAAAATAATTAATAAAACTAATGTAGTAAGAGCTATTGTTAATAGTGTTTTTTGCCTTAAATTTAAAGAGCTAAATAAACCTTTATTGTACCATGGCATTTCACTCATCATCCTCACTCCTAATTCTTGGGTCAACATATTCATAAATCAAATCTGCAAGGAAATTTCCTGCAAATACAAAAATAGTACTTATAATAACAATACCCAATAATAATGGAACATCAGATCTTAAACCTGCAGCTACTGTTGCCTGACCGATTCCAGGATATGCAAATACCTGTTCAACAAGAATTGTTCCACCAAATAATTCATTGAATGATAAAAATTGAATTGAGATTGCAGGAAGCAATATATTTCTTATTCCATGATTTTTTATTATTCCCCAGAAACTTTCACCTCTAGCCTGTGCAAATAAGAAATAATCGCTTTTTTTAACACTGATAAGTTTATCTCTTGTATACATTGTAAGAGAAGCAATTCCAACAATACTTAAAGTTATTGCTGGTAATATTAATCTGTATAACCATTGCCAGAAGGTAACCGTATCTGATAATTGACCAATAGGAACTGACAGGCCAATAGGGAACCAACCTAAATAAACTGAGAAAACCATTAAAAGTACTAATCCTATCCAAAATGTAGGTGAAGACTGCAATATGTAACAATAAGTTTTAATAGCTTTATCAGCCCAACTGCCTTCTTTTGCACCTGCAATTACACCTAAACCAAAACCGACAATACCAGAGATTATCCATGAAACTACCATAAGAGTTAATGATGCTGTGAATTTTTGTACAATTACTTCAGTTACTGGCACCCTATAGATTAATGAAAAACCCATACTTCCGGATGCTAAAGTTTGAAGCCAACCCAATACTCTTTCACCTAAAGATAAATTTGTTCCCCAATACTCTCCAACAATAGCCAATTGTTCTTGAGTGATAATTCTTTGTCCAAGATAAGCTTTAACAGGGTCAATTGGAGACAATTGTATCATGATAAAACTGATTGCAGCAATAACAATTAATAAAATTAGTAATCTAATAGCTTTAAATCCTAAAAATTTAGCTAATTTTTTATTGTTAATTTTAATCAACTCGTACAAATTTGTTTAAAAAAAGGAAATAAAAATGATTTATATAAAATAAATCATTTTAAGAATATACTTAACTTGCAGTTTCATTTACACGTTTCCAATCGTAGATGTTACCCCAGATATCTCCACCGTGAGGATAAATAAGGTGTGTACTATTAGAAATGTCTAATGAATCACTGACAAAGTAGGTATAATCAACAGTACCTATCCATAAGTAAGGATAGTTGGAAGCCGCTTGTTGAGCTGCTTGGGACCAAGTGCTGTATGAACTGTTTACATCTTGAGCCATAGCAGAATCAATTAATGAATCAACAGAAGAGTCATTAAGTCCTTCAGAGTTATCATAACCTACACAAGCTACTCTTGAGTCGTATTGATGTTCAATTTCAAATGGATCTGCTGAACCGAATCCCCATACAACACCTTGAGAGTATTTATTTGGATCAATGTCGTCCCAGCTTCCACCTACTGGAGTAATTTCAATACCAATTTCTTTAGCTTGTTCCGCGACAGCTACTGCAATAGCTTGTCTTTCTGTAGCTTTTGCATTATAGTATACTGAAAATGCAGCTTTGGTTCCGTTTTTCTCTACAATTCCATCACCATCGGTATCATTCCATCCAGCATCGGAAAGAACTTTTTTAGCTTCATCTACTTGGCTATCATTAAATGTTGATTCAAATGCCCAAGGCAATTGACTTGCTACACCAGTATATGATATATTACCATATCCGTTGAATGCACCATCTAATAATGCTTGTCTGTTAATACCAATGTTTAATGCTTCCCTTATAGCTTTATCACCAGTTACATTGTTTCCAATGGAAACATTATCTTCACTTTGTTTTCCAGTATCCATTTGAGTTGGTAATGATATACCACGTACATCAATTGAATCGAAGTATTCTAAGTGGTATCCATCAATTGATTCATTTGCATATGCGAGTTGTACTTCAGCAATATCTACATCACCGTTTTTAACTGCTGCAAATGCTGCATCAGGATCAAGGAAAAGGTTAGTTATTTTTTCGAAGTATGGTTCTGGACCATAGTAATCAGGATTTTTCTCCAAGATGAATTGTTGTCCTTTATCCCATTGTGCTAATTTATAAGGTCCGGAACCGATTGGGTTTTGACCGTAGGAATCTTCATTGTAATTAGCTTCTGGAACGATACCAACATCAGTTAATTTGTTAATAAATGTTGAATCTGATTTGTTAAGTGTGAATACAACTTTATTACCATCTGCTTTGGCTTCATTCATGGAAGTTAAATCTGCTCCTTCACCTAATTCTTTTGCTTTGTTATATGAAAATGCAACATCCTTAGCGGTTAATTGAGAACCGTCAGTGAATTTTACATCGTCACGTATGTTTACAGTATATGTTTTATAGTCACTGGATATTGTATAATTTGTTGCCAAATCATTTACGAAATTATTGTCCTTGTCTCTTTTAAGAATTGTACTTTGTATAAGCGGTTCTGTTCCAGAATCGTGGTATCCCCAACCATGCATTGGGTCGAAACCAAACTCTGGTTCTTCACCGTGAGCAGCTACACAGGCTACTAATTCATTAGCAGCATGTTCAGTGCTTCCGCCTCCCAAAGCAAATGCACCTATACCTACTATTGCGAGTATAGCTACAACAGCACCTATAATATATTTTGTTTCCATTTTCTTTCCCCATAAAAAATTATTTTTAAATTAATCAAAAGTAATATCGCTTTTAGTTATTACTAAATTATAAAAAATTAAGAAATAAGTAATACTTATTTCCATAATGATATTACATTTAAATATTATAAGTTTAGGACTATATAAAAATTACGATTAAATAAAAAAATAGTATTACTTTAAAAAAATTAAGAAAATGTCAAAAAATTAAAAAAAATAGAAAAAAATTAGAATAGTGGGTCTTTCACCATTCCAATTCTAAAGGAGTTTAAGATAACGAAAAGGGTTAAACCTAAATCTCCAAAACCAACAGACATCATTAATGTAATAATGCCTAAAATTGCTAGTATTACACACAATAATTTTATTATAATTGCAATACTAATGTTTTGTTTAATAATGCCCATTGTTTTATGGCTTAAAGAGAATAAATATGGGAGTTTTGATATATCATCCTGCATTAACGCCACATCTGCGGTTTCAATAGCTACATCAGAACCTGCGGCACCCATTGCAATACCTATATTTGCACGTGCCAGAGCCGGTGCATCGTTAATACCATCACCAACCATAGCTACATCTCCAAACTTATTTCTGATTGTATCCAAGATATTCAACTTGTCTTCAGGAAGTAAATTAGCGTAAACATAGTCAATTCCAATTTCATCTGCAACGCCTTTAGCGGCAAGTTTGTTATCACCTGTAAGCATAATAGTTTGAACACCTTTATCTTTTAAATCAGTAATGACTTCTGAAGCATTATTTCTAATGGTATCTGATACAGTTATAATACCCAATACTTTTTCTGAGTTTCCAACAAAAATTAAAGTTTTTCCTTCTCTGGAGTACTTATTAATATCCTCCCTTGAAATATCAAAGCTAGATCCTTCAATTAAAGACTCATTTGCAGCATAGAACTGCTCACCGTTAATGTTTGCAATAATTCCTTTACCCGGAATGTTTTTAAACTCATCAATATGATCAAAAAGAATATTATTTTCATCTGCATAATTAACAACAGCTTGAGCAATAGGGTGTGAAGATTCATATTCAAGAGAAGCAGCAATTTTAACAACATCCTCTTTTGAGTAAGCATCATCTAAAACTACAACATCACTTAATTTAAGTTTTCCTTCTGTTAAAGTACCGGTTTTATCAAAGATAACGGCTTTAATATTACGCATTTCTTCAACATAAACACTTCCTTTGATAATTACACCATTTCTGGTAGCTGAAGTAATGGCAGATACCATTCCAACTGGTGTTGAAATTAAAAATGCGCATGGACATGAAATTACCAATAGTGATAAAGCCTTATAAACCCAATCGGTTAAGTCCTGACCAAAGAAGAATGGTGGAATGAATGCAACACAAATAGCACCAATCATCATGGCAGGAGTATAATATTTAGCTACCTTTTCAACCAAAGTTTCTGTTTCAGACCTATTAAGTTGTGACCTTTTAACCAAAGTAACAATCTTTGAGATAACAGAATCTTTTGCTGCAGTGGTTACTTTGATTTCCATATATCCGTCTTCATTAACAGTTCCTGAAAAGACATCATCTCCAACTTCTTTTAAAACAGGAACACTTTCACCAGTAATGGAAGCTTGATTGACTGAAGATGAACCTGAAATGACTTTCCCATCCAATGGTATTTTATCACCAGGTTTTACAATAACAATGTCACCAATATCTACTTCATCAACATTTCGGGTTTCTTCTTTGTCTCCTACCTTAACTCTTGCAGTATCTGGAGCAATTTCAACCAATGCTTTAATTGAACGTTCTGACCTATATTCAGCATAGGATTCTAAAAATTCTGCAATATAGTAAAGGAAAGTTACTGCTGCACCTTCTTCAGGATGTCCAATAATAAATGATGCAACACATGCAATACACACTAACATTGCAGGACCAATAGTATGTCTTTTAACTAATGAATTATAAGCCATAATAGCTATTTCATAACCTGCAATAACTGCACCAACCATATAAGTAATAGTTACGATAGTTGGGCTAAATGATAACCATTCAAAAATATGTCCTAAAACAAATAATATACCGCTCGCAACGATAATTTGGATAGGCCTATTAGCTAATAACGGTTTTCCTTCAGCAATTAGTTCTCCATCCCCATGACTGTGCTCGTGTCCATGGTCATGTCCATGGTCATGGTCATGATGATGCTCATGCTCATGGTCATGCCCGTGGTCATGCTCATGATGATGCTCATGCTCATGGTCATGATGATGCTCATGCCCGTGGTCATGTTCATGCTCGTGGTCGTGATCATGGTCATCGTCATCTGCACAATCAGGACAAGCACAAAGGTTTATGTCCACATCTTCATCATAGTCAATTTCTTCTCTATGATCGTGTACGCTTAAATCAGTATTTTTCTGATAATCTCTAAGTAACTGTTTATCATAATGAGTAGAATCCTCACAGTGAGTTTCTTCACATTCTGGATCAAAACAGATGTAGTTGTAATGTTCGGGATTGCGACAATTTTCATCTGTACAATCTGCATCATAACATCTATTTTCTACCATAATATCACCAATTAAAAATTATTCTAATATATGTTCCAAACCTATTTTGTAAATCATTTCTATGTGGAGGTCTGTGAGGGAATATCTTGCCATTTTACCTTCTTTTTGATATTTGACAATATTATTCGCACGCAATATTCTTAATTGATTTGAAACAGTTGTTTGGTTTAAATCTAGTGCTTCACAGATATCACAAACACATAAATCTTCAAAACTTAGTAGGGAAATAATTTTTAATCTTGTAGGATTTCCAAAAATTTTAAAAAATTCGGATAAATCAGTGAACTCAGCCTCTTCAGGGATGCGTTCTTTTACACGGCTAACGATATCTTCATGAGAGTCAAATATTTCACACATATCGTCGTTTTTGTTTTCAAGATTATTATTTTCCATATTCATCACATATATTATATATTTACATATTATGATACGTTTATGTATTTAAAAGTTTTCATATCATGATATTATGATATGTTATTTAAAAAAAATAAAAATGAAGTTATTTTTTAACAACTCCAATTAAAGTTCCATCAATGATTCTGTCAAAATTAACTTTATTCAACCAACCTGCATTGGTGAACATGTCCATAAAGCATAAACCAATTACTTGACCGTCTTCTTTTAAAATAGCTGCAACTAAAGCATTTAACTCTTCAGTATCAATTTCATATTTAGGCATTGATAAACCACCCAACAATACAACAACATCAGAGTCATGAGGGTCTGAAATTTCATCTTTAAGCACCATTGCATATGATTTTTGCTCAAATTCATGACAATTATCAATATCAAGTAAAGGAATGAAATGAGTTTCCTTATCTCTAACAGCATATGCCATGAATTCTGCAAATGGAGTGCAAACTCCGGGAGATCCAATGAAAGTGATTTTTTCAGCACTTCCAACTTCTTTTTTAAATGTTGCTAATTGACCATTTAATCCTTTCCATTCGTAAATATCCTCCATTTTATCACCTTTTTATATATCTGGGAAATGTAATTCCTCAGAAATGAATTCCACATTATTTACAAGTAAAACATCTTTAGATTTTTCATCATCCCCCAAGGAATGATTTTCCAAAACATTGCATGAAAAAATCTCCTTAAAAAATGCATCCTCTACAAAAACTGATGGAATTTTATCAGCATCCTCCTTATCCATTATAACAACCTCTTCACGTGACATGAAAACCTATTTATTACCTAATGACTCCATCCAACTTAAAGTTTCATTATCATTTCCATAATATAACGGGTGGTTCTTTATATCATTTATGATTCTTGGCAATGGATATGGACCTTCAGAAGATACATTTAATATAGTTTCAGTAACATTATTCGAATCATTATTTTCAACTGCATATGCAGCAACAATTCCAAAAATGAATACCAAAACAATTAAAATCAAAATAATAATCTTTTTACTCATTTTCTCCACCTATTTTTTAATGACAAAAACCTCACCGAAAATTTTTAAGGCGATATTTTTCGTTTTTTACTTGAATGCACATTATTATACCTTAGATAATTAAAATTAATACACCAAATGAAAATAACACAATTAATACCAATGGTAAAAAATATTCAATGAATCCCTACTCCACCGACCATCCTTAATTTAAGTATAAATTTATTATGTATTAAAATGATATTATATAAATAAAATTTATATAAGTTAATTTTTAAATATAACTTTATACTAATAATTTTTATAAATTTTTAAAAAACGGTATAGGAATTAAAAAATGAATCGATCAAAGAAACTTATTATAGCTATCCTTCTAGTTATTCTTGCTGGGATATGGATTATGATTGCAGGAGCATTATTCATGACTCCCGACTTAACCAGCGAAAGTAAGGATATATTAGTATTAGCTTCAGATAAATATGAGCAGTCTAATGGTGGAGTGGACATGGCATTTATGGTTCATTTAGAAAATGGATCTTTGAAAAACTACACCCCAATATATCCTGGTGGAATGTCACACCCTACACAACCCGCACCAGGGGGGCTTGGTGGACGTATGATGATGCACGACTGTCTTTGGGATGGATTGGATGTCGGTATGCGCTATGCTCAGGAAATTGTTGAAGCAAATACTGGAATGCATTCTGATGCAGTTGTCCTTGTTTATGATGAAGGTTTAGACCATATTATTGATTCCGTCAGACCTATTTACATTAATGGTGAAGAAAGTAATCTTAGTGCAGTAGATATGGTTCGTCAAAACGACGCATACAACGGATATCCTGGTAACGAAAACGTGCAAGGAACCATGTCAAGAGGAGATGCAGTAATGGAGCTTGCTAAAGCACTTGCTAATATTACAAAAGATCCTGATAAAAAGAATACAATGATTCAAACTGCATTAAAAGAATATTCCAATGGAAATATTGTAATGCAACCACAAGGTTCATTTACAAAATTACTTGCTACAAAAGGAATTGATAAATTAGCTTAATTTAATTAATCTTTAAAGAATTAATTTTCTTTAAAGAACTTTTTTTATTTATTTTAAAAGATAAAATGGATTTCAACTTATTTTCTCAAGCCTTAACTAAATTCATTATAGGATTAATAGTAATATGTCTATTGCTATTTATACCTGCTGGAAGCTTAAATTATCTCAATGGATGGTTGTTCATAGCTTTGTTATTTATACCAATGTTTATTGCAGGAATAATAATGTTTATCAAATCACCGGATCTTTTAAAAAGAAGATTAAATGCTAAAGAAGAACAGGATGAGCAAAAAATCGTGATTTTAATTAGTGGAATAATATTCCTATTAACTTTTATCATAGCAGGCTTGAATTTTAGGTTTGAACTGATTAAACTTCCAAAAATAGTAATTATAATAGCTTCAATAATCTTCCTATTAAGTTATATTATGTATGCTGAAGTATTGAGGGAAAATATGTACCTTTCACGGATTGTTGAAGTAAGTGAAAGTCAAAAAGTGATTGACACCGGTTTATACGGCATCGTTAGACATCCAATGTATACTTCTACAATCTTTTTATTTTTGTCCATACCATTAATATTGGATTCCGCCTTTTCATTCATTATAATGTTAATTTATCCAGCAATCATTGTTTTTAGAGTAAAAAATGAAGAAAAAGTATTAGAAAATGAATTAGAGGGATATACTGAATATAAAGAAAAGGTAAAATATAAACTTATTCCATTCATATGGTAATTGAACCACTAACAAAAACATGTTTATTCAACATCTTTAAGTGCTTCAACCATATCTAAATTCCTAATTCTATCTGAAAACATCAAATTCACTGCAATAGATATTGTAAATGTTATTGCTGCAGATAACAAAATATTTCCCCATGTTAATGTAGGAATATAATACAAGGAATCTCCAGCAGCATTCATCATTAATATCATGAAATAAAAACCTACCGGAATTCCTAAAATAAACCCGATAGCAGTGAAAATTAGGTTTTGAGTTAATAATAATCTTCTAAGGAAGTTAGTTTTAAAACCTAATACTTTTAGTGTTGCAACTTCCCGTTCCATCTCCGTAAATGACAATATTCCTAAATTATACAAAATTACGATAGCCAATAGGCCTGCAACAATGGTTACTACAGAAACCATCATCATTACTGCTGAAGTCATTTGAGACCAATCATCCTTCATATCATCTAAACTTGAAACCGATTTAATTGAATCATATTTTTCACCGAATTTATCAGGTGTTAATATGCTTGTCGGTGTGAAATTTAGGTCTTGGTCTTCTAAAGTGTCCGGAGACATAATTAAACCCTGTGAAATAGGTTCCCCATGAATCTGATCAATTTTTGAAGATACCCATTCATCATTTCCAACAATATGCCATCTGATTTTATCCCCAACAGATAAATTAAATTTTTGAGCTGTTTTAGTTGAGATGGAAACATTTCCCTCTTCAATATCCATCGGATTTTTATTTTTGTCCGTGTATGATATTAAATCAGTATCGTTTGAAACTAAAATAGATGCCGTGCTTTCCACATCATTAGCCTTAATTTCAATTGGCATTTGCATTATAAAACTACCATTAGTGTAATTAACAATATAATACAGTTCCATTTCGGATGCATTGTTTGCAATTGCTAATTTAGAGTCATAATGATTAATATCATCGTATTCCCATGTTTTCAAATCATTCATACTGTCATTCATACCAAATGCTGCAATTAAAAGAGCAACACAACCCATAACCCCTACGATTGCCATCAAGGCTCTGAATTTATTTCTTCGAGCATCTCTCCAGTTCCACCTTAAATTAAAACTCAAATGCTTCCAAATTTCTAATCTTTCTATAAAATTAGTGGTAGAGAATTTAGGTGCCTTTGGTCTCATTGTATTGGCAGGATTTTCCTTTGAAATATTCCTGCATGTCAAATAAGTTACAACTATTGATGATATGACCAACAATCCCGCAACATATACAAAACTCATATCAAAACCGGGATTCCATTCAGGAAGAGTATAATGAGAGGTCATTGTTGGGTAAAACATTTGAGGAATCACCATTGGTCCGGTAATTAAACCTAAGACAGATCCTGCTAAAACCGGCAGGAATCCATATAAAATAAAATGTAAAATAATTGTATTATCCTTAAAACCAACAGCCTTTAGAATACCAATTTGAGTTCTTTGATGTGTTACAATCCTTGTCATTGTTGTTAAAAGTGTTAAAAATGTAATTAAAATGAAAAGTAATGGGAAAACATCCCCAATCATTTTATGTTGTGTCATTTCTTGTGCAAATTGATTCACACTAAAATGGTCCTCTTTCTTAGTAAATGATAAATAATCTATGGAATCATCCAATTTTTCTTTAAAATCATTTTCTGATGAGGAGTATTTAACAAGTAATGTATTATATTCAATATTATCCGGATAGGACTTATATGATAAATATGCAAAACCTAAATCTTCAAAGTTTGGTACAAACGAGGAAGGTGAAGTTTCATAAACATATTCTGGAGAGTAACCTATTCCTTTAATTTCTTTAGTAATTGTTTTTCCATCGAAATTAAAAGTGATATTGTCTCCAATTTTTAAATCCTTTTCATCAGCAAATCTTTTATCCAGCCAAACTCCAGATTCATCATCAATATCCAAATCCTTACCTTCAATTACATAAAACGTGGAAATCGTATTATTTTCAACAAAGTGCAGAGTAATGTCTGGCTCGTTATCAAAGTCTCCAACTGATTTAACAACATCCTGTCTTTCGGCCTGAGTGGTAAAATTATTTATTTTATCCAAATCCGCCGTATCAAAATTAGTACCATAAATCCAGCCATCAGCAAGATTAGTGTCATTGTAAAAAGCATCACTAGTCTGTTCTAGGCCATAGTATTCACTACAAATACCAGTATATGCAAAAATGCCTAAAAATGCCATCATAAATATGGCAATGAATTGTGTTTTATTGAGTTTTATATCACGTAACATTTTCCTATACAATGACATGATATAATATTTGAAAAATTTAATATAAAAAATCTATTTTAAATTGACAAATGAGTCAACTAAAATACATGGATATCATCAACATTATTGATTACATTTAGCCAAATCACAATAACATTAACAATCCCCTTAATGAAAGTAAACTAAAACTAAAGATATATATCAAACAATCAATTACAATGAAAGATGAAACTTAATCGTTAATGTGAAATTTAAAAAAAATAAAACGGTACATGGAGGATTCGAACCTCCGCCATCCGAAGATGTTACTCGCTCTCAAGGCGAGCCTCTTAAGCCACTTGAGTAATGCACCAAATTTAAAGCACTATATTGAGGTAAAAACCTCAGTCATCCATGATGATTTCTTTAGATTTCACAACCACATAACAAATGACAATGGGCATGAAGGGATTCGAACCCTTGAAGCACTAAGCAACAGATTCTTAATCTGCCTCCTTTGACCACTTGGATACATGCCTAAAAACACTTAAATGGGAGCGGTAGGATTTGAACCTACGAAGCACTATAGCGAGGGTGTTTTTACCCTCCCCTTTGACCAAACTCGGAAACGCCCCCAAACAAAATAGGCACGGTGGGATTCGAAACCACGATGGACTAACCAACGGATTTTAAGTCTGTCCCATTAACCACTCTGGCACATGCCTATAAGGTATTTAAGCGCCATGTAGAGGATTCGAACCTCTGGTATCTTTCGATACACTCGCTCTCCAAGCGAGTTCTTTCGACCACTCAGACAACATGGCATAGGATTAAATAGCTATGGTGGGATTTTTAGTTCCTTCCCTTTACCAGGATTGGGACTCATTTATACAAATAATCATTGATAGCTAACGCTAATGGAAAATTAAACTTAAAATAATCGATAGAATATTTGTAAATAGTAAATCTTCCATTATTTACCTAAAATCTAAAAATAGCATTCATGACAACAAACAGGATAGCAAATTGTCATGTGCCAAAGACAAACAAAGAGCAGACAGACCTGATGTTGCAGATCTTTTTACAATATTTACACATTTAATTTTACTAACCATTTTTATCACTACTTTAAAATTTATTTTAATTTATATTTAAATCGGGTAAATTATTCACTTTACACAAACCTTTCAGTTATCTAAATAATAATGTATTTAATGCAGTATTTAAATCAAGTAAAGTATTTGCTTTACTCTATAAAATTCAAATAACTATAAATATACTGCGTTAATGTGAAAAAAATATTTAAAAGAATTAATAAATGCTATCAAATCTTTAAAATGTGAAATAAACCTGTATATTTGATTTGAAAAGAAAAAAATTAGATTTTGTGCTTGTGAATATCTCTCAACTCTTTTTTGAAAGTATCTGCTACCATTCCAAATCAGTGACCTTTTTTGGAATTTCATTAACGACAATACTTTCTATCTGGCCATTTTTAATCCTAATTACTTTATCTGCTGCTTCTGCCAGAATTGCATTGTGTGTTACAATAACAACAGTAGTATTTTGATTGTTACTCATATCCTGAAGCAATTTAAGGATTAATACACCAGTTTTTGAGTCTAACGCTCCTGTTGGCTCATCACATAAAAGCATTGTAGGTTGTTTGGCAACAGCTCTGGCTATTGATACCCTTTGCTGCTCTCCCCCGGATAATTGTGCTGGAAATTGGTTAGCATGATTTTTTAGACCAACTGAGTCCAATACACTTAAACCATTTACATCAACATCCACAATGTCTTTCATTAGCTCAACATTTTCTAAAGCTGTTAAATTTGGGATTAAGTTATAAAACTGGAAAATAAAACCTACATTCTTAGCCCGGTACTCTGTAAGTTGATTGTCATTGAATTTCTCTACGTGACTGCCGTTTACGACAATCTCACCAGAGGTAACTGTATCAAGACCTCCTAAAAGGTTTAGAAGTGTTGATTTACCAGCACCGGATGGTCCTAAGATTACAACAAATTCGCCTTCATCAATTGTGAAGTTTACTTTATCCATAGCTTTTAAAATGTGATCTCCAGATTTATAAATCTTATCAACATTTTTAAATTCAATAATTGTACTCATTAATATTGCCTTCTTAAAATTAATTATCTACTTTATTATATATTAAATAAATTATTTGAAATCTAGACATACCATAAAATGTTTCAATTGTTTTGGAAATTGTAAAATTGATTTTACCATGATGAAAATCCAATAATATTAAAAACCATTGCTGAAAAAGTGGTGAAACTGACATAATAAAGAAACATATAAAACATTTCAAAACATATATGTTTACTATAATGAAATAGTACAGGAAAAATGTAAATGTCGTTTAAAAAAGATGAAATGTTAATAATGCCTGCAGTTGATATCAAGAATGGAAAATGTGTACAACTTGTTCAAGGCGAACCTGGAAGTGAAATGGTAGAAATTGAAAATCCTGAACTTGTTGCAAAACACTGGGAGGATTTAGGAGCTCGCAACATCCATGTTATTGATTTGGATGGAACAATAAATGGAATAGCTAGCTTTGACATTATTAAAAAAATATTAAAAGAAGTTAGTGTCCCAATCCAACTTGGAGGAGGAATTAGAAGCACAGAATATGCTCGTCAACTCCTAGACATGGATATCGAAAGATTAATTATCGGTACAATGGGAATCCAAAACCCAGAAACCATTACTCAACTTTCAGACGAATATGGAACTGATAGAATCATGATATCACTTGACAGTAAAGACAACAAAGTTGTAATCAAAGGCTGGCAAGAAAAAATAAGCAAAAGTCCTGTTGAGCTTTCCCAAGAATTTAAAGATTATGGGGCGGGCAGTATCTTATTTACAAATGTTGATGTTGAAGGTCTTTTAGGTGGTTTTTACACAGACCCTGTTGAAAAACTTAAAGAATCTGTTGATTTGCCTATTGTTTATTCAGGAGGAATTACAACAATAGACGATGTCAAGAAATTAAATGAAACTGGTGTGGAAGGGATTGTAATTGGTTCTGCACTTTATAAAGATAAAATTGATTTAACTGAAGCTTTAAAATATCAAAAGAGAGGAAATTAAAATGAAAGTAATGGCAACCGGAACATTCGACATACTCCACCCAGGACACGGAGTCTATCTTGAAGAGTCAAAAAAACTTGGGGGAGAAAATGCTAAACTTTATGTTGTTGTGGCTCGAGACTCTACAGTTGAGAGAAGAAAAAGAGTTCCAATCGTGGGAGAAGATCAACGTTTAGAACTAATCAAAATGTTAAAACCTGTAGACGAAGCATATCTTGGTGATCCAAATGGAGATGTGTTCAAAATCGTTTATGAAATAGACCCCGACATTATCACCGTTGGTGCTGATCAAAACCATGACATTTCAAAATTACAGGCAGCCATTGATAAGAGAGGCTTGAAAGCAAAAGCAATACGCGTTGAAAAATATCGTGATTGTGAACTTGACAGTAGCTGTAAAATTATTAGAAAAATTCAAAATACAGATTTTGAAGGAAAAATATTAGACAATTGTGAAGATTAAGGAGATTATAAAAATGTTTAAAGTAGCTATTATAGGAGCAAGTGGTTATACTGGAGGAGAACTTTTAAGAATGCTTTTGAACCATCCTGAAGTAGAAGTCACAAATATTACTTCAAGACAGTACGATGGTACACCAGCACACAAAATTCATCCTCACATAAGAGATTCAGGACTTGTTTTTGAAAACAAAAGTCCATCAGATTTAGATGTAGATGTTGTGTTTACTGCAACCCCTCACGGAGCATCAATGAAAATAGTTCCAGAAATCTTAGAAACCGGTACAAAAGTAGTTGATTTAAGTGGGGATTACAGATACAGAGACACTGAAGTTTATGAAAAATGGTATGGCATGGAACACACAGACAGTGAAAATAAGGGAGCATTTGGAATTCCTGAGTTATACAGAGATGAAATTAAAAAATCAAATCTTGTAGCAAACCCTGGCTGTTTCCCAACAGGTGCAATTTTATCTTCCTATCCGCTGGTTAAAAATGATTTGGTTGACAGAATCATTATTGATTCAAAAACCGGAGTTAGCGGAGCTGGAGTTAACCCATCATCAACCACACATTATCCAAATATTGCAGATAATGTAAATCCATATAAAATAAGCTCACACAGACACATGTCTGAAATTCAACAGGAATTACATGGATTTGATGATGTCAAGGTATCATTTACACCACATCTCGTGCCAGTTATTAGAGGAATTCAAACTACAAGCCATAGCTTTTTAAATGATGAAAATATAGATATTACTCCTGACGAAATTAGAAAATTATACGAAAAGGAATACGGTAAAGAATTCTTTATTAAACTTATGGATGAAGGAGAAATACCTCACTTAAGTGCAGTTAGAGGATCTAACTTTGTACATATTGGAGGATTTGAAATCGATGATACTGGAAGACTTGTAATGCTTTCAGCCATTGATAACCTTGTTAAAGGAGCATCCGGCCAGGCAATACAAAATATGAACATTATTCTTGGCATTGATGAAACTGCAGGGTTAACTCACTTTGGTCTTCATCCTTAAGGGGAGGAAAAATGAAAACATTAATAATTTATTATTCACAAGGAGGAACAACAGATTTAGTAGCCAGAACACTAGCTAAAAAATTACGTGCTGACCTGCTTAGAATCCATGATCTAAAAAATCGTGAAGGATTCAAAAATAAGTTAATATCTTCAATAAATGCATTTAGAGAAACAAAAACCGATATTATTCCTGCAAGTGTTGATTTAACACCTTATAGTACAATTTATTTCGGAACACCTACCTGGTCAGGAAATCCAACACCTGCAATTTTAACTATTATTGATAGATGTAATTTAAGAGGAAAAGATGTAATATTATTTGCTACAATGGACGGAAATCGTGGCGATTCCAATATTAAAAGACTTGAAGAAAAAGTTAAAATGCGTGGGGCAAGAGTTATTGAAAGCTTTACTATTGCAACTAAAAATAAAAGTCCTGAAAAATTAGTACAAGATACTGAAGTAATCATTGAAATGAAAGATTTAAAAATGTATTAAAGGTAGATTAAATGGCTAAAAATGACAAATCTGAACTAAAAATCAAAGCTATTGAAAACGGTACTGTGATTGACCATATTACTGCCAACAAATCATTGCACATTTTAAAAGTTTTAGGTCTTCCGGATGAAGAGACTAAAAATGTTACAATAGCAATGAATGTTTCATCAGCTGAATTCGGAAAAAAAGATATTTTGAAAATTGAAAATAGAGAATTAGATTATCAAGAATTAAATCAAATTGCTCTAATTGCTCCAAAAGCTACAATTAACATTATTAGGAATTTTGAGCCTGTTAAAAAATATAAAATTGTACTTCCTGAAAAAATCACTTCCTCCATAACTGTCGAAGTTTTTAAAAGATCAGGTCTCAAAGTTAACTTTTTAGCATCACTGATACTAATAGTTTTCAAAGCACTATTTTTGCTAAAATTCCAAAGTTTATCTGCTCTATTGTTCCAGTAAATATTAATCTCTTCAACATT
>JAEIGA010004388.1_pt1 | contig 21822 bp, 18 predicted proteins | sample 9270691 | NCBI WGS metagenome assembly JAEIGA01 (sample SAMN17057246, study PRJNA624740) | gut metagenome | biome: biome; isolation source: fecal sample | host: Bos grunniens | place: China: Xizang | collected 2019 | reverse complement strand
CGACACAGTCGAGTTGAGTGAGGTAGCTTGTGACAGTTATACTTGGCATGGTGCTTTGTATGATGAAACGGGTGATTATACTTATCGTTCTACCAATGCTGCCGGTTGCGAGCATATAGAGATACTCCACTTGACAATCAACTATCCAACCTATGGAGACACTATCGTGAAGATATATGAAAACCAATTACCATACAAGTGGTATGATCAAACATTGACCACCGCAGGTGATTATACAACAATAGTAGGATCTAATGTTGCCGGTTGTGATAGCATTGTTACTTTGCATCTGTTTGTTGAGCAAAATATTGTTCGTTCGGAAATCAATATTGTTGACACTGTATGTGAAGGTACTCAATACCATGGTCGTCTCACCACGAAGGTCATTAACCAAATGGAGAGATGGACAGATTCTGTTCGTGTACGAGTCGCTGGTGCTACAATTGATTCTATCTATAATTATACTGTGATGCCATATGTGCTCACTCTACCAAATGTTACTGCGGACGATATTATTGTTGTTTGTGGACACGCAATTGATGTGACACGTGCCAACGAGCATATTCAAAATCATATTGAATCAGAACCATTATTTGCTCCAGTTGAGCAAGTAATTTGGGAAGTAGCTTCAGCAGGTAACTGGAATAATTTAACAAATACTGCAATTGATGGATCTACTTCTACAGTTACATTGCGTTATACGATTCAAACTGCCTGTGATGTCCGTACTTCTGAAAACATTGTTGTTGAAGTACTTGCTCCTACACCAGAAAATGATCAAAATATGCAAGATGCACCAGCTGCTAGTAAATATGGAGATCGTCTTATTGTTCTGAATCTTGCTGAACTTGCAGAGACTCATCCTGATTTGACCATCCCTGAGGATTCTGTATCATGGTACGAGGTTGTCGGATCTGTAGATTATAACAACACTGGTGATGACAAATTCCTGGGTAACGGATATTATTATACACAAGCTGATGGTTCTCCTTTAAAGGGTCAATTCTATGCACGTATTAATATGCCACGTGTAGATGCAAGCGATTGTGGTGGTATAATGCAAACTATACTGCTCAATTGCCATGGTATAGCAGCGGCTCCTAAGCTTGTGCCTAATATTGTGAAACCTAATGAACTAATTAGACTATTGAACCTTGATCCAGCACAGGTTTCCAATATTACTGTCTATACTACTGCAGGAGAGTTAATTGCTCAGTATTCTTCATCTAACACAATGGAAATCTCATTTGAAGCTGCTCATGTAGCAGGATACTATATCGTTGAGGTACAAACAGAGTTAGAGAAGATTTCACTACGTTATGTTGTAAAATAATAGAATGATAATATGAAGAAAAATCAATTTTGTTCAATTATGAATATCGTATTGGTTAGTGCGTGTGTGCTCATGTTTTTGAGCACCACCTCTTCTGCCTATGCGCAAGATAAACCAAAGTATACGGCTACATACACTACGCAGCAACCCATTTCTTTGGGTGATACGGTCATGATTCATCGGGATAGCTTGCGTTATCTTACGGGTGAACGTATGGCAAAATGGGTATATGATAAGCCACATTATGTCACCCAGATTGGTACTCGTCGTTTTCCTACAGGTATTCTCGTAAATGACATTTATTCTTGGATTCCATCTGCTGCCTTGATTCCAGTAGGACTTGTTAAACCTATCGTCATTGAAGAACAATGCTCCGATACCATAGTAGAGCAGGTGGTGGATACGATTATCCTGGTGGAACCAGAAACTACTATAGAATCACCTATAGATACGATGCCTGTCGTCAAGGAAGATACATTGCTTTCCGCGCCGATAGATTCATTATCTGCGGTTAAAGAAGATACATTGATTCATTCTACTTTAGATACTCTTCAGGTTGCAGGGGAAAAGATGGATTCCGTAGAGCAACTATCAGACACAATGGCAGAAGCAAACAAGATTGCGATGGATAAAGACAAACATATGAATCGTCTTTCGATAGGTGTACGTGGTGGCTTCGCTACTACAATGACCAAGGGATTCCCTCTTGGATATGATGCCTTTTTAGATGTTCAGTATGCGCATTATTGGAGAAATAATGACCAAGCTATACACCTAGGTATTTTAACAGGTTTAAGTGCTGGTTACATGTCTACACACCAAACCATTGCTTGGGATGATAAGTTTACAACAGAAGGCATTGACTACCATATTACTGCAACAAAAATTGATGAAAACTTACAGCAAGTCATCCTTGAATTGCCATTAATGTTTTCAATGATTACTCCTGAGGGCTTGTTTTTGAATGTTGGACCAAAACTTATGTTACCGGTGTATAATCCTTTTAAGCAAACCATTACAAATGGAAATATTACAGCGTATATTCCTGAGTTGAATGGTGAACCTATTACTAATGAGGTCGTGATGGGAAAACTAACGGATGAACAAATAAATTTAAAAGGACGTGCTGAAAATGAACTCAAATTAGCTCTTTCTTTAGGATTTGAAGTGGGATATGAGTTTGCTCTTAAGAATAAAAATTCTATCGCACTTGGTCTGCATGCTAGTTGTGCTGCATATAGTATGTATCAAAATTCTGCCACTGGTAAAATCATTTCATTAATTGCTCCTAATGAAAATAGTGCAGCAATTGTCTCTGTACAATCTATGACCAAAGCGTTGTCTGATCACATAGGGCATTTTGATATGGGGATTAAACTATCATATAACTTCAATTCGAAGTAATAAACTATCAATAAATAATAATGGGATTACAGAACTGTAATCCCATTATTATTTTGTACGTATATACGATTTATTTACCAATCAAATTTATATGTGAGTAAAATAATATGCTTGTGCGTATAGGTATGCGTAAGATGTATGCCTTCATTATCTAGAATATCGATATCGCGGCTATATACATAATTGTAACGGTAGGATGCATTGAGTGTGTTTTTCTTATTAATTTTCCATTGTATACCTATTTCAGGACGCATCTCATTGATGTATTGACCAAAATACTTTGCATTCAATGTGTTAAATAACTCCATCTTTGCTACGATGCTAAGTGGTTGGTTGGGAATGGAATAACTGGCTTGTAAACGTGAACGCAGTATGTAGTCTACACGATTTTTCTCACGCAAATCAATTTCATCTGCTCGAGCATCTAACATCAGTCGTTCACGCAAAGAGAGTTTCCATTGGCCTAGGGTAACTTGTCCAGTAGCATCTATATTCACACGATGGCGCAAAAACTTATTTATATCGCTCCAACCTTGATTGCCATATAATTTTAACACATATCCTGCGCTCAACGATAGGTATTTAATCGGAGTATATCCCAAGGAAATCGTAGTATGCGAACGATGCGATGGGGCGCTGCGTAGCTCCTCTTCTAGGGTGAGTTTTATACCATGATCAAATGATTTGACAAAAGATGCAATCACATGTAACTCAGGGGTCTGTATGCTTGTTGTATCTTCTGAGATTATTTCTTGTCCACAAATCAAACCTGGAATAAACAACAGAGATGCTAAGATAAATATTTTTCGAAATCCTAATTTCATAATTTGCTATACGTCAGTGCAAATAATCGCATTTGCTTCAGCATTGCATTCAGTCCATTGCTACGGGTAGGGGAGAGATGCTCGCGAAGACTAATCTCATCAATGAAATATAGTTCACTATCTACAATCTCTTGTGGACTATGATTACTGAGCACGCGAATCAGTAATGCCACTATACCCTTTACCAATATTGCATCCGAATCACCATGATAAATCACCTTCCCATCTTGCATTTCTGCAGTAAACCAAACTTTCGATTGACAACCATCTATTAGGTTCTTTTCCGTTTTATCTCCTTCAGGAAAAGCTTCTAAACCATTCCCATATTCAATCAGCAGACTGTATCTATCCATCCAGTCTTCAAAACTGCTGAATTCTTCAATAATCTCGTCTTGTATATCGTTGATCATTATATTCAATTTTAACTTTTCTTTATCTTTATAATTTTCCTATCATTTGTTTACCCTTGGTATACCTTTGCAGAAGCGATACACTATTTATTAAATATGGAATATTAACATTTTTTTATAATCATTTCATATAGCATCTCTGCTATATGTGCATCGTCTTCCGCTGCGATAGTTTTCACTGGTGCCTCTATCACATGGTCTGCTTGCATGTAGAAGGGCTCTCGTGCTTCCAACTGTGGAGTAATAAATGCCAACAACTCTTCTTCGGTACGTCCTTGTAGCACGGGGCGTGTACTTAAATCTGTTAGCATCAATCGTTCTGCCAAGTGTTCTGGTTTCCATTTTAGGTAGATACTAGTTCCTAATTCGGCTAAGCATTCCATATTATCCTCCCAACAGGGATATCCACCGCCTGTAGCATATATTACTTTCTCGATTGGCAACTCGGCCAACTCTTCTACCACATATTTTTCCTTCTTGCGAAAGTCTTCAATACCATGTTCACGAATAAATTCAGCAGGTGTGCGGCCATGAATCTCTGCAAAAGCCTCATCTAGATCTACAAAGTGCCAACCCAAATGCTCTGCCAATAGATGACCAACCGTTGTTTTACCTGCGGCCATGTATCCGATTAAATAGATTGGGAGCTTCATAGTTGTGGTGTATAATCGAAGGTGTCAGTGTCTCTCCAATGAATCCTACTTTCTTCAATATATGCTTCTGGAAAAGCAGATTTAAATGGAGCTTTCAGTCGACCGATTTCTTTCCACTCTTTATTATATACGCGCACGTATGAGGAGCAGATTGGTGCACATACGGTGTGAATAACGATAATACTATCATTGGTTATTAGTGTATCGCGAAAGCTAGAAGGTGTAGCGTATGTCGATTCAATATTGGTAATACTTGTTGAGTCACTTTGCTCCTGAACAGTAATTTGCTGTGCAAGCGAATATGAACTCGCTAGGCAAGTAAACAAAATGATTAATATGTTCAATTGTAAAGATTTCAACGCTATTAATTCTTAGTGATAAGCGCTACTGCATGCACGGCTATTCCCTCTTGTCTGCCGACAAAGCCAAGGTGCTCGGTAGTTGTCGCTTTGATGCTAATCTGGCCTTCACTCACACCCATCACTTCTGCCAAACATGTGGTCATCGATGGAATATGAGGATTAAGTTTCGGCGCTTCTGCACATATCGTACAGTCGCAATTACCTAACTCATATCCCGCTTCACGAAGCATACTCATTACTCTGCGCAAAAGAATCTTAGAATCGATATTCTCATACTCATTTCCTTTTACGGGAGGGAAATGATAGCCAATATCACGCATAGCTGCTGCACCAAGCAGAGCATCACATAGCGCATGAATCAGCACATCTGCATCAGAATGTCCTAATAATCCTTGTTCGGAGGGTACACGAATGCCCCCCAACCATAAATCACGGTTGGGGGCAAAAGCGTGCACATCATATCCGAAACCGATACGCATTACTTGCGATTGTTTACGAGGTCTTTGATTCCTGCAAGGTCAAAGCCTAGGGTGAAACGCATCGTATGATCCAATGGGTTAGATGGAGCGGTAGCAATGCAATATGCGAAATCTAATGAGAAGATACTCAAGTGGAAACCAGCACCTACGGTTACATAACGGCGATTACCTTTCCAATAATTCTCATGGCTATAACCAAAACGACCAAAGAATTGGCGATTGTAGCTATATTCAAGACCTACACCCCATTGTACCTCTTGAAATTCCTCCATCAATGGAGAGACGGTTTTGTTGTTTACATCGTCATAATAGCCTGGTGCATCGCAGAATGAATAAGCCCATCCCCATGGAGATGAGAGCGCAGAATATTCTTCCTGAGTCATTTGATGAGTCTCTGTATTTGCTGCAAACTTAGATGTGCTAGTAGGAACCAACATCTTATTGCACTCTACGGTAGCCATCAATCGGTTGTAATTGTCGAATGGCAATTCATAACTAACACCCAATCGCATGTTGGCAGGAATAAAGTGTTGGGTCGTTCCCTCATCATAAGTCATTTTACCACCAAGGTTGCTCAAGTTAAGACCTAAACCAAAGTAGCTTTCGCCCATTGGCAATGAAATAGGTTGCTTATAGTAGAGAGCAACATCGGCTGCCATAGTCCAAGCTGGGTGCATTTCTTCTGATGCATTATTTACAGATGCGTTCACGCCATTATTCAAATCGCTATATAAGAATCGCATAGCAACTGCCATACTCACATATTCATGCAATTTACGTGAGTATGCCAAGTCAATTGCCCATTCATTTGGGTGTGCATCTTGAAAGGCTGTTCCTGAATAATCCACCAATTGTACTTCACCCATAGAGAAATAGGTAAAACTACCAGAGATGGTACCTGCCATATCACCCATGTTATAATAACCTGCCAAATATGCCAAGTCTATATCGCTTACTAATTTTGTCAACCATGGAGTATAGTTGGCTGTTAGACCACCTTTACTTTCCATAAAAGCATATTTCGCAGGATTCCAGTGTTGAGAATTCAAATCTGCGTTGGTGGCTACACCTACATCACCCATACCAGCAGCGCGTCCGTCTGGAGCAATGCTGAGCGATGGCATAGCGGTTGTTACTGGGTTAGTTGCCATGGCTGAGATGGCAACAACTGAGATAGTTAGGATTGAAAAAAGAATTTTCTTCATTGTTGTTAGTTGTTTTTATTGAATTTGTTATTAGTTCTTTTTATTATTATTTTACGAAAATCATTTTTAGATGTGTTTCATAGGCCTTACTTTGTAACAATTATTTTACCTGCTTTCGATACATAGTTCGAAGTCTGTGTTTTGATATTTACTTGATATACATATATTCCTGCGCCTACATTTAAGTTACTCATGTTCCATCTAATACCTTGGGTGCCCTTCTGTTCATGCTTCAATACCAATTTACCACTTATGTCATATAGGTAGATAGTTGTTTGAATCACTTCATCTGGTTGATCGTATTCTATTTGGATGGTTAAGTCTTCACTACTTTCTACTGGGTTAGGGTAGGTCACCACTTTATGTATTTGTGGATCCATTCCTTTCACGATTTGATAATTCAGTGATGCGATACTGCTGTTATTGTACAAGTCCCATGCACGGAATGTCAAACTATGTTGACCTTCTGATTGCTCGGGCATCTTATAGCTAATTTGTCCTTGTTGATAGCTATTATTACTTGCACTGAAATAGTCGTTTAATATATATGTTTGTTTAGGATCATTGTCAATAATCATTAGCAAATCATGACCAATACCTGTACCTACTGTGTTAATTCCATTTTCATCATAGATGTTAGCATAGAAATGTGGAAACTCATAACTAGCATCACCATCTTTAAAAGCGTTATTATTGAGATAGATTGTCAATTCAGGACCGATACTGTCTGTGGCGATAACACTACTACTACCACCAATCACAAAATCTTCAAAGTGACCCACTGCTTCTTCACGTGTAACATCATCATAGGCGTAGTACACTATGCGACCGTTGCCATAATTATAACGAATATCTTTTGGCACCATAAACGTCATTTCAAATACACCATCTATTACGTCTGTTTTACCAGAAAATAGTGTATTAGGATAATCGTTGTAAGTTATTTTTATTTTGTTAGCTTCGACTGCTTCATCGTTATCACGTGTAGTAATCTGCTGCATCTTATCAAGAATGGTAATGTCCATTTTACCATTAAACCAATTTATAGTATCTCCATTTTCATCGTGGATATAACCCTTTAATGTTTGCACACTAAGTGCATGTAATGTGTCCAATTTCGTTGTTGTAGCTATCTGATAATTCGTAGGTGTATTCAGTTTTAATGCAGGATCACCCAACAATATGAATGGCATCTTATTAGCATCACGACCAGTCATGTTTTTGGCTATACGTGTGGCTTCACCTAGGGTCATGTTATAATTGTATACATCTTTATGCCCAAACAATGTGTCGCACAAGTTACGATTGAGAATCGTATTCTGTGTAGCATATACTGTTCTACATGCCCCCAATACGCCAATTGCACCTCCATGTGGATTTAGTATGGCTTCCTCTGCTGCAGATGTGATACCACCATCAAAGTGCGAAAAACTACAAGTGGCCATAAACCAAAAACCTTGATTTGCATTGGTCATGCGTTGAATTTCCGCTGACTTCATAAACAATTCATTGGTGATATTATTGTAGCCACCATGACCAGAATAATCCATGAACATCACACCTGTACTCATTAAGTTATCATATTGATTTTTAGCCAAAGGATAACTCTCTCCTGCAGCACTTACTTCCTGAGTATAAGCATCAAGATATATTTTGTTGACTATAAAATCTTTGTTCTTTTTGCGCAAACGCTCTGCACCTCCATCTGCAGTTTGTACATGCAATCCGTGATCACCGTCATCAGCTAAAAAGAGAATTTGACTTTTCCATTTGCCCAATGTCAAATCATCCATGTAGCTACACAATTTATCTACTACATTATTAGCTTCTTCCAATGTCTTGATTGGCAAACGACCGACGCCAAAACTCATTTGTGCACGAACATCATTAAATATGCCATAGCTATCAATTCCTTCATTGTCGCGCATGAAGGCGAAATAGTCATCGGTCGCATATGCCATTGTTTCGACTGTAGAATTCTTTGCTTGATAAGTTAGTAATTGTGTACTACCTGAACGAGGTAGTTTACGACGATTATCAAAACTGCCATCTCCAAATAGCAGCAAACTCTTAGGTTGACGTGTCTTATTCCCACCAGCTCGATCGTATAGCATTTTCATGAGCCAACGATAGGCAGTAGCATCTGGAGTACCCGAAGAAAATTCATTATATACTTGTTCATCTGTAACTACTGCCCATGTTAAGTTATCCACTTCTTCATGCTTCTTTGCTAGACGAATAGCAGGTTCTATAAATTCCTGGGGAGTGATGATGACGTAATCGATATTATCTAAGGCATGTAGATCCTGATTTTCTATCTTACCTACCTTTACAGGTTTATGCCAATTAGTGGCAGAAGGATTAAGGGCATAGTACTTTTCCATGGCTACATTACTGCCAATCCATGTCAACACACCATCTTGCATTTTTGTCGGCATTTGTTTTACCTTTGTGCCATCTGTTACGCACCAAATTTGTGTCTCATTTGTCGCTCCTTGCAAATGGAAACGCATATATTGAGATTGTCCTTGGTAAAATGCGTTAGATATCGGCATCGAATTACCCACCATTTTTAGACCACATGGTACATTCAGCTCCAAGTAATTTACATATACATTTGCGGATGTTGGACCTGACATAAAACGTAATTCTACCTCTTGAGTATTGGATGTATTTGGGGTGGCCGTCAACGTTAAAAAGTCGGTTTCTGCCTTTGTGTAAAAATCGGATACACTAATAGGACGGAGTGTGCTAACAGAGGTAGTGTTTCCATATTTAATTTGCACTTTGGTTACGGCACTACTTGACGCTGCTAAAGCTACACAACAAGTTCCTATAGTATCAGTTCTAACATGGCTAGTAGGAAAAGATACTGATAGTAATTTATTTGTTGTTGTCAAATTTTCTCCATAAAATTCTCTACCGCCACCACTCACACCTGATTTGTCAATTAGGTTTATTTCATCTTTTTCATGTACACGATAGTCTACGTACCAATCTACATCAATCAGATTGTTTCCTTCTAACAATTCAGATACACTAATCAATTGTTGTTCACCAGCATCATCACTCACAAAATAGTATCCATAATCGCTATAGGGGTTTTGAGTGTGGCGCCACGTCCCGTCTTGCTGAACTTCCCAAGTGACTGCCCCTTCGGCATAAAATAGTATATAATCGCCATGGTTAAATACTCCGTCCGCTCCGTTATGCATGTAGAAGGCCACAGAAGGAACATCATCATGATGTGGTTTCGTAAATTCTTCTGCTAACATACCACCACCATAGCCTAATATGCGAACGGACTCTGGTTTCAATCCCCATGCTCTAAGTGTATCATAAGGTATGGCATGGATACCTGTCTCGCTCACGCGAATTTTTATAATGTTACCTTCTTTTAATACTGAATTACTGCTAAACGTATGTATGCCTGCACACATGTAATGCGCGCACAATAATCCAATACAGATAAATAATAATCGTTTCATGCTTCTTATTTTATTTTACAATATAAAACTTCTTTTCCGTCTTTCTCTTCTCGAAGAACTTCTTCTGCTTGTAATGAACGTGACACAACATCCCGATCTATTACAATCATATCACCTTGGCGGAGTGTCATCACACTACTTGCTTCTGCAATTGCATTGTCAAGGGGCATTACTAAATCTGTTTCAATGGACCCAATAGGAGCAAATTCACCGACAATTAGCGAGTAATCAAAAGCGAAACCGCGTACTAAATCGCCCCTGAATACATAATCTGCAGCAAATATATTTGCACCTAAAGCTAATGAATCATAATATCTATCTGCAAATTTGGCACCGATGTTCTTTCCTAAACGACTTATACGCAATACCACACAGGGAATCATGCGAATATCATTGCTCCAATCGGGTATGAAGAATGGCTTGCGATTTACTAATAAGGAAGAATCGCCTTTCATTACCATTTTTACAATGCCATTTATTTTGCTAAAACTGATGATTTTCATATAAAACCTTATCTGCCCACAAAAAGCGTACAAAGGTACGAAAAAAAATGCATATATGCAAGATTATAACATAATTTTAGTAAAAATTATGAATGATTGTTTGAAAATACAAAAAAAGACTGAGTGTGTACTCAGTCTTCTGGATTGTATTTATGCGCAAAATATGATTATTTAGCACGAATAAATATTTGAATAGGTGTGCCATTGAAATCCCACCATTCACGTAACTTATTCTCTAAGAAGCGACGATATGGTTCTTTCACATATTGAGGTAAATTTGCGAAAAACACAAAGGTAGGTATCTGTGTATTAGGAAGTTGTGTGCAATATTTAATTTTGATATACTTACCTTTAGTAGCAGGCGGTGGATAGTTTTCAATGAGAGGTAGGAAACGTTCGTTCAACTGTGCAGTAGCTACTTTCTTTTGCTTGTTCTCGTACACATGCAAAGCAGTTTCCATCACTCTAAATATACGTTGCTTAGTTAAGGCGGAAGTGAAGATAATAGGAAAATCAGTAAAAGGTGCTATTCGTTCGCGGATTGCGCGCTCATAGCCTTTAATGTCTGTAGTAGTCTTGCTTTCAATCAAATCCCATTTGTTTACGCATACTACCAATCCTTTCTTGTTTTTCTGAATCAATTGATAGATGTTCAAGTCTTGTGCCTCAATACCGCGAGTGGCATCAATCATCAAAATACATACATCAGCATTTTCTATGGCACGAATACTACGAACAACCGAATAATATTCTAAATCTTCATTTACTTTTGCTTTTTTTCGAATACCAGCAGTATCTACCAAATAAAAGTCTTTGCCAAATTTATTATAACGTGTATAGATACTATCTCGTGTAGTGCCAGGGATATTGGTCACAATCGTGCGCTCTTCACCGATAAAAGCATTCAAGATACTACTTTTACCAGCATTAGGACGACCTACAATAGCAAAACGTGGCAATTCTTCCAAATCTTCGCCTGCTACAGTATCCTTGAAGCGGCTGCATATCTCATCTAGCAAATCACCGGTTCCTAAACCATTCTCAGCTGACAATATATATGGCTCGCCTAAACCAAGTTTATAAAATTCGGGTGCACCATATTGTTGATCAAATTGATCCACTTTGTTTACAGCTAATACTGTTTCTTTCTTCGCTTGACGCAATAAATGAGCAACCTCCATATCAAACTGCGTGACACCTGAGTTTACATCTACCACAAGCAAGATCACATCTGCTTCCTTAATGGCTAAGTTTACCTGACGATTAATTTCGCTTTCAAACGTATCGTCTGAATTTACTACCCAACCACCAGTGTCAATAACAGAAAACTCTTTCCCACACCATTCGCTCTTGCCATATTGACGGTCGCGGGTGGTACCTGCAGTATCATTTACTATCGCTCGACGAGTTTTCGTCAAACGATTAAAAAGGGTCGATTTCCCAACATTAGGACGCCCCACTATCGCTAAAATATTTGCCATAGTATTCTTGCTTTTAAACTTTAAACTATAATCTTTTAATTTCTTAATTACAATTGCAACCATCTCCGCAGTCATCACAACTGCCTTTACAGCCACTACATCCACCATTGCAACCACGATGGTGTAGGGCCTTAAGTTCACCTTCTGTTACATCGCGAATAGTTAGCACCTTACCAACAAAGTGCAAATTTTCACCTGCTAATGGATGGTTGAGGTCAATGGTCACATTATCTGATGTAATCTCTACGATTTGTGCGTTGATAATTTGTCCGTCCATTGTATTCATTGGTACAATTGCACCTACATATACACGCTCTGAATCAAATTCTCCATCGCCATTAAAAAACATCTTCTTATCCAAAGTCAATACGCCCTCGTCATCATACTCACCATAAGCATCTTCGAAGGTTATGCGGAAATCAAAACCTTCACTCTCCGACAAACCTTCCATGTTTTGCTCAAAGGCAGGCAACATCATACCCTCGCCATGGCAATATACCAATGGGGCATCAGATGTGGCTTTTTCCATTAATTCTTCTTGTCCATTTTCGCCATCTACGTACAAATCGTACTCTAGCGTTACTACTTTTCTTGCTTCAATTTTCATATATCTGTGTCTTTAAACTTTAAACCTTAAACGTATGTCTACCACCAGTTTACTCGTTTGCTGGTAGCATCTGCACTACTTTTATCATATTTCAGATCTGCTAACATGCTCGCATTTACACCAATATGAAAAGTGTAACTTTTATATGGACCAAATGGCACAAAACTTGCGCTCATACTCCAACAGTGTAAATCTCTACTAACATTAATGCTTGTGTAAGACATCTTTTTGGCATTTATATCATAACTGAGTGAAGTGCTTGCTTTCCAACCACTACCAAGTCCTAGGGACGCGGAAAAACTCAAATTATGGCGGAATTCCATTTTGTAATAATTGCGTTTTTCATCCCATTCATTTCCAGCTGCATAACGTAAACTATACGATACGCTCAAACTCCATGGAATCTGTGCAAATAGATAACCATCATCAGTTGGAGTATCTTTCTCTTTTTTACCTTTTTTGTCGGAAGTGTCTAGGTTATTTATCTCCCCAAACTCATCCGTCAATTCTCCTTCTGGTAAACTCTCATCCGATTCTTGCTCTGCATTCTTGTTGCTTTTATCAAACCACTTTTTGACAACATCGTTGTTAAACGTATAACTGAAACTAGTACTTGTACCTAAAAAATGAGGAAAACGTCCATGATTCCAGTATAGTTCATTACAGCGAATATGATTACCGCTAGCAGTAGTGGTATACATATATGGATCAAACTGACCACTTAGATTAATGGTATAATTAACTTTTGGAATTTTAATACGCAGATTCACGGAGAAGTTTTGCCAGTTCATCGAATCAGCAACAAAATTATATCCACCACCAATACTCAGATTATCAATAATACTATATACCTTGTATGGTTCTTTTCCAGTAGTATCTTTGTCATTACGCAATTTCATTTCTAGATTATTACCCAAGGTGAAACCTAATGTAGCTGCTGCACCCCGTGAGGGGGCTTCTTTGAAACGGGAATAATGTACTACCTCATAAATAGGCAATCCATTTTCATCTAATTTCGGTACCCAATTACCTGCTTCGTCGCGCGTTGTTACCAATCGATCGTAACTACCATGGAAACCACCATAGCGCTTTGCCCAATAGTCTTTACCAAAATCAGGATGATAACTGAAACTTAAACTAGGTGTCATCACATGGCGGAATCGATCCACTTTATCGCCAAACCATTTGCGGAATGGAATGTAGAATCCATATAATTTTGTTGATAAACTCACACTTGCGTTAAAATCATATACATTATAAAATCCCATTACTGTATCCTTTTGCACTTGATTCAATTTCTCATTCCAATGTTGATCTACGCGCGAAAAAAACATCCTATCTGTGAAGTTAATGCTAGGGGTAATACTGAGATATTTAAATGCAACGAAGGATGCTGATGAGTTCAGAGTATGCTTTAATCGATTATCCCAATCTTTGACAAAATTAGAGTGGAAAAAATAATCTTCTTTACAAGTAATGGAGTTATTAAAACTGCCATTATACTGTAAACTAATCTTTTCATACCATTTTTCTTTACCTATACGCACTTTGCGCTTGAAAGGATAGATACGACTCATACTAACTGTTAAACTAGGTAGGTTGACGTTGAGTGTAGAGTCTTTGGTGCGTTGAGTTAGATTCATGCTCAATCCGATGTTCCACGGACTTTCAGGAAAGCGTTGTGTATAACTGATACTACTACTTGTGGTGTTCTCTGAGTTTGCGGCTACATTATAGTAACTATTGATATTGCTGCGGTTATAACCACTTGTTTTGAAGTTTACACTAGCTGAGAAGTTATTATATGGGTTAGCTTTAGCATCTTGTGTGTGACTCCATTGTACTTGTAAGTTTTTAGCTACATTGTAATCTGGCATGTCCTTTTCACCGGTAACGTCCCAACGGTAGTTTACACTAAAACTTCCATTGAATTTGTATCTCTTTAAATAGCTACTCCGTGCACGTACTGCCCAAGTACCTTTTGTATATATGTCGCCTGTCAACTCTAAATCCATATAATCATTGATGGCAAAATAGTAGCCTAACCCTTGCATATATAGTCCCCGTGAATAATCATCTCCGAAATTGGGCATAATCAAACCACTAGAATACTGATTGGTAAATGGAAAAAAGCCAAACGGAATAGCCAATGGTAATGGCACTTCTCCTACCACTAAATAAGCTGGACCTGTGGCAATGTAGTCACCGGGTTTGACTTTTGCTTTTGTCATTTTTAAGTAGAAGTGTGGGTGGTCATGCTGATCGCAGGTCGTGTATTTACCTCCAGACATCATCAATACATCATCTTCTGCTTTTTTTGTTTTACCTGCTACTATATAACCTTCTCCTTGTTCCGTAATTGCGTTCAAAATAATGGCTTTTTGGGTGCGAAGATTAAACGTGATTTCATCCGTTTCATAACTGTCAGTTCCATCGGTAAATATAGGTTTGCCTATCCACTCATCCTCTATTGTATCATGTACTCCATGAGCATAGAGTAGACTGCTATCCATATGTACGCGTATATACTCTGCCGTCAATTCCATCGTCTTGTATTTCAAATCCCCTTCGCCGTACATATGGGCTATGCCATTGCCCATTACCACCATCGAATCTTGAGACGTATACTCTATGCGTGCATCAATTGATTGTTGTTTCTTTTGCTGTGTTGAATCAATAGAAGTGCTAACGTGTGCACTATCCATAGCTACCTGACCTTGTACCATCGTACAAAGTAGCAACGCAACTAATATAACATACAGTCTATTGAGCATAATATCTACGAGCGAAAAATCAATTACTTTGATTTATTTTATCATATTGATTTTGTCGGGTTGGGTCGATATCCATCAATAGGTCATACACCAATTTCTTTTCTTCGCTTGTACCCCCTTGAAAGATATTAATCAATTCGTCGGATTTGGCATCCAAAAACGCACCAATTACATAGGTAGCAGGGCGTGCACTATATGCTTCCTTCAATACTTTGAAATCCTTGGCTATACGTGCGCGACCATTAGCTACATTGTTTACCATCTCGTCTAATCCATGACGATGGTAGTCGTAGTAATAGATTCTATATTTCTTAAATGCTTCATCCATCAAATTATTAATCAACGCATAGCGATTACGATTGCTCTCAAATGCTTTCCAACCCACAGCTTCTGCATTGTCCAACGATGCAGACTGTGCGGCGTTAACAATACTTTCGCATGCCTGAAAATAGGGTGTACCTCCCAACTTTGCGAACGAATCCATGTCGTGTCCGATGATCAAGTAGCAATAATAAGCCAATAATGCAGTGAGGTTAGTGGTAAAAGTGCTTTGTTGATAATCCAAGCGATCGTACTCCTGGTAGGAAAACACGAAATTGTTATCTTTAAAATTCAGCGTAGGAGTATAGTAACTCGTACCATATACAGGACGACGACTTTGACATGTAAACTCGCAAGTGAAGACATTATCTTGCATACTTTTCACGACGAGTAACATGCTACATTCTATACGCTCTTTCTCCTGAAAAGTCATATTGGTCCAACGTAATGTATTGACATATTCCTCAATGCTTTGTTGGAGAGTTGTAAATATAGATTTGTTGCTGCCCTCTACCTGATCTGAATTGATGTTAACTGTACATTTCAGTTCTTGTGCGGACAGTGAAATACTTATGCAGAAGAGAGGGAGGATAAATAATAATCGTTTCATCGTTGGATAGATTGGATGTTACCAGTATTAGGGTGAATGTGTATAATTGGCATTTGTTTGCCCGTGAATAAATCTAGCGCCAATGGTACTGCTATTCCATACTGTGCGATAGTATAAGTGCCTGTACTCATTTGTTTGCCATTATATGCGATAGAAATAGTAGCTTCTCCAGGTAGGTTATAATAGATTTGCGACAATAATGGCGCCTTTGGATTTACCTCGGTTTTATAGATAGATGGCTTGCTTGATTGGGATGTCAACGTGATAGGACTACCGCTTAGGTCTTTGTTGCTGACTACACCGCTGTGCTGCGAGAATCTACATATAACCTCTTTATCTACATCCGCTTCAGGACAATAACTGATGCAGCTAGTGTGATGTTGTATTGTGGTAGTACCAACAAACAAATCAACCAATTCTTGTTCCCTCTTGTCTAGTTCTTCTAATACTAATTTCATGGCAGCACCATCTGCAGGCACATGCTCCACTTCTCCTGCCAAAAGGTTCAATCGAGTTTCACGGATGCGGTATATTTGTTTGGCTGCACCTTCTGCCATTTTGGCGGTAGAACCAGCTATTAATTGCTCCTCTAACAATGGCATGGGCTGTGCAGTGGGAAGAGCGGTCTTGGCAGGTGTGATAGGGATAACAGGAGAGATAGATGTTGGGTATTCAATGTTGTATCCTAATAATCTTCCATCTTCGCTCAGAGCTAATAGTTGCATATCTATGCCCTTTTGGCCCACTACTTGAAAAGCACGCTCTCTGTCCGAAGAAACGTGTGTGCGAGTAGTGATGTGCGTCAGTGAGTATTGAGTCTTAGATTCCGTAATCACACTGCAGGTTCCTAAATAATAGGCAGCATATTGATAGAATACACCTGGTGTTTGTGTAATTACATCGTATTCCAATGTAATAAGCAACTCAGTCTTAGGCATATAGTACACTATAGTCGCCTCATTCTCTTGCACCACTTGTGCTGTGGTATAACTACTGGCTAGCAGAATTGCTGCCAATATCATGATTGTTTTTTTCATATTCTATTCCATATTTGCCAAGCTTGGTCTGCTTGTCGGTGTAACATTTCAAGTCCATTCTTTATTCTACATCCTTGTTTTATTGCTTGCTGCAAAAATAACGTTTTTTCAGGATTGTAGATGCAATCGTATAATAAGTGTTCTTTACCTAAGTATTGATAGGGTAGAGGTGGCATTTTATTTTCAAAGGGATGCATCCCTAATGGGGTGCAATTGATTACTATCGTATGCTTTGCCAATACATGCTCGTCCACTTGTTCATAGCTGATAGCTTGTGCGCGGGCAACGCGACTTACCAAGGTGTATGTGATTCCGATACGCTGCAATGCGTATTGGATGGCTTTGCTCACTCCGCCAGTCCCTAATAATAAGGCTCTGCGGTCTTGATCTTGCAGTAGTGGCTGCAAACTTTCTTGAAAACCTATCCAATCTGTATTATATCCTTTCCCGCGATATACTACATTGACTGCACCAATTTTTTCGGCTATTGAATCTACTCCTTCCAATAGGGGTAGTATAACCTCTTTGTAAGGATAGGTTACATTAAAACCATCCATATGCCTAAGCAAGGGATACACATCCCCTATCGTGTCAATCGCATATGCTTGATACGTGGCGGCGATACCTTCACGAGCAAATTTCTCCGTGAAGTATTGTTCAGAGTAAGAATGCCCCAAGGGCTTGCCTATTATTCCAAAGTGCCTCACGTGAGCTTTTCAATTTTCAATTGTTTATTTATTATTATGGCCTTATGAGTAGGTGATAGGAATGTCTTTCCTCCTATACCTCGACGGAGTGCTTCGTATATTTTGTCAATTTCCACAAAGTCGTATTTTTTTAGCTCTTCGTATAATTTTGCCTGTCCTGCCGCTATGGTTTCTTTCCCCTCCAACCAATCCACATACCCTTGCATGTGTGCTGCGGTCTCGGCTATATGCTCTATCTCAGCTTTAGTATATTGCTGCAATTGTTTACGAATGGCATTCCGACGAATATTGGTGTCGCTGTTACTGCTATCTTCCACCCATGCTTTCTTACGTATATCGCGCAGATAATGTTCAATATAATCTCGCGTCGTACATAATAGAGGGCGTATAACGGATATTCCATTGGCGCTGTATGGGTTAATGCTCTTGGCACGCATGCCACATAGTCCGCGTATCCCTGTACCTCGCTTGAGATTCAGCAATACGGTCTCTGCTTGATCGTGCTGATGATGAGCCACGGCTATCGCATGACAATGTTCTTGCTCGGCAACTTCGGCAAACCATTGATATCGGAGTTCTCGGGCTGCCATCTCTATACTAATTCCCTGTGCCTTAGCATAGTTAATAGTGTCAAAATGTTTTACCCTTAATCGTTCGCTTTCTACTTGCTGCCTCACAAAGGCCTCGTCTCGGTGGCTTTCTTCTCCTCTCAAGTGAAAGTTGCAATGGGCGACTATACAGTCGAATCCGCCTCGTTGTAATACGTCCATCAATGCAATGCTATCAGCTCCTCCACTTACACATACGAGCACCCTATTGCCTGGTTGTAGCAACTCATGATCACGTATGTATTTCATCACTTTGCGTAGCATTTTTTTTGACTCTAAAAGTATATGCCCATAAAAAGCGCGCAAAGGTACAAAAAAATACGCATATACGCAAGCAAATGGGCGTTTTTTATAAGAAAATAATAGATTTTTAATCTATTTTGTATGGCTAGTTTGGCGGTTTGCCTTGTGAATTTATGATGTTTTTTCTTTGATCTGCTCTAATACTATTAAATTATTATTATTTTTATATAATCGCTATTTCGCTGATATACAAGTTATTCACAAGTTAAGGTAGCACTAAGATTACACTTAATTAACATGTACACAGTTATAGTTAGCTGCTACTAATGCCATTATTTCTGTTGTGTTTTGTTAAAATTAGTTTCATACGCCGTTCAACAAAACTAATTTTGAATAATTATGCTCGTGCAAAAATATATTGTTAATAATTGCTGGCTGTAATTGTCTTTATGGATGTTGTATATTGTTGTTATTGTATTAGATAAAAAAACACTTTTTTTTCAAAAAAATTTGCATATATGCTTTTTTTGTTGTACCTTTGCAGCCGAAAAGAATGAGGGGGCCTGAAAAAGGTTCCCTCGTTTTAATTAAGAATTGAAAAATTTGAATGAAGAAATTAATGAATTTAGGGATGATGATTGATAAGCAACAACTTAAGGCTCTTGTGGAAGGTAAATTGCAAGGTACTGGTTATGAAATGATTACGCTGAATGTGAATGTGCAAAACGAAATCCTTGTTGAGGTGGATAAAATGGAAGGAGTGGATGTGAATTTTTGCGCAGCATTGAACCACTATCTTGTGGAGCAATTGGAGGCACAAGGGATTGAGGATTATGCGTTGGAGGTGGGAAGTGTGAGCTTGACTGCTCCGTTTGTGACTAAAATGCAGTACCAAAAGCATCTTGGTCATGATGTGGAAGTATTAGCAGCAGACGGAAAGAAATATCGTGGCAGTTTGGTTAGCGTGGATGAGCAGAGTTTTGCAATTGACACCGAAGTGATGGTGGCTGTAGAGGGCAAGAAGCGCAAGCAAAAAGAGATACAAACACTCACCTTTGCATACGATGCGGTGAAATACACAAAATACGATTTGAAATTTTAATGACCTAAAGTCCTCTTAATGACTTTAGTGTCCTTACTTGATAATATTAAAACAAAATAAAAATGGCAGTAAAAAAACAAGATTCAATCAACTTGATTGACATTTTTTCAGAGTTCAAAGAACTCAAAAACATTGATCGTCAAACGTTTATCAACGTGTTGGAGGATTCATTCCGCAATGTAATCACCAAAATGTATGGCACAGACGCTAACTACGACGTGATTATCAACCCAGATAAGGGGGACTTGGAAATCTATCGTAACCGCCTTGTAATGGAGGACGACGATGTGGCAAATCCTGACACCCAAATTGCTCTCTCTGAAGCTTTGTTGCTCGACGATGAGGCAGAGGTGGGAGAAGAGGTTACCGACAAAGTGGAGTTTGCGTCTTTTGGCCGCCGTATGATCTTGAATCTTCGTCAAACTTTGGCTAGTCGCATCTTGGATTTGCAAAAGGAGAACCTATATCTTCGCTACAGCGAGATGTTGGGTCAGGTGGTAAGTGGCGAACTCTACCAAGTATGGAAAAAAGAGATGTTGCTTCTCGATGAAGAGGGTAACGAACTCTATTTGCCAAAGCAAAACCAAATTCCAACCGACTTCTATCGCAAAGGTGATACCGTTCGTGCAGTGGTGGTGCAAGTGGATAACAAAAACCAAAATCCTAAAATCATTCTCTCACGTACTTCTCCTCTCTTCCTTCAACGTCTTTTCGAGCAAGAGGTACCTGAGGTGCACGATGGATTGATTGCTATCAAGAATATCGCTCGCATCCCAGGTGAGCGTGCCAAAGTGGCTGTTGAATCTTTTGACGATCGCATCGATCCTGTTGGCGCGTGCGTGGGCATCAAGGGCGCGCGTATCCATGGTATCGTGCGCGAACTTCGCAATGAGAATATTGACGTAATCCACTATACATCCAATATCAACCTCTATATCCAACGAGCATTGGCTCCTGCTAAGATTTCTTCAATGACGGTCAATGAGGAGGAAAAGAAAGTGGATGTATATTTGCAACCAGATGAGGTGTCTTTGGCTATTGGTAAAGGTGGATACAATATCAAATTAGCTAGCATGCTGACTGGCTATCAAATCGATGTATATCGTGAAATGGATGATGCAGATAGTGAGGATATCTACTTGGATGAGTTCAATGACGAAATAGATCAATGGGTACTCGATGCATTCAAAACTATTGGTTTAGATACTGCAAAAGCTGTATTGGGTGTAGATCGTGCTGAGTTGATTAAGCGTGTTGACTTAGAAGAGGAAACCATCGATGAAGTAATCGCTATCCTCGCAGCAGAATTTGAAGATTAATTAAGTATAAATAATAAAACCCCTCCGACGGCAAGGAGGTTAAGGCTGCAACGCAGCGGTATAGTCGCCTGTGGCGAAGTTGTGCACGCAGGGCGTGAGTGATGGTTCGCAAAAGCGAACAGTAGCCCACCGAAAGTGCAAAACCTCGCGTAGCGACACAACCTGCGCAAAGCGCACACCACCGCTTGCAGTGCAAGCCATTGCCGAACACGAATATGGCAATTAAACTTATCAAAGCTTGTAAAGAATTAAACATCGGCATGTCCACCGCCGTGGAATTCTGTAAAAAGCAGGGTAAGGAAATCGCTACGGATCCGAATACCCGTATCGAGGACGACTTGTACCTACTGCT
>JAEIGA010004387.1_pt1 | contig 21824 bp, 20 predicted proteins | sample 9270691 | NCBI WGS metagenome assembly JAEIGA01 (sample SAMN17057246, study PRJNA624740) | gut metagenome | biome: biome; isolation source: fecal sample | host: Bos grunniens | place: China: Xizang | collected 2019 | reverse complement strand
TTTTGCATTTCTTTTGTATTTTTTCTACCATTTTGCAAATAAAATCATATGCAGACGCGCCTGTTGCAATTGAAATACTTCTTTGCGCACGCTTTTCCTGCCTTGACAAGGTTTTAAGGAATAAATCAAGCTCTGTTTCGAACAATGTAAGCATGCCTACGCCGTTTTCAAGCTGACTATAATCCTCATAATACTCATCTTGAGGTAGCTTTTTCTCAGCCATAAGATAAAATTCATCCGAGCAAAAGAACAAATTCTTACCGTATTTTTCGGAATAGCTGTTATTTATTCTTTCCACCTGCTCTATAACCTTGGCAGATGAGCTTTTATCAAACGGTTCAAGCGGATAAAGTCCCTCTCTATACGCGGTCAAGCCCGAAGGTACAACACACACGCTACGAAGGCTCGGATAAAGCGCTGAAAGGTCATTTAAGGACTTTTCAAGCTCCTCGCCGTCATTTATCCCTCTACACAAAACGATCTGTCCGCAAATCTCAATGCCTGCATTTGCAAAATCATCAAGATATGAAAGCACCTCTCCTGCACGCTTGTTATGCATCATTTTGCATCTAAGCTCAGGATTAGTCGTATGAACCGATACGTTTATAGGCGAAATGTGCATTTGTATTATTCTATCCACATCTTCTCTATGAAGATTTGTCAAGGTAACATAATTGCCATGCAAAAATGAAAGCCTAGAGTCGTCGTCCTTAAAATATAAAGGCTCTCTTAATCCCTTTGGAAGCTGATCGATAAAGCAAAAGATACACTTGTTTTCGCACCTATGCTTTTTATCCATCAACGGAGTTTCAAACTCAAGACCGATATCCTCGTACTCTTCCTTTTTAAGCGATACCTCGTATTCCTCTTCTCTTTTCAGTTTAAGAGTCAAATCAGTATCAGCAAGATAAAACTGATAGTCTATAACATCGCATACTTTATGCCCGTTAATGCCGATAAGAATATCGCCGGCAACAATTCCGGATTTATATGCGATTGAATTTAAGCTTACCTTTTCAATTCTTACCATTTTTAACCTCTTCGCAGTCTTATTCAATTATATATTATATATTACGGGCGCGAAAAAGTCAACAATCAAAGGACAAATAGTTATTTATTTTTTCAAGAGAAGATTTCTCTATTCTAGACACGTAGGAGCGAGAAATACCAAGAATCGAGGCAACCTCTCGTTGGGTGTACGCCTTTGTGTTTCCAAGGCCGTATCGCATAATCAATATTTGTCTTTCTCTTTCGTTCAAATGATTTTTAATAAACGAAAGCGCTTTATTTATTTTTATTTTCTTGTCAATATCGTCGGCAATAGTATCCTCGGTACAAATTATATCAATATATGTAAGAGGATTTCCGTCCTTATCTATATCTATTGTGTCGTTTAATGACACCTCGCAGCCTAGCTTCTTTTGGCTTCTAAAAAGCATCAATATTTCATTTTGAATACATTTCGCGGCATAGGTAGCAAAGCGCGTTCCACTACAATTATTGAACGAATCGATCGCCTTTATAAGTCCTATTGTGCCCACAGATATCAAATCCTCAGGTGTTTTTGCAGTTGTATAGTATTTTCTTACAACGTGTGCGACGAGCCTTAAATTATGCTCTATCAGCCTTTCCCTTGCCTTTTCATCTCCGGCGCGCGCCAGTTCAAACGCTTCCTTTTCCTGTTCGGGAGAAAGAGCCGGCGGAAACTTTTGTATCGGCTCAACACCCAAAACCATATAAGTCAATCTCAAAAGCATCGCTAAAAATCCCATATTATCACCTCACAGTTATCTATACTTGATTTTTTTAAAAAATTGCTTGTCAGGTATATTTTTCCATTTAAAAATGGGCATAATAATCACCTTTTGAGACAAAATATCATTGAACGAAAGTTCAAATTGGAGGATTTCTATTATGATGATTATGGACAGAATTGCTCTTTTTCTGCTCATTGTCGGTGGTCTTAACTGGGGTAGCGTAGGTCTTTTTCAGTTCGATATTGTGGCATGGATGTTCGGAGGCGCTGATGCCGTAGTTTCCAGAATAATTTATGTTGTTATCGCGCTCTGCGCTCTTTGGTGCGTTTCTTTGTTGTTTAGAGAACGTTCTACCGATGCAAGAGAAATAGAATAAAAAGCAAAATCTCCACTCAAGGTGGAGATTTTGTTACATAATAATTGTTGTTTTTTTGTATGCTTCAGACGCCGAAAGAGGCCTCTTTAAAAGTGTATAATAAAGCTCGTCGGTTTTTTTGCCAAGTGTATAATTTTCAAGTGCAGCTTCGCTTAATTTTTTAGAATCGGAGTGCTTTGTAAGAACCGAAATCTCAATCGTTTTTTTCAACGCTTTAAGGTGCTCTCTTCCAAGAGAATCCACGGCTAAAAGCTGTGTGTAAGTCGGCAATGGCTCGAGTGTTTTAACGCCTGTACAAGCATACATAACTATTCTTCTAAGTCTTGCACTAGTATAAGATTTAGAGCTTAAAGAGGCAAAAAATTCATTTGCACCGTTACAGCTTTTAGCAATTTCGGATACAAAGTATCCGCAACCGCTTGGAATATCATATAATCCCTCGATTTCGCTCGGTTTCATCATCAAGGTGCTTCTAAACAAAAAGTCGTTTGCACGCTCTAAATCGAGATAATTTTCACCGTCAAGGAATTCTTTTTCCTCGCTAGGTATAGACAAGAGTCCCTTGCCCTCATAAAAGCTTTTTCTTATTGCGCTAGCCGACATAAGCTCGCCTACGCTTTCGCTCTTATATCCCTCGCCGATTCGCTTTATAGGATACGGACTTATAGACGGTGCAATTTGACTTATCGCCCTTAAATATTCAACGCCCAAAATATCATTAGAGGACTTTGGAGCATCGATTCCAAGTCTTTTAAGCGCCTCTTCTCTTGCCACTGAATAGCTAAGAGTCTTATCCTTTAAAATATCCGACATTTGTTCTTCAAATTGAACGGAGTTGATTAAATTTGCAACATTCCAAAGATTTTCCAAATTAGCGCTTTCAGAGCCAAAGCAAAGATAGTCAGCCCCCAACTCACTCGCTATTTTAACTCCCGCCCTTGCAAAGACCTCAGCACTGGCACAGGAATACGGATACGGTATCTCATAAACCGCATTCACTCCGCATAAAACAGCACTTTTTGCGCGAGTGTATTTGTCAAAAATGGCAAATTCTCCTCTTTGAGTTACGTTTCCTGACATAATCGCCACAACTCTTGCATCAGGAATATTTTTTCTAATCTCATCAATTTGATGCTTATGGCCCATATGGAATGGATTATATTCACAAATTATAGCGACTGTTTTTGCCATTTTTTATTCTCCTTTTAAAAATATAGGAATTTTTTCCAAAAGTTTGATTTTAAACCTTGAAATTACAACTCCTTTGATATATAATATAAACGATAATTTTAAATTTGTCAAGAAACATTTTCAGGAGGAACAAAAATGAAAGTACTTGTAGTTAACGCCGGAAGCTCTTCTCTCAAATATCAGCTTATGGATACCACCACCGAGGATGTGCTTGCAAAGGGCATCTGCGAAAGAATCGGTATGGCAGGTAGCTTGATTGAGCACAAGAAGGCAGACGGAACAAAAATTAAGAAAGAAATCCCAATGGATGACCACTCTATCGCAACCGAAATCGTTGTTAATATGCTTACTGACAAGGAATACGGCTGTATTTCAAGCATGGACGAGATCGAGGCTGTAGGACACAGAGTTGTTCACGGTGGTCCTTACATTTCAGATAGCTGTCTCGTTACTGATGAGGTTATGAGCATAATTGAAAAGTGCATCGAATTTGCACCACTTCACAACCCAGCACACATCATGGGTATTAAGGGTTGCCAAAAGGTAATGCCTAAAACTCCTCAAGTTGCAGTTTTCGATACAGCATTCCATCAGACAATGGAGCCAAAGGCTTATACATATGCTCTTCCAATCAAGATGGTTGAAGAGGATCATATTAGAAGATACGGTATGCACGGCACATCACACAAGTTTGTTTCTCAAGAAATGAACAAAATCCTTAACAAAAAGGATTCCAAGATTATCACCTGCCATATCGGTAACGGCTCTTCTATTTCAGCTGTAAGAGACGGTAAGGTTGTTGACACCTCAATGGGCTTCACTCCACTTGACGGTGTTGAGATGGGCACAAGATGCGGTTCTATCGACCCAGCTATCGTTCCTTACATTATGAAGAAGTACAACATCAGCGTTGATGCAATCACCGATTTCATGAATAAGAAGTGCGGATTCCTCGGAGTTAGCGGATATTCCTCAGATAGCCGTGATATCGAGGCTGCTATTCTCGGCAAGTTCAATGACGAGCTCCCAGGCGCTCCAAAGACTGATGAGGAAAAGGCTATCACAACCAAGCACGCTCAGCTCGCAGCTGACATTCTCGCATTCCAAATCAAAAAATACATCGGCTCATACTCCGCTGTTATGAACGGTCTTGACGCTATCGTATTTACCGCAGGCATGGGTGAAAACAACCCCGAGCTTCGTGATAGAGTTTGCCGTGATATGGATTTCTATGGAATCGACATTGATTTCGAGCTTAACGCAAAGACATTAAGACAGCCTAACACAGTTGAGCTCTCAACTCCAAAATCAAAGGTTAAGGTATACGTTCTTCCTACAAACGAGGAGCTTATGATTGCGAAGGATACTGCAACAATCGTATCTAATCTTTAATTAAAAATCCAATAATAAAAAAGCGCTTTGAAATCTCAAAGCGCTTTTGTTATGCGTGTTTTTTGGTTTTTTATGTTTTTAGAATTTTTAATTTTTTAAATTCATAAATTCACGAATTTTTAAGTGCGTATTTTTGATCTCCTGTCGGTGTCAAAATACTGTAACCGATATTTATAAGGTGGTCTGCAACTCTTTCAAGGCCGGCAACTGTCGAGAAGAAATATGTGCTCTGCTCCACCTTGCAATCACCCGCTGCAAGTCTTGTAAAATGCTGTGATGAAAGTCTCTTTTTAAGAGCGTCAACCTCATTTTCAAGGCTTGTAAGCTCCTTCAAATGCTCTGATGAAACGTTATCAAAGGCATCAAGCGAAATTTCAAACATTCTATCAACCTTGCGGTACATTTCCATAATTTCTCCGAATGCCATATCCGAAAAAGAAAGGTTTTCCGCGCCCATTTGAGACCCAATTTCAAAGAAGTTTTCCGCGTGGTCGCCTATTCTTTCAAGGTCGTTAAGAACGTGGAAATATGAGCCCACAACCTGCTCATCATCTGAATCAAGGAGTGGAGATAGCTGAATAAGATATTTCGTCATTGCATTGTTTGTAAAGTTAATAGCACCCTCTACCTTATAAAGAAGCTCCTTATTTTTTCCATCCTTATTTTGCATTTCCTCAAAGGCCCTTGCAAGATTTTCCTTTGCCAAGGATGCCATATATTCAACCTCTTTTTTCACCTGCATAACGGCAATTGCAGGAGTTTTAAGAAGTCTTTCATCAACAAATTTGAGCTGATACTGTTCTTCACTACTCTTCTTTTCTTTGATGACAAAAATCGCAAGCTTAACAAGCTGGTTTATGAAAGGAATCAAAACAAGAGACGTTGTAACGTTAAATATTACGTGGAACATCGCAATTTGAAGCTCCGGGCCTGCCGGGAAAAGCTTTTGTAAAACACTTGGAAACCAAGAGCCGGTCGGCCAAAGGAATGTTGTAAACAATACAGTTCCTATTGTATTGAAGGTAAAGTGAATAAACGCTGTTCTCTTCGAGTTAGCGCTAGCGCCAAGGCAAGCAATAAGAGCTGTTACACAAGTACCTATATTAGAGCCTAAAACTATAAATAATGCCGACCCTATCGAAATTGCGCCCGAGCCTGCCATAACGATTACTATACCGGTAGCAGCAGATGAAGACTGAATAAGAGCAGTAAACAACGCTCCCAAAATGATAAGCAACAACGGAAAATCAATCGCCTCAAAAAGATTCGAGAAAAATCCGTTAAGCTCGTCATTTCCCTTAAGAGCTCCTCCCATTATATCAAGACCAACGAAAATAAGTCCGAGTCCCCCAAGGATTCCGCCTATTCTCTTCAGCTTTTCGTTTTTCAAGAAGGTCATCATAATTCCAATGAAGGCAAAAAGCATTGCAATCTCGGAAAATCCGATGCTTGTCCCACCGCCATTAGAGCCTGAAAGAGCCACGATAAGACCTGTAACGGTTGTTCCTATATTTGCTCCCATAATGATTGCAGTTGCTTGGAAAAGTGTCATAACACCTGCATTAACAAGACCTATTACCATTACGCTCGTAGCACTTGAGCTTTGAATAATACCCGTAACGGTAGCACCGATACCTACTCCGGCAAAACGGTTGTTGCTTATTTTAGCAAGAAGTCGTTTAAGTCCGCCTCCGGCGCTTTTCTCAAGCCCGTCGCCCATCATATTCATTCCTGCAATAAAAACGCCCACGCCAGTTAACAAGGAAAGAATGCCTAAAAGTATTCCCATATTTTTCTCCTTTAAAATTTAAATTTATGATATTAGCCAATGACTAAAAGATAAGCGAAATATGCTCCATACATAGCAAGCATCGCAATTCCACCCCATCTTTTGAGTGTTCTTCCCTTCAAAGCAAAGAGCCAAAGAGCTATGCCTACAGCAAAAGCGATTATTGTATCTATTCTAAACGAGCTTACAAATCCGACGGGAGTTATTATTGAAGTAATTCCAACTATAAACAGTATGTTGAAAATATTGCTTCCCACTATATTACCGATAGCAATATCCGCATTCTTTTTCATAGCGGCGGAAACAGAGGTAAACAGCTCCGGCAAGGACGTGCCAAGTGCAACTACTGTAAGACCGATAAACTTGTCGCTAACTCCCATTTTTTCTGCCAAAAAAGTAGCGGATTCAACGGAAAAATGGCTACCTAAAATAATCATTGCAAGTCCTATTATTGCAAAGATAACCGATTTGAGCAAAAAGTGTGATTTTTCTTCCTTATTTTCGTCAATCTTTTCTTCGCTTAAGGAATTTGACAATTCCACATTATTTTTCATACTTTTTCTTGCATCCATAAATAAATAAGCAAGGTATGAAACAAAGCAAGCAAGAATTATAAGACCTTCCCACCAAACAACCACGCCATTCCATCCAAATAGCAGCAAAAGTCCCGTTGCACCAAGCATTACAGGGATATCTATTCTCATGGTAGATTTAGATACCGCAAGAGATGTAATTGTTGCAGAAAGCCCTAATATTATAAGTATGTTCAAAATATTACTTCCTACAACATTTCCGACAGTTATAGCGCCATTTCCCTGCAAAGCCGCGCTAATGCTCACCGCCGCCTCAGGTGCGCTCGTTCCCATAGCAACAATAGTAAGTCCTATGACAAGCTGTGGAATTTTAAGCTTTGTTGCAATTCCTGCCGCACCGTCAACGAACCAATCTGCGCCCTTGGCAAGCATAAAAAATCCTGCACCAAGTGCCAAAATTGCAACAATAATCCAAAGAATATCCATTTTCTCTCCTTTTGTCCATAAGCCTTAAATTTGCACAAAAAAATGGCGAGACTTATAGACATAAAAATGCCATATAAGTCTCGCCATTTACTTACAAAACCGGATTGAAAATCGTACTGACGGCAATGTAAACGCAAAATGCGCCGGCTACTCCCTCGCCATCATTATACATTATGAATTTTCAAATGTCAACACTTTTTTTAACAAGTGAAAAAATTATTAAATTACGCCCTTTTGAAGCATTACATTTGCGTATATCGCTTTCTCACTTGTTGCAATTATTGCGTATGCCTCTCTTGCCTCGTCATAGAACTTAAATCTATCAATTGTTCCAACGGTATCGGCGCCTCTTTGGTCGTATTTAGCAATGATTTTCTTATATTCATCCCAAATAGGCGTTTTAGCATTATCGCCCTTCATTACCTCCATCAAAACAACAGGCTTTTCAACATATGTATCAAGTGGGAAAAGCTGAAGAATTGCATCAAGGATTTCAGGCACTCCGTGTCCGTCGCATCTGATTACCTTTGCGTTCTTTCCCATTGATTCTGACGGAAAATTGCCGTCCGCGATAACTATTCTATCGCTGTGTCCCATCTCACAAAGAACCTTTAAAAGCTCCGGAGATATAATACTTGGTATTCCCTTTAACATTTTTTATTTCCTCCATTTTTAGTTATCTGAATTTGTTTTAGTATCCTTTGCAAAGGCTACCGGAACAACTGCGGACGCTCCGTTTGAAAGTAGCATTTTCGAGCATATATTAAGCGTTGCTCCACTCGTCATTACATCGTCAACTATTAAAAATTTCTTATTTTTCAAGCTTATGTTATCCAAAAGTGCATATGCACCACTGGCGTTAGCAAATCTTTGAGTTTTAGTGAGCGCCTTTTGCTCCTCGGCTCCAATATTTTTAAAAACCTTTACTATATCAAGCTTCAAAAGCTTAGCAACCTCTTTTGCCAAAAGCTCTGCATGGTCGTATCCGTATTTAGAAACGGCCTTTTTTCTTCTCGGTGGATAAGTAACCACAAAGCCCTTATAGCTTACTCCGTTTTTAGCGAACGATTTTACTATCTTTTTAACAAGCACCTTAGCGCAATATCGAATTGTGGGAAGATTATAGTCCCTTTTCATTCTATAAACAATTCGATTGACAGGTGTTGATAATTTAGGAGAATAGAAAACTCCGAAGGCGGATAGATGAGAAATTTCTCTTACTCTTTCCGGCAAGCAAGTGCAAAAATCGCAATCAAAGCCACATTTTAGGCACATAGAATCTAAATTATTTAGCCATTCGGGCAGGCATTCGTCGCAAAACGGTGCGTCCCTTTTATAATCTATAACATCACCGCAAAGAATGCATTTTCTCGTTATAAAAGCACGCTTTAAAAAGTCCTTAAGCTTTATCATCGTTACTCCTCAGCATTTTGTAAAGACCTGTATTTCTCACAATCTGCCTATCATTTTCCACCATTTGAGCAAAGGTACTTTTATCTCCTAGCAAAATTACCATTCTCTGTGCTCTGGTTATCGCCGTATACAATAGATTTCTTGTCAAAAGGAGTGGCGCGCTTTTGGTCATAGGAATTATAACAAACGGATACTCGCTTCCTTGACTTTTATGAACGGTTATTGCATATGCAAGCTCTACGTCATCAAAGGCTGTATCGGGCAATTGCGTTATGCGCCCGTCAAAATCGGCAACAAAGTAATGGTCTTCGTTTTGGATCTCCTGTATTATTCCAACGTCTCCGTTGAAAACTCCGACGCCCGTGCACGAATCTCTTATCCATTCATAAGTATAATCGTTTTTATTTTGCATAATTTTATCGCCAACTCTAAAAAGCCTAGTAAAGCCAACAAGTCTTTCTTCTTTACCGTTAGCCTTTGGATTAAGACCGTTTTGAAGGGTAACGTTAAGGCTTTTGGTGCCGTTAGGCCCTTTTTTAGTCGGTGTTATTACCTGTATATCCCTAGTTGGATGAATTCCGTAGGTTTTAGGTAATCTTGTGTTGCAAAGTCGCGATATATATTCGGGGATTTGTGCCTCGTTTTTTATCTCAATGAAGAAAAAGTCATCGTATTTTTTGCTTAAATCAGGAATTTTTCCGTTATTTATCTCGTGAGCATTCATAACAATTCCGCTTTGCTCGGCTTGTCTAAAAATCTCGTTCAATCTAACAACCGGAAAGGATTCTGAGCGGATTACGTCATCTAAAATATTGCCTGCACCTACGGACGGAAGCTGATTAACGTCGCCTAAAAGAACGAGCCTTGCACCGGGCTTTATGGCTCTCAAAAGCGCATCAGTTATGTAAGCATCCATCATAGAGCTTTCATCAACTATTATAATATCCTGATCCAAAAGATGCTTTTCGTTTCTTTCGAAAACGGTTTCGCCCCAATGCATCATATCAGGTCCTGCGCCGAGTAGCTTATGAACCGTAAACGCCTCGTGAGATGTTGCCTCAGCAAGCCTTTGAGATGCCCTTCCTGTTGGAGCGCAAAGCGCGCTTTTTAATCCAATTTGAGAAAAGATTTGAATCAATGCCTTTACGATGGTGGTTTTTCCTGTTCCGGGTCCACCTGTAATGACGGTAACGCCATTCATCAAAACGGATTCAATTGCCCTTTTTTGCATTTTAGCATATTCGATACCGTTTTGCTTTTCTATTAGGTCGATAAAGGAAAGCGCATTTAAATAATCAATACCAAACGCGCTATTTCTCAAAAGCAAGAGCTTTTTAGATATATATTCCTCGCATTGATAGTTTTCCTTTATATAAATGTGCATTTCGTCCTTATAAGGAACGATTTTTATTTTGTTTTCAAACGCCAAATCATCGACACAGGGTTCGATTTTTTCGCCTTCAACCTCTATAAATTTAGACGTTGCATCAACAAGCGTGCTTCTTGTAACGTAGGTATGTCCATCTCTTGAAGCGAACACTTTAAGCACCTGAATTATGGCACATTTTATTCTATTTTCATTGTCGGGAGCAAGGCCGTGTGCGAAAGCGATATCGTCAGCCCACTTAAACGCTACACCCTCTATTCTCTCGCATATGATATACGGATTTTGCTGTAGAATTCCAACACCGTCAGTGCCCCAAATTTTATAAATTTTAGTTGCGGTTGCCGGTGGAAATTTATCGCTACAATACATTATAATATCTCTAATACCGGCTTTTTCGTTGAAATCTTGACTGATTTCACGCGCTTTTATCGCGGAAATACCTTTAATTTGGGATAACCAATCGGGGTGTTTTGATATCACCTCAAAGGTATCGTCTCCGTATTGTTCAACGATTTTTTGAGCGATTTTAGGTCCTATCCCCTTGACAGCTCCTGAGGAAAGATACCTCAAAATATCATTTTTTGAAGTAGGAAGTGTTCTTACGGTTCTTGATACTGTAAATTGCTTGCCGTAGGTTGGATGAGATGTCCATTTTCCATAAAGCTCGACACTTTCTCCAACAGAAACGTAAGGAATGTTGCCTGTGGCAGTAAAAAGCTCTTTATTTTCATCTTCTATATCGCATACGGCATAGCTTTCATCGTCGCTTTTATACATAATATTTTCGACTCTTCCGCGAATGCAAAGCATTTGAGCGTCATTTATAATTTCCATTAGCAACACCTCCTTTTACAGTATAAAAATATTTTACCATATAAGGGCTCTTATTTCAAGTAAAAAACCGCAATTTTAAATTGCGGTTTTTATTTTATAAAAGCTCTTTTTTAATCTTGTCTGCAAGGTCGGTTTTTTCCCATGGAATATCGAGATCTTCTCTACCGATATGTCCGTATGCGGCGATTTGACGGTAGATAGGACGGCGAAGCTGGAATTTTTCAATAATCGCGCTTGGTCTCAAGTCAACGTTGTTGTTTACAAAATCTGCAATCTTCTCCTCGTCAACCTTTGCTGTGCCAAAAGTATCAACCAATACGGATACAGGCTTTGCTACACCGATAGCATAAGCGATTTGAACCTCACACTTATCAGCAACGCCTGATGCAACGATATTCTTTGCCACGTATCTTGCGGCATACGAAGCACTTCTATCAACCTTTGTTGGGTCCTTTCCCGAGAAAGCACCGCCACCGTGGCGAGAATATCCACCGTAGGTATCAACGATAATCTTTCTACCTGTAAGACCTGCATCTCCGTTAGGTCCACCGATAACAAAGCGTCCTGTTGGGTTTACGAATATCTTTGTATTGTCATCAATCATATTCGAAGGAATTATAGGCATAATTACCTTTGCAATGATATCTTTTCTTATGTTTTCAAGAGAAACGTCAGGGCTATGCTGTGAGGAAACAACGATAGCGTCAATTCTAACAGGCTTACCGTCGTCGTACTCTACTGTTACCTGTGTTTTTCCGTCAGGGCGAAGATATGAAAGCTCTCCGCTCTTTCTTACTGCTGTAAGCTGCTTTGCAAGCTTATGTGCCAAGGAGATAGGAAGTGGCATAAGCTCCTTCGTTTCGTTACAAGCATAACCGAACATAAGTCCTTGGTCGCCTGCACCATTTTCAGCCTCGTTTTCACCACTCTTTGCCTCGGCGGAATTATCAACACCAAGAGCAATATCTGCTGATTGCTCGTGAATTGAGCTCAAAACCGCACAGGTATCGGCATCAAAGCCGTATTTTGCTCTATCATAGCCGATTTCTCTTACTGTTCTACGAACGATTTCCTGAAAATCAACTACTGCCTTTGATGTGATTTCGCCCATTACCATAACCATACCTGTTGTACAGCAGGTTTCGCAGGCTACTCTTGACATAGGGTCTTGGCGAAGCATTTCGTCAAGTATTGCATCCGAAATTTGGTCGCAAATTTTGTCGGGATGTCCTTCAGTTACTGATTCAGATGTAAAAAATTTCTTCATAGTGTCCTCCATACAAATAAAAATCCACGGTTTCCCGTGGATTGAAAATTGCAAGTTCTCATCTCACGGAATTGGCACCTTGTCCAAAGATAGGTTGCCGTAGCTTCATCGGGCCTGTCCCTCCGCTACTCTTGATAAGATTTATTTTTAACGAACACAGTATAACACATATGTTTCGCTTTTGCAATAGTATTTTGAAAATTTTTATTATAAATTTTCAGAAGTCGCTTCTCTCTTTTTGTCAAGCAAATAAAGCGAGAATGAGCCAGCGAAGCCAAGGAGCAAAAATGCAAGTCCGATGAGCATATCGGTTATCATTGCCTTTGTTGTCCAAGACTTATAAATTTCCATACAATCGCTTCCCAAAAATACGGATACGACCGAACCAACGGAAAGTCCGCAAATCACGAAAAAGAACGGCTTTCTTTGTGTTTCAAGGAGTTTATTTATGATTTTTGAGAACAAAAGAACTCCAACTACAAATCCGACAAACAACGCAACGTAAACGAGCAAAAGCTCAAAATTCCCAAGCAATTCAAAGCCTATATTCTCCATAAGCGCAGAATAATAACCAAAAATCATCAAAAGAACGGTTGCGCTAAGCCCAGGAATAAGCTGTGTCAAGGAAATTAGAATTCCTATAACAAAGAATAACAAATAGTGCAAGAAATTAAGGTTTGCGAGGCTATTGTCAGCTCCCGAAAGAAGAGATACTGCACTAAAAATTAACGGGATTATAACACCTGCCACAAAAAGCAAAACCTTGTTTACCTTAAGCGCTTCTCCCTTGATTTCCTTAAACAATATAGGATAAGTGCCTATCATAAGTCCTACAAAGAAGCAAATCGTAATAAAAGGAAACGCTTCGAGTAGAATTTTGACAAGAATAACTCCAAGTCCAAATCCAACCACAATTCCAACTATGATTGGAATTAAAAATACGACACAAGCCTTGAATTTTTTAAATATATTAGAAAAGGCATACATTAGCTTATCATAAACCTTCATAATCATAGCTATTGCCGAGCCACTAATTCCCGGAACGATAACCGAAAGGCCTATTGAAAAGCCAACGAAAATGCTGATTAGCACGTCCTTTACGCTTTTATACTTTAATTCCATGATTACCTACTTATTTCAAATATTTTTGTGCGATTTCATAAAAGACAACGATGAATTCCTTAAGCTCGCCCATTTTGCTTTCCTTAAGATACTCTTCCTTATAGCTTACAAGCCATCTTTCAACGTCTGAAAGGTTAACGCCAAGTCTTTCGCCTGTTATATCTGACATTACCATAGCGGTCATCAAGCTAATACCCTCGGCAACAACGAGAAGCGATTTTCTTGCATCCTCGTTTTCCCATGTTGTTCCCATAAGATACGGAATTATTGCCTCAATCTCTTCAAATGCCTTGTTAAGTTCATCAGGAGATGGCACGTGCCATATTTTCATAGCATCATTTCCAAATTTTTCGTTTGAATATTTAACGAGCAAATGATACCAGTAGCACGATCTTTGAGCCAATGCAAGTCCCTTTACAAAGGATGCAGCGCCGTCGTATCCGTAGTGAAGCAAATCTATACTCTTATCAAAATCAGGGTGATCAGAGGTTACTCTCCAGCTCTTTGCAGCACCGAAAATCATACCGTACATACAAGCATTCATAGGAGAAATTTGTCCGTAGTCGCCCCAACAGGTATTCAAAACACCGGTTGCGCCCGACTCATAACCATATTGCGCCATCTTTGTAATATTTGGCACGGAGTTGTGTGGAGCCTCGATAAGACTGGTCCAGTTGCTAATTCCAGGACATACATACTGTGTTCTATTTGTATCTCTAAACTTATAAACCATATTAGGGGATTCGTTAGGACTGTAGCCCCAGCTCATAAAGATAACATCCTCGTCGAATTCCTCAATAAGCTCGGGATGCCTTGTGATAACGTCGCCCCACATCATAGCGGTCTTGCCCTTTGATTTTACGTGAGCGATTACCTTTTTAACGAAATCTACATACATTCTACCCTTATCCTTGCCCTTGTTTCTACCGTTACAAAGGTCAAAGGTTTCATCACAGCAAATATTGAACTTTTTACTTGTGAAAAGTGGTGAATATTGGTCGATCAAGCTCTTTATTATCTCTATACTTTCGGGATTTGATGCATCAATTGTATGATGTCCCATTCTCTCGCACCAATAAATAGTTCTTTGCTCATAATTTTCAAGCTCGCAAAGATATCTATATTTGGTATTTTGAAGCAATTCATAAAGGTGTCCAAAGCAAGAAAGCGACGGTACAAGCTCTATAAAGTTTTCTTGACAGTATTTATCAAGCTCTATGGTTTCCTCGGCTGTCATATATCCCATTTTTTGATATATTCCGTCATACTCCTTGAATGGGAAGGTATGCTCCACATAAAGCTGAAGCATATTGAGCTTATAGTAAGCCATATTATCAACGAGCTTTTTCAAGGTGTCAAGGGTTGCCACTCTACCTCTTGTTATATCGTAATAGAAGCCTCTATTTTCAAAATCAGGTGCATCCTCGATTTCCTCAACGTCATAATATCCGTTTTTAACGATTTGACGAAGTGTTTGAACAGCGTAAAACGCACCCTTTGCAGATGACGCCTTAATGAGTATTTTATCGGAAAAGGTGATTTTATATTCCTCGCCCGTACCGTTTCCTATATCAAACTCTACAACGGTATCACCTTGAGGCACCTTGTTGCAAAGGCTAATAATTCTTTTATCAATATCCTGAGGGAATGAAAAATTGCATCCCTTTAATTCTTTTCTTTGTCCTACCTTAGTAGATTTTACTTCCGGAATAAGATACATAATAAATCTCCTATTTAATAATTATTTCTCTTCCATAGCCTATAAGGGCACTGGATGTAGTAATTTGCTTTAATCTTTCTGTTACCTGATACTCAACAGAGGTGTGAATGTGTCCTGCTAAAACAGCTATAAGCTTATCATCATTTTGCTCTATGAGCTTTACAAAAGCATGCGCACTTTCGCAATCACCCTCTGAGCCAACGAGAAAATATCTACTTATCTTTTTGCCCATAACCTCACCAAACTCTCCTAGGCGAATTGGCGCGTGTATTACAAGCAATATTTTTTTATCACCCGAAAGCTCCTTTTTAAAGGCTTCAAGCTGATAGTCGGTTAGCTCCTTTGTGCCGTTATCAATTGTAACGATTTTGAATTCGCCAAAATCATAGGAATCGTACTCGGGATTTTTAACAATTCTTCCGATTCTATCGTACATTTGCCTGTGAGCGCCGTATTCGTCCATTGAATCGTGATTTCCGGGGCAATAAATTATTGGCAACGGATATTTCGCAAAGTAATTTTCAAGATACCTTAAATTGCTCTCGGTTACTCTATCCATTATATCTCCCGACAAAATTAGAGCATCTGCACCTATGTCAATTGCGTGTTGTGCCAAAAGCTCAAAAAGCTCCTCGGGCGCTCTATCATATCTTTCATCACAAAGCTCACCAAACTGAGTAGCAAAATCAACCTTTATTTTTGCCCATCCCTCACGAGATCTTTTGCTATCGGCAATATCGGTCTCGGAGCTATTTTCGTCAACATAAGAAATATGAGCGTCGCTAATTTGAAAAAATTTATATTCTTTTGTTAGACCTATATCAAGCACGGTCTTATTTAACTGCAAAATGCTGTTCATAAAATACCATCCAAAATGAATTTATATCATATATATGATATCATAAGTGAACTGCGATGTCAATATTTATCAAATTTTGTAAACCAAAAATGTTTTTTCGGCGACTGTTTTCGACGATTTTTTCGCAGTTCAAGTATTACAATAACAAAAAAGGAGTGTGACAGACTTGACAAATGCAAGATTAGAGGTTCAATCACAATCGGACACTTTAAATATAAAAATAAACGGTGATATCGACCATCACAGTGTCAAAAAAATTCGCGAGGAAATTGACAAAAGAATCAATTCTTTTATGCCTATATGCGTTTATTTGGACCTCGGAAGCGTTGATTTTATGGATTCATCAGGGCTTGGACTTATTTTAGGCAGATATGCACTGGTAAAGGATATTGGCGGAAGGCTTGTTTTAACAAATCCGAGCCGAAGAATCAAAAAAATACTTACCTTAGCCGGAATTGAAAGAATAATCGAGATTGAAGGAGATGACAAAAATGAGGCGTGTTGAAAATTATATGAAGCTATTCATCCCTGCCCTGTCAATAAACGAGGGGCTTTCAAGAAATGCCGTTGCCTCATTCGTTGCAGGATTAAATCCAACCTTGGACGAGCTATCCGACATAAAATGCGCAGTATCAGAGGCAGTAACCAATTCAATTGTACACGGATACAAATATGCGCAAGGGATAATTTACATAGGAGTCAAATATTATTCCGACAGGACGGTGATAATTGAGGTAACTGACAAGGGATGCGGTATTGAAAATGTAAATCAAGCGATGACTCCGCTTTTTACAACCGATACAAGTGGCGAGCGTAGCGGTATGGGATTTGCAGTTATGCAAAGCTTTATGGACAAGCTTAGTGTACGCTCAAGGCTTGGTGAGGGTGTTCGCATTCTTATGACTAAGCATCTCAAATAATATGAATTATACTCAAAACCAAGAGCTTTTAGAAAGGTCTATTAGTGGCGACGAAAAGGCTACAAGCGATTTAATGGAAGCTAACATGGGACTTGTGCGTAGCATTGCTCTACGCTTCAAGGACAGGGGCGTCGAGTACGAGGATCTTGTTCAAATCGGGTGCATTGGCATGTTAAAGGCGATACGAAGCTTTGATACCAGCCGAGGAACGGTGCTTTCAACCTATGCCGTGCCTCTTATAATCGGAGAGATACGAAGGTTTATTCGTGATGACGGTCTTATAAAGGTCAGTAGAATTTACAAGCAACAGGGAGCTATGCTTATGAGAGAACGCGAAAAATACGTTTTCGAGCATGGATATGAGCCAAAAATCGAGGATTTGGCGAGGCTTTGCGATATGAACGTTGCAGATGCTGTTATGGCGCTTGATGCGTCCTCTCCTGTCAATTCTCTTTCCGCATCACTAAACGGCGACGATGATAGCTTTACCTTGGAAAGTACTCTTTCCGCGGGACGAAATGAGATAGATGAAAAAATCGACCATATAGCTCTATCGCAAGCTATTTCAAAGCTTCCGCCTCTTTGGCGAAGCATTATAACCATGAGATATTTAAAGGAATATTCTCAACAAAAGACTGCCGAACTTTTAGGGTTAACACAGGTTAAAATTTCGCGCGAGGAAAAGAAAATTTTCGATGCTTTACGAAAGGAATTATCATAAAATCCCCACACACTGTGGGGATTTTGGCATTTATTGTGTTATTTTAATGCCTTGAATTATTTTTCTTGACACGGAGATAATAAAGGTATATAATATAAGATATTCATTGAAATATGAGGTGTGGCATATGAATCCATGGCATGATTTTAGAGACGAACGCATAAGTGCGGAAAATTTTGTTTCCGTTATTGAAATAACCAAGGGAAGCAAGAATAAATATGAGCTTGACAAGGAAAGCGGTCTTTTGCGCCTTGATAGAATTCTTTATACATCAACACACTATCCGGCAAATTACGGTTTTATTCCTCGCACTCTTTCCGAGGACGGGGACCCACTTGACGTTCTTGTTTTGTGTCAAGAGGGACTTGAGCCTATGTCAACTGTTGAATGCTATCCTATTGGAATGATAAATATGATTGATGAAAACGAGGTTGACCAAAAAATTGTTGCTATTCCTTTAAACGACCCTTTTTTGAACACATATAAGGATATCAACGATTTGCCACAGCATCAATTCCACGAAATTAAGCACTTTTTTGAGGTTTATAAATACCTTGAAAACAAAACAACATACGTAGAAAAGATTTGTGGACACGAGGAAGCAATAGACACTATAAAGAAATGCAAGCAGGCTTATATAGAAGCCTTTGTAAGCAACAAATAAGGAGACACTATGATAAAAGCGGACGTTAATTACGATAAAAATGCGTTGCTTGCGTTTATGAAATTCGCAGTAGTTGACAGGTTTTGGAAATGGTTTATTCACGGTGCTTTGCTCGCCTTTGCTATTGCGATTGTAATTGTCAATCTTAAAAAGGATTTTCTTCCATTTGCTATCATTTGGCTTTTAATTGTAATAGCCATTGAGCTTGTAATAGTTTATTCATATTTTATAAAGCCAAAAATGAAGCTACAAAGCTTTACCGATGACAATATTATCAAAAATCACTTTTCTTTTGAGGAAAACGTGATAAAGCTTAAATCGCAAACGAAAGCACGCAAAAGCGAAAACGAGATTCCGTATTCAGCCTTTACAAGAATAGATGAATCGAAATCTACCATTTACTTATTTCTCAACAAAAACAGCGCACTTATTGTAACAAAATCGGAGATTACCGAAGGCACAGTCGAGGACTTAAAGAAATTTTTGCTACGCAAAATTCCAAATCAAAAAATCAATAAATTATCGGCAAAATAAGCCGATAACACGCAGATGTGGCGGAATTGGTATACGCGTTGGTCTCAGAAGCCAATGAACCTAGTTCTTGTGAGTTCGAGTCTCATCATCTGCACCAAAAAAACGGCTTGACAAAAGGATTCCAAGCCGTTTTTTGATTTTAGAATTTATGAATTTTAAAATTTTAAAAAGCACCCAAAAGGGTGCTTTTTATTATATTTTATGGATAAGAATTCCACTGCGAAGCTTAGGCTCAAACCATGTAGATTTAGGAGGCATTACTGCGCCAGAATCGGCAACTGACATAAGCTCGTCAAGGGACGTTGGATACATAGCGATTGCCATTTGCATATCCTCATTGCATCTCTTTTCGAGATAGTCAAGCCCACGAATTCCGCCTGCAAAATCTATTCTCTTGTCGCTTCTTGGATCTTTAATTCCAAGGATAGGAGACAAAAGATTATTTTGCAAAATAGCGCAATCAAGACGCTCAACAGGAGTGTCGGCATTACAAATGCTATCATAGAATTTAACAAGATACCACTTACCACCAACAAACATTCCAACCGAATGTCTTTGTGCAGGACGACAAGGTCCTTCTCCCTTATATTCCTCTACTGTACCGATTTTTTCCTCAACAACCTTCAAAAATTCATCGACGGCCATACCGTTCAAATCCTTCAAAAGTCTATTGTAGTCCATAATCTTGAGAGTATTTGCAGGGAAAATTACAGACAAGAAGAAGTTAAACTCCTCATCACCTGTGTAGCTTGGATTTTCTTCTCTACGCTTTACGCCCACCTTAACAGCAGAAGCTGCACGATGGTGTCCATCAGCGATATAAAGTGCATCAAGCTTTGAAAATTCTATGCTTATCTTGTCATCAACGCTCTTATCGCTTGCTCTCCAAACGGTGTGTCTTACACCGTCCTCGGAAACGAAATCGTAAATTGGCTCCTTGCCTGTTTCTTCCTTAATAATCTCGTCGAGTGTTGCAGAGTCCTTATATGCAAGGAAAATAGGACCTGTGTGTGCAGAACAAATATCTACGTGCTTTATACGGTCAATTTCCTTGTCGGCACGGGTAAATTCGTGCTTTTTAATTCTATTTTCAATGTAATCATCAATAGAAGCGCATCCAACAATTCCTGTTTGGGCTCTTCCATCCATAATTTGACGGTAAAAATAGAACTTTTTCTCGCTGTCATTTACATATACGCCATCATTTTCAAGCTTTTTAAGGTTTTCGCTTGCCTTAGCGTACACTCTTTCATCATATATATCGATAGATTTATCAAGGTCGATTTCAGCCTTATCAATATGCAAGAAGGAATAAGGATTACCCTTAACCATTTCTCTTGCCTCATCGCTAGACATAACGTCATAAGGAAGGGCTGCACATTTATCTGCAAGCTCAACGGTTGGTCTAAGTGCATTAAACGGCTTTACTGTAATCATAGTAAATCACCAATTAGTAGCAAAGAACCTTTGAAACGTTCTCAACAGCCATAACTGCTTTAACAACGTCGTCGCTTACCTTTTCATTTGTTTCAATGATTGTATAAGCAACCTCTCCCTTAGAGCCGTTAGCCATATTTTCGATGTTAACGTTTACTGAAGCGAATGCTGCAGTGATTTGAGAGATAGTGTTAGGAACGTTCTTGTGCATTACGCAAACTCTTGCAAGAGAGTTGTGTGGGAGTGCAACATTTGGGAAGTTAACGCTATTCTTAATGTTACCGTTCTTAAGGTACTCATCAAGCTGAATAGCAGCCATAACTGCACAGTGATCCTCGGATTCAACTGTTGAAGCACCAAGGTGAGGAACGTTAATAATTCCCTCAGCTCCTACTGTTTCATCAGTTGGGAAGTCAGTTACATACTTTGCAACCTTCTTGTCAGCGAGAGCCTTCTTCATATCAGCAGCGCAAACGAGGTCTGCTCTTGCGAGGTTGATAATTCTAACGCCGTCCTTCATCATAGCGATGGACTTTTCGTTAATCATATTCTTTGTTTGAGGAGTTGCAGGAACGTGAAGTGAAATATAATCACATGTCTTAAAGATTTCCTCATAGGAAGCAGCCTGCTTAACTGTTGGAGCAAGACTCCAAGCAGCAGCCGGTGTGATATATGGGTCGCAACCAACAACGTTCATACCAAGAGCGCTAGCTGCGTTAGCAACCATACCACCGATAGCTCCAAGACCGATAACGCCAAGCTTCTTTCCAGCAAGCTCAGTACCAACGTAAGCACCCTTGCCCTTTTCAACTGTCTTAGCAATATCAGAAGTGCCTGCAAGTGATTTTACCCACTCGATACCGCCAACAACATCTCTTGCAGCGAGAACGAGTGCGCAAATTGCGAGCTCCTTAACACCGTTTGCATTAGCACCAGGTGTGTTAAATACAACGATGCCCTTCTCTGTGCACTTTTCAACAGGAATGTTGTTAACACCTGCGCCACAACGAGCGATAGCCTTGAGCTCAGGATTCATTTCCATATCATGAAGTGCAGCTGAACGAACCATTATAGCATCGGGATTTTCAAGAACATCCGATACCTCATATACAGCGCGGTCGAAATTATCAGTACCAACAGCTGCAATTTTATTCATAAGCTTAATCTTTTTCATTTTTATTTCCTCTTTTATGCTTTAGGATTTTCTGAAGCGAACTTCTTCATAAACTCAACGAGAGCAACAACGCCGTCATATGGCATAGCATTGTAGATAGAAGCTCTCATACCGCCAACTGAACGGTGACCCTTAAGATTCTTAAGTCCTGCCTTACCTGCTTCGGATGCGAACTTCTTATCAAGCTCTGCATCGCCTGTTACGAATGTAACGTTCATAAGTGAACGGCACTCCTTCTTTACAGGTGC